>Ga0007791_10000119_pt1 | contig 20574 bp, 16 predicted proteins | sample CryBogmetaGMA05M_FD_60368 | JGI IMG/M metagenome (GOLD analysis project Ga0007791, IMG submission 60368) | Freshwater microbial communities from Crystal Bog, Wisconsin, USA - MA0.5M | ecosystem: Environmental > Aquatic > Freshwater > Lake | place: Crystal Bog, Wisconsin, USA | collected 2009-07-06 | reverse complement strand
GGACCGGGATGCTCACCGGTCAGGTAACTGGAGATCACCCCGCACAGCACCACCCTTGCCCTAGGCGCTAACCGGCCAAGTACCGCGTTGAGAATCGGGCCACCGACATTGTCGAAGTAGACGTTGACGCCTTTCGGGCAATGTTGCTTGAGGGCGGCGGGTAGGTCGTCATTCTTGTAGTCGATGCAGGCGTCGAATCCGAAGTCCTCCACAACGACCCGACACTTCTCGGGGCCACCGGCGATGCCGATGACACGGGCCCCGGCGATCTTGGCGACCTGTCCGGCAACTGACCCGGTGGCACCGGCCGCAGCTGAGACAACCACGGTTTCGCCGGGCTGGGGGCGGCCGATATCCGTCATCCCGAAATATGCTGTGGCACCGCTCGATCCGTACACCGACATGATCGCGACCTGATCGGTCTCATCGGGAATGACGGTGCTGAACATGTCGTCACGGATGATCGAGTACTCCTGGAACCCGGTGAGCGTGGTGACGAGATCGCCGATTCGGTAGGCGTCACAACGTGATTCGACCACCTCGCCGATACCGGCGGCGCGGATTACCTCACCCAATACCACCGGTGGCAGGTAGCCGGGCTGATCGTTGAGCCAGGTTCGCGCTGCAGCATCGAGTCCGATATAGGTGGTGCGGAGCAAGGCTTCACCGTCTGCGGGCACCGGGGCGACCGTAGTGACAATCTCGGTGTCGTCAGGCCCGAGTAGACCACTTGGTCGACGGCGTAACAGTATCTGGCGGTTGGTCAGCGTCACAACAGAAAGTTACCCGAGATACTGGACGCTATCGAGAGATCAGGAATAGCGGCCTGGATTGAACAACGATGCGATCGCACCGATCACCATCATCACCGCAGCGGCGGTGAACACCACCACGAGGCCGGTGTGGAACGGCTCGGTGATCAGTTCCGGGAAAAAGTCCTTGCCGGTCAGCACCGCGGCGTTTACTCCAGGCTGCGCCAGCCCGTTGAACGGCGCCAGCAGTTCAGCCATCGGGTTGTACCCGAGGAAGGCGGCGAACAGACTGCTCACCGGCGGGGTAATGGCGACCTGGTGTGCCATCGATGCCGGGATGCCCTGCTGTTGAAGTCCAGTGCTCATCGCCGCAGGCAGAGTGTGGGCCAGTCCGACGATCATCAAAGAGAAGAAGATTCCGATCGACAGTGATGCGCCGGCGTTGAAGAAGGTCGCGCGGACACCGGAGGCGGCGCCGCGCTGGGCGGCCGGGACGCTTGACATGATCGCCGCGGTATTCGGTGCGGTGAACATCCCGCCACCGAGTCCGTTGAGGAAGATCAGCGAAGCGAAGACGAGATAGTTGAAGTTGACCGGGATCATCACCAGCGCAACGAATGAGACCGCCGTCAACGCCATGCCACCGACGGTGAACGGACGGGCACCGAACCGGTCGGCCAATGAGCCGGCCAACGGTCCGGCGACGAGGTATCCCGCAGTCATGGGGAGCATGTAAATACCCGCCCACAGCGGTGTCGACTCGAAGCTGTAGCCGTGCAACGGCAACCAGATCCCCTGCAGCCAGATGATGAGCATGAACTGCAAACCACCTCGGCCCAGCGATGCCATCAGCCCGGCAAGATTTCCCATGCCGAACGCCGCCGAGGAGAACAGCCGGACGTCGACCATCGGCGCGACCACCCGAAGCTCAATGAAGTAGAACGCGACCAACAGCAGCAGACCGGAGCCGATCAGCCCCAGCACAAAGGGATTGGTCCAGCCGGTGCTGTTGCCGCCGTAGGGCTGGATTCCGGCGGTGATGCCGATCAGCAGGACGGTCAGGCCCACCCCGAAGGTCAACGTTCCCGCCCAGTCCATCCGCCCGGGTGTTCGGACCCCGACCTCACGCAGCGAGCGGATACTCCAAACGGTGCCCAGGATCCCGAGCGGGACGCCGACCCAGAAGATGGCCTGCCACTGGATCTCAGCCAGCACCCCACCAATGAGCAGCCCAAGGAACGAGCCCGCGACCGCAGCGACCATGTTGACGCCCAATGCCATCCCACGCTGGCGGGCGGGGAAGGCGTCGGTGAGAACAGCCGAGGCGGTGGCCATCAGCATGGCGCCACCGATTCCCTGGACGACCCGCCAGGCGATCAGCCAGATCGCTCCGCCGCCGAGTTGGAAGGGGTCGAAGGACAGCGCGACTGCGGCAACGGTGAACACGATGAAACCCAGGTTGTACAGCCGGACCCGGCCGTACATATCACCGAGGCGGCCGAAGGGCACCACCAGAACGGCGGTGACCACCAGATACCCCATCAGCATCCACAGCAGGTAGCCGACGTTCGCCGGATGCAACGGATTCAGGCCGATGCCGCGGAAGATGGCCGGCAATGAGATCAACACGATCGAGGCATTGATTGTGGCCAGCAGGGTGCCCAGCGTTGTATTGGACAGCACGACCCATTTGTGTCGCGGGTGCTCGGTGCCCGCCGCGATGGCTGCCCGCTCCTGGAGTTCCGTCATTATCGATTCGTCGCCGCGATCATCTCGCATAAAGCATATATTGTCTATGCAAATTGGCACCCGGAGGGAGCGACCGTGGATTTCCTGCCGTTGACACCCGCGGGGCACACCCCGATCCGAGTGCTGACCATCGCAGGGTCGGATTCCGGTGGCAGCGCCGGACTGCAGGCCGATCTGCGCACATTCGCACTGCTCGGCGTGCACTCGCTAGTCGCCGTCACGGCAGTAACCGTCCAGAACTCGCTGGGCGTCAAAGGTTTCCACGAGATCCCCACCGATATCGTCGCCGGCCAGATCGCGGCGGTAGCCACCGATATCGGTATCCAGGCAGCCAAGACCGGGATGCTGGCGTCTGCGGAGATCATCGAGACCGTCGCGGACAGCTGGCGTGACCTCGGACTGGCCGGCACGGTGCCGTTTATCGTCGACCCGGTCTGCGCATCGATCCACGGAGACCCACTGCTACATCCGGCGGCGCTGGACACCATGCGCGACACATTGTTCCCACTGGCGAGTCTGGTCACCCCAAACCTCGACGAGGTGCGACTGCTGGTCGACATCGACGTCGTCGACAGTGCAACACAGCACGATGCCGCCCGGGCCCTGCACGACCTTGGCCCGACCTGGGCACTGGTCAAGGGCGGTCACCTGCGCACCTCCCCCCAGAGCGCAGATCTGCTCTACGACGGCAGCGACTTTCACATCTTCGAGGCGCCCCGGCTGAAAACCAGACACGACCACGGCGCCGGTGACACCCTGGCGGCGGCCACCGCGTGCGCGTTGGCGCACGGCTACCCGATGCCCGATGCGGTCGCCTTCGGCAAGGCCTGGGTGACCGAGTGCCTGCGGGCCGCCTACCCGATCGGCGACGGCGTGGGTTCGGTTTCGGCACTGTTCCGGTTGCAGGCGTGAGCGCACTCGAACAGATCGCGGGTATCGAGCACAAACCCGACGGCACCCCGGCCGGCGTAGTGATGCTGACCCACGGTGCAGGCGGCAGCCAGGAATCTGCCTTGCTGATCCGTATCTGTGAGCAGTGGGCCGCTCGCGGGTGGCTGGCGGTTCGGTACAACCTGCCCTACCGGCGACGGCGTCTCAAGGGGCCGCCGTCAGGGGCGGCCACCGATCTGGCCGGCATCGTCGAGGCCATAGCGTTCGCGCACACGCTGACTGACGGACCGGTGATCGCGGGTGGGCATTCCTACGGCGGACGGCTGACGTCCATGGCGGTGGCCGCAGGCGCCGTCGACGTCGACACCCTCACGCTCTTCTCCTACCCGCTGCATCCGCCGGGCAAGCCGGAGCGGTTGCGCACCGAACACTTCGGCGCGATCACCATTCCGACCGTCTTCACCCACGGCAGCGCCGACCCGTTCGGCAGTATCACTGAACTCAGCGCAGCAGTCGCGCTGATCGCTGCCCCGACGGAAATCGTCGAGATCGTAGGGGCCCGCCATGACCTCGACTCGAAAATCCGCGACGTGGCTGGACTTGCCGTCGATGCGGCGTTGCGACACAGAGCATGATCGACTACACAGGCGTCTAGACGAAAGGGTTTCAATGTCATCACGAGTCCGAGGAGCAGGTGTGGCCCTGGCTGCGATCGGCCTATCCCACTTCGCCCGACCGCAGGCGTTCGAGTCGATCACCGCGGCAGCGTTCCCCAATAATGTCCACCGGCACACCTTGATCGATGGCGGAATCGAGACCGCAATCGGCGTGGGCCTCATCGCCGGGCAAACGCGGAAATTCGCCCTGGCAGGATTGATCGCCTACACCGTCTATCTCGTCGCCAGCGTGGTGCGGAACCGCCGCTGAACCAACCGCTGCAGCGCCGACTTGGTACGGCCGACGCTGTCATCGTCGGACTCGGGTCGATGATCGGCGCCGGGGTGTTCGTCGTGTTCGCGCCAGCGGCGGCAGTCGCGGGTTCAGGCTTGCTGTTCAGCTTGGCCTTAGCCGCGCTGGTGGCGTACTGCAATGCCACATCCTCGGCGCGACTCGCAGCTCAGTATCCCCAATCCGGCGGCGCCTACGTCTACGGTCGCGAACGTCTCGGCGAGTTCTGGGGCTACCTGGCCGGCTGGAGTTTCGTTATCGGCAAGACGGCGTCGTGTGCCGCGATGGCGCTCACCGTCGGGCTGTATCTCTGGCCCGCCCACGCCCACGCCGTCGCCGTAGTGGCGGTGGTGGCGCTGACCGTAGTGAACTACCGGGGGATCCAGAAGTCCGCGGTGCTCACCCGGGTGATCGTTATCGCGGTGTTAGCGGTACTTGCCGGTGTGGTCGTGGTGGTGGCCGGATCCGGACGCGCCGAGGCTGCCCGGATCACCCTGATCGGCGGCAGCGTTACCGGCGTTCTACAGGCTGCCGGTTTATTGTTTTTCGCCTTCGCCGGTTATGCGCGTGTCGCGACCCTGGGCGAGGAGGTTCGAGATCCGGCCCGCGCGATCCCGCGCGCGATCGGGATCGCACTGGGTATCACTCTGGCGGTGTACTCAACGATGGCGGTGACATTGTTGGCAATCCTCGGACCGGACCAATTGGCCGCTGCTGCAGCGCCGTTGGCGGAGGCGGTGAAGGCCGCCGGAGCAGGCGGGTTCGAGCCGGTGGTTCGTGCCGGTGCAGCCGTCGCGGCACTGGGCTCCTTACTGTCGCTCATTCTCGGGGTGTCGCGAACCACCCTGGCGATGGCGCGCGATGAGCATCTACCGGGTCAGCTCGCGTCGGTACACCCACGCTTCGGTATTCCGCACCGCGCCGAAATCGCGGTTGGAGCCACGGTCGCGGCCGTCGCCGCGGTCGCCGACGTTCGCGGTGCGATCGGGTTCTCGTCGTTCGCGGTACTGGTCTATTACGGGGTCGCCAACGCGGCAGCGTGGACCCTGGGCCGCCGGATGATCCCGATGATGGGGCTGGCCGGCTGCCTACTCCTGGCGCTGTTCCTCCCGTTGAGTTCGGTACTCTTCGGGGCCGCTGGCCTCGCACTCGGCGCCGGGGTCTACGCCGCGCGCCGGTCCCGGTAGGCCTGTACCGCTGTTGGCAGGGTCGCGAAGATGTGGTCGGTGCCGATCTTGTTGAGAAGCCCCGCGGCGTCGAGCGCCTCACGCAGATGCCAGGTGACCCGCGCCATCGCGAACACGATGCCGCGGCGGTTGAGATCCTCGCGTAGTTGGTCGACAGCATCGAGCGCGGTGAGGTCTACTTCGACATTGGCCTCAGCGTTGAGCACGAACCACTGCACCGGGTCCGGGTTGGCGTCGACGGCCGCTGTCGCGCGCCTGCGGAAGTCCTCGGCATTGGCGAAGAAGAGCGGCGCGTCGTAGCGGTACACCAGAAGTCCAGGCTCCAAATGAGCCTGCGGATAGTCCTCGACATCGTGCATGCCCGCCACTCCGGGAACGAAGCCGAGCACGCTGTCATGCGGGCGGGCCACGCGGCGTAGCAGGTCCAGAATCGACAGCCCGATCGCGGCAAGCACCCCGTAAAGCACGCCGAGGCTCAGCACTGCTAGCGCGGTGAGCAAGGCCAGGATCAACTCGCTGCGCCGAAACTTCGCCAACCGTCGAAAGGCGGCGATATCAATCAGTCGCAACGCCGCATACACCACCAGGGCGCCGAGGGCAGCGGTCGGAAATGCGGCGAGCAAGCCATGTGCGAACAGCATGACGATCAGCAACAGCCCGAGCGTCACCAGCGAGTAGAACTGCGTTCGGGCGCCGACCATTTCACCCAGGGCAGTCCGGCTCGCACTGGAACTGACCGGAAAGCCATGGCACACAGCTGATCCCATATTGCACAGGCCCAGGGCACGCAATTCGGCGTTAGCGTCAATGGTCTCACCCTTACGGGCCGCGAAGATGCGTGCGTTGAGCACACTGTCGGAGAACGCAACCAGTGCTACACCGCCAGAAGCCGCGGCAAGAGCTCCCCAGTCACCCAGCGCCACGCCGCTGATCCCAATCGGCGGCATGCCCGCGGGTACCGAACCGATGACCTGAATGCCGTGACGGTTCAGCGAGAAGACGGCGACCACCGCCGACGCGAGCGCCACCGCGATGAATGGCCCCGGCGCACGCGGAAACAGCCGAGCCAGCAGGATCAGCACAGCCAACACCGTGGCCGAGAATGCCAGCGTCGGCCAGTGCACATGCGGCAGCGCCGCAGCCAGGGAACGCACTTCTGCGATGAATCCGTCGCCGGTCACGACCGTGCCGGTCAACTTACCCAGTTGGCCACCGATCATGATCAGCGCGACTCCGGCCATATAGCCGGTCAAAACCGGCCTCGACAGCAGATCAGCGATAAATCCGAGCCTCAGCAGCCCCCCGGCGAAGCAGACCACACCGACGAGGGCGGCCAGTACCGCGGCCAGCATCGCGTAGCGTCCACTGTCCCCCGCTGCCAACGGTGCCAGCGCAGCCGCCGTCATCAATGCGGTGGAGGACTCCGGTCCTGCGGACAGATAGCGCGACGAACCCATCACCGCGTAAATCACCAGGGGCAGCAGCGATGCCCACAATCCGGCTACCGGTGCCAGCCCGGCGATCGTGGCATAGGCCATCGCCTGCGGGACGAGGTAGGCCACCACGGTGAGGCCGGCCATGACGTCACCGCGCAGCCAGGAACGTTGGTAGCCACGAAACTGGGCCAGCCCGGGCAGGGCTGCCGGCCAGTCGACGCGGGACGTCACGGCTCCGCGACGACGTGCCGGGTCCGGTCCTCCCGCGCGGGCATCCCGTTCCGGCCGTCGAGATCCTGAGCGTAGAGACCGACCACGAAGGCGACCCCGCCACCGTTGATGCCGAGAGCGGTTCGGTCGACATGGTCAAGGGTGTCGGTCGCCTTGTGGTAGTTCGGATCGAACGGCGCATCGGCGGTCCCGCCCCACAGTGCGGCTTGCTCGGCGGTCATGTTCTCCTCGGCCCCGGTGAACAAACCGCCGGACGGAATCCCCGCCATGGTGAAGCCGTCATAATCGGACCGGCCGTCGAACGAGGTGTCCTCGGCAGTCTTGCCGGCCGACTTCAGGTATTCGACGAACGTCCGCTCAATCCCGGGTGAACCCTCCGGCACCCGAGGAGGACTCTGGCCGCCCTCCAGTGCCGTTGACTGATCACCGTCATAGGTGAAATAGCCGGGGTTGGGGGAACCGATCATGTCGAAGTTCAGATACAGCGCAATATCTTTGAGTTGATCGACATTGAGTGACTCAATGTATTTCTTCGAGCCCACGAGACCGATTTCCTCGGCTCCCCAGAAGCCGAATCGCACCGCGTGGCGCACATCCGGTGAGCTCCCCAATTGTAAGGCCGTCTCCAACACGGCGGCCACACCGGATCCGTTGTCATTGATTCCAGGGCCGTCGGGGACGCTGTCGAGATGCGCGCCAACCATCACTACATCGCGATCCGAACCGGTCGTGGTCGTGGCAATCACGTTGCGGCCGATGATGGTATCGGTGTGGGCGTCAAGTTTGATGATGGCCGTGCCGGGTGCTGCTCGCAACCGGGCCCCGTCGGCCTTAGTCACGCTGATGACCGGAATCGTCACCGCGGTGTTATCACCGAGGGTGCCGCCCATCTTTTCCTCATCGACGTTGTTGGCGACGATCATCGCGACGGCGCCGAGTTTGGTGACGATGGCCTGCTTGTCGGAGAAGGGGCAGCTACCGCGGTCCACCAACACCACCGAACCCTTGACCGCCATACCGGCATAGTCCGCGGGGGCACAGCCGGGAGTCTCGTCGGCGGGTGCGGCCACCAGCGGACCGCTCACACCGGTCGTGCCGGCGCTGTATTCCAATGCGCGGGCATCGATAGCCGTGCCGCCCACCGTCAACTCCGGCTTCTCGGTCTCGAAGACGCGGGTCTGGAAATCCGGTGTCGCAACGTCGAAGCCCTTGCTGCGCAGTAATCCGGCGACGTAGTCGACGCTGGCGTCATAGCCCGGGGTTCCCACCGCGCGGGTGCCGTCATTGTCGTCGGCGATCGCCTGCAGCTTGGCCAGGTGCGCCACCAACGCATCGGTGGTGACCCGGTGGCGAAGAGCATCACCGTATTCCCTGGCGGGTTTTCCTACCGCCACCGGACGCGCGGTGTCGGACACGTGGCCGCACCCGAGCGCGATGGCGAACACAACGACCAGCGCGGCCAGCATCCGGAATGCGCGCTTCACGGCCTCCAGGCTAGACGTTGGCGGCTACCCTTCAGTCGATGCGCGTGCTGAGGACTCCCGACGAGAGGTTTGCCGGTCTCTCCGGATACCCGTTCGAGCCGAGCTATCGCGATGTCGAAACCGCGGGACTGCCTCCGTTGCGCATGCACTACGTCGATGCCGGCCCTGCTGACGGCCCCGTGGTGGTGCTGTTGCACGGCCAGCCAACGTGGTCATATCTCTACCGACACGTCATCGCCGCTCTGGCAGAAGCAGGACTGTGGGTCATCGCCCCGGATAACATCGGTTTCGGGCGCTCAGACAAGCTCACCGAGCCCACCGACTACACGTTCGCCCGGCACATCGACTGGATACACGGCCTGATCGAAGACCTGGATCTGAGTGCGATAACCCTGGTTATCCAGGACTGGGGTGGTCCGATCGGGTTGAGCGTCCTGGCCCGCGAGCCGGACCGGTTCGCCCGCGTGGTGGCGACTAACACCATCCTGCACACCTGCGAGCCCGCACTGGCGGGCAAGCTGACCTGGGCGCACCACGGCGTCACCGATGATCGGATGCTGCTGCAGGAGACACTGCTGGACTATGTGTCGTTCTATCAGCGCGCGCCGGATATCACACCGAGCGTCTTCCTCGATGCCGTTGCCGGGCCGCTCAATTCCGCGGTGCTGGCGGGCTACGACGCGCCATTCCCCGACCGGACATACAAGGCCGGGCTGCGCCAACTCACCGCGCTGATTCCACTTACTCGCAACGACCCGGGTGCCAGAATCGGGGCGGCGACGATGGCCGCGCTGAGGCAGTGGGAAAAGCCGTTCCTGACAGCGTATTCAGATGGTGATCCAGCTACCCGCGGCTGGGATTCAGTGTTCCAGGAACGCATTCCGGGCGCCCGGGGGCGCAACCACACCACCATCACCGGCGCCGGCCACTTCGTCCAGGAACAGCAGGGTGCACGACTGGCGAATATCATCGCCGAGTTTGTTGCGGGAACTTAAAGCTCAGGGTTCGACGCCAGCACGCTGAGCTGATTCCAGCTGGCCTCGAAACCAGGGTGTAGCGGCCGCGACGTCACCTCGTCGAGGGCCACCCAACTCAGTGCGGTGCTCTCCTGGTTCAACACCGTGGGCAGTTTTTCGGAAGCTTCGGCGATCACGGTGGTGTAGGTCCAGTGAACGCTGCCGGGACCGCGCACCTCCGCAGTGACGACACTGAACCTCACCTGCAGATGCTCGCGGGGCAGACCGGCTTCCTCATGCGCCTCCCGCAGTGCGGCTTCCTCGGGCGTCTCATGGCTGTCGAGGGCACCGCCGGGCAGTCCCCAGGTGCCACCCTGATGACTCCACGGAGCACGGTGCTGAAGCAGAACCGCCCAGGCACCGTTGTCCAGCGGGGCGCGTAGCAGCAATCCCGCCGCGCCGTACCGGCCCCAGTGTCGGGTGCCCTCGTGGGAGAACACCCAGCCGTCACCGTCACCTCGCACGCGTTCAGGATAAACACGCTATTACCCGCGGCTGCTCCTAGACTTCGGTGAGAGGGTCTGGGATACCGGCGAAGGGGAGCGAGGTCCGCGCGAGGTGACCGTCGAGCTGGCGCACCCGACGAGCGAGCCGTTAGCCCAACGGACGCCCACAGAGCCCGCTCACCCGCGGTGGTGGTTCGTCAACACCACGCCGGGTCGGCTTCTTGCGATCGGGGCCATCCTGGCCATGCTGGGCATCTTGAGCGCATTCGCCATCTCGACCACGATCAACGAGCGGCAGTTGCAGCTGACAAATGTCCTTGACCACACCGAACCACTGGCATTCGCGGCCGGTCAGCTGTACACGACACTGTCGGTCGCCGATGCCGCGGCGGCAACAGCCTTCATCCCCGGGTCTGAGCCGCACACCGTCCGACAGCGCTACGAGCAGTCCATCACCGCTGCCGCCGTGGCATTGACCAGGGCATCCAGCGGATTGACGGACCCGGACCTGGTCGAACTGCTCGGCCGGACCAACGCGCATCTGGCGGTCTACACCGGACTGATCGAGACAGCGCGAACCAATAACCGGATGGGCAACCCGGTCGGGTCGTCCTACCTCTCGGAGGCCTCGGCCCTCATGCAGGAGACGATCCTGCCCGACGCACAGCGGCTTTACGAGGCGACATCGGAGCGGGTCGACACGGAGACAACCGCCTCGACAAAGATTCCCGCGCCGGTGATCATCGTCGTCGCCACGACCCTGCTGTTCGGTGCTTTCGCCCACCGCTGGCTGGCCAGCCACACCAAACGAAGAGTCAATGTGGGTCTGGTCGTCGGCGGCCTGGCGATCGCGATCATGATCATCTGGGTCGGCACGGCACTGGCGGTCTCCACCGCGGCAAGCCGCACCGCGAAGAACACCGCAGCCGAGTCGCTACGCACGGTCACCAACCTGGCCATCACCGCACAGCAGGCCCGCGCTGATGAGACCCTGGCGCTGATCCGCCGCGGCGACGAGGAAGTCCGCAAGCGTTCGTATTACCAGCGGGTCGACCTGATGCGCGATGAGCTTCGTAACTACCTGGCCCGCAAGGACACAGTGGATAAGAGCGGTCTGGCTCAAGCCGATCAACTGCTGGAGAAGTGGCGGCAGGCTGACGAACGGATCAACAACTACATCAAGGTAGGTAACTACCAGGCTGCCACCCAGGTGGCGCTGGGCACCGGCGAGGACGCCTCGACGCCGGCCTTCGACAAGCTCAATGATGCTCTGTACCAAGGTATTCAGGAGAGCCGCACGCAGTTGCGCAGTGACATCTCGTCGGCCCGACGGGTGCTGTCAGGTACGACGGTGGGTGGGGCGATGCTATCCGTCGGAGCCGCGGTCGCGGTCGCCCTGGGCCTGTGGCCGAGGTTGAGTGAGTATCGGTGATCGTCACGAGAGCTCGGGCCTGCCGGCTGGCAGCGATAGCAGCGGTAACGGGGGTGATATTCAGCGGTTGCGCTCAACCCCCAGATCCCGCGATGCAGCCCGCTCCCACGCTGGCGCCGCCGACCCCGGCCGGAATGGAGGACCTCAGACCCGAGCCACCGCGACCGCCGGACCCCAGCGACAATTCCTGCGACCGCACCGCAAGCCTGCGCCCGTTCGGCAGCAGGGCACAGGCTGATGCAGCGGTGGAATCGATCCGCAAGCGCGGGCGCCTTCTGGTGGGCCTCGATATCGGCAGCAACCTGTTTTCCTTCCGCGATCCCGTCACCGGCGAAATCACCGGCTTCGACGTCGACATCGCCGGCGAGGTCGCCCGCGACATCTTCGGTAAGCCATCGGCAGTCGAGTACAGAATCCTGTCCTCGGCCGATCGCATCACCGCGTTACAGAACAATGCGGTCGACATCGTGGTGAAAACCATGACGATCACCTGTGAGCGGCGCAAGCTGGTGAACTTTTCGACCACCTATTTCACTGCCTACCAGCGGATTCTGGCTCCACGCGACTCTGATATCGCCGGGCCGGGCGATCTGTCCGGCAAGCGGGTCTGCGTGGCACGCGGGACCACGTCGCTGAGAAAAGTGCAGGAGATCAACCCGCCGCCAGCCATCGTGACCGTGGTGACCTGGGCCGACTGCCTGGTGGCACTGCAGCAGCGCGAGGTCGATGCGATCAGCACCGACGACGCGATACTGGCCGGCCTGGTGGCTCAGGATCCATACCTACACATCGTCGGACCGAATATGGCCGACGAGCCGTACGGGATCGGGATCAATCTCACCAACACTGGACTTGTGCGGTTCGTCAACGGAACCCTGGAGCGGATCCGCAATGACGGGACCTGGGAAGCCCTGTACAACAAGTGGCTGACGGTGCTCGGCCCGGCACCGGCACCACCGGCAGCTCGCTACGTGGACGGATGAGTACACCGGAGTCGCCCGAGATCGATGTTGGCACCCAGCCCGCCAACTTCGAGGATCTCGGCATGGATTCGGTTGCGACCATGCGCCCGATGTCCACGCAGGCGATCTTTCGGCCCCACTTCAATGACGACGAGGCCTCGGCCAGCAGCGAGCCGATAGAAACAGAGGAAAATCAGGCCACCGTCGCGCGGAGCCTGTCACCGACGCGCCGTCTCGGCGGCGGGCTGGTCGAGATCCCACGGGTTCCGGAGATCGACCCGCTGTCCGCCCTGATGGTGAATCCCGTTGTTGCCGAGTCCAAGCGATTCTGCTGGAACTGCAACCGCCCGGTCGGCCGCGCTACCGACACACGCGATGGTGAGTCCGAGGGTTTCTGCCCGAACTGCGGAAGCGCATATACGTTCCTGCCCCAGCTGCGTCCCGGGGATATGGTCGTCGACCAGTACGAGATCAAGGGCTGCGTCGCCCATGGCGGACTCGGCTGGGTGTATCTGGCGGTCGACCACAACGTCAACGAGCGACCGGTAGTACTCAAGGGTCTGGTTCATTCCGGTGACGCCGAAGCCCAAGCCATCGCAATGGCCGAGCGGCAGTTCCTGGCAGAAGTGGCGCATCCATCGATCGTCAAGATCTTCAACTTCGTTGAGCATCCAGATTCCCGTGGCGAGCCGGTGGGCTACATCGTCATGGAATACGTTGGCGGGAAGTCGTTGAAACCGGTTAAAGGACAGCGATTCCCGGTCGCCGAAGCCATTGCCTACATGTTGGAGATCCTTCCCGCACTCAGCTACCTCCATTCCATCGGCCTGTGCTACAACGACCTCAAGCCAGAGAACATCATGGTCACCGAGGAGCAACTCAAGCTGATCGACCTCGGTGCGGTATCGCCGATCAACTCTTTCGGCTATCTCTACGGCACACCCGGCTATCAAGCACCCGAGATCGTTCGTTCCGGGCCGACCGTCGCAACCGATATCTATACGGTTGGCCGGACGCTAGCGGCCCTGACACTTAACCTTCGCACTCGTAACGGGCGCTACGTTGACGGCTTGCCCGATGCCGATCCGGTGCTGGCCAAGTACGACTCATTTGGCCGATTACTTCGCAGGGCCATCGACCCCGATCCGCGCCGGCGATTCATCAGCACCGAGGAGATGTCCTCGCAGTTGCTCGGTGTGCTGCGCGAGGTGGTCGCCATCGACACCGGCGTGCCGCGACCGGGCCTGTCCACCGTGTTCACCCGAACCCGCTCGACCTTCGGGGTGGAACTTCTTGTGGCACATACCGACGTCTATCTAGACGGCCTGGTGCATACCGAGAAGCTGACCGCGCCGGAGATCGTGACCGCCCTACCGGTTCCACTGGTGGATCCCTCCGACGCCGCGGCAACGCTGCTTTCGGCCACAGTCCTGTCGCAACCGGTGCAAACCCTGGACACACTGCGGGCGGCCCGCCATGACAGCCTGGACTCCGACGGCGTCGACCTGTCCGAGTCGGTAGAGCTGCCACTCATGGAGATTCGCGCTCTGCTCGATCTCGGTGACGTGGCAAAGGCAAATCGGAAACTGGATGATCTGGCCGTGCGGGTCGGGTGGCGCTGGCGGCTGGTGTGGTTCAAAGCCGTCGCGGAGTTACTCACCAGTGACTATGACTCGGCGACAAAGCATTTCACCGAGGTGCTGGCCACCTTCCCCGGTGAGTTGGCGCCGAAGTTGGCGTTGGCCGCCGCTGCGGAACTGGCCGGCAATTCCGATGAGCGACCCTTCTACGAGATTGTCTGGCATACCGATAACAACATCATCTCGGCGGGTTTCGGACTCGCACGAGCACAATCCGTAGAGGGGGATCGCCAGGGATCGGTCACCACTCTTGACGAGGTCCCCATCGGATCAAGACATTCCACTACCGCCCGGTTGACCAGTGCGGTGACGCTGCTCTCCGGGCGTTCGGCACATGAACTCACCGAAGAGCAGATCCGGGACGCAGCACGACGCGTTGAGGCGCTTCCAGATACTGAACCGCGGGTGCTGCAGATCCGTGCGCTGGTACTCGGGACGGCCTTGGACTGGATCGCCGCGCATGAGGCTCAGCCCAACACGATCCTCGGTTTCCCTTTCACCGAGCGCGGTTTGCGGCTGGGAGTGGAAGCCTCGCTTCGTAGTCTCGCCCGCGTGGCCGCCAGCCAATCTCATCGGTATGCGCTGGTCGACATGGCCAATGAAGTCCGGCCAATGACGACGTTCTAGTCCCCCGCTAGGGCAGAGCGGTCAGGCTGGCCCGGGCGATCGCCAACTCCTCATCGGTGGGGATCACCAGCACCGTGGTCGGTGAGGATTTCGCCGAGATCCGACGGGCCTGGCGCGACGGGTCGTCGTTGAGACGCCCGTCGAGTTCGATACCCAGTGATTCCAAACCGGCTAGAGCATCCCGGCGCACACGTGCGTCGTTCTCCCCGACGCCGGCGGTGAAGGTGATGACGTCGGTGCGCCCCAGCACGGCGAGATAGGCACCGATGTACTTGCGCAGTCGGTGGATATAGACGTCGTAAGCCAGTTTCGCTGCCTCGTCACCGGCTGCGATGCGCTTGTGCACGACCCGGAAATCGATCTCGCCGCTCAGACCGAACATGCCCGAATGCCGGTTGAGCATGGTCTCGATCTCGTCGACACCCATCCCGGCGGACCGCCCGAGATAGCTGATCACGCCAGGATCGAGATCCCCGGATCGGGTTCCCATCACCAGACCCTCCATCGGAGTCATACCCATGGAGGTGTCGACCGGACGACCGCCGGCGATCGCTGACGCTGACGCCCCGTTGCCTAGATGCAGCACGATCTGGTTGATCTCCTGCACCGCGACATGTAAAAATTCGGCAGCCTGTCGACTGACGAATTCGTGCGATGTGCCGTGGAATCCATAACGCCGGATCTTCCAGCGGGCGGCCAGATCACGGTCAATCGCATAGGTGGCCGCAGCGGCCGGCAGATCGTGGAAGAACGCCGTGTCGAAGACCGCGACGTGCGGCAGGTCCGGCAGTACCTTGCGGGCCACCTCTATACCCAGCACCGCCGAGGGGTTGTGCAACGGAGCCAGTGGGGCCAACTCGCGAAGATGTCCGATCAATTCGTCGTCGACGATGGTCGGCCGGTAGAGGTCGGGGCCACCGTGTACGACCCGGTGGCCGACGGCGACCAAGCCCAGTTCATCCAGGTTCTGCCCTCCCGGAGCTAGCACCTCAAACGCCGCGCACAGCGCTGCCTCGTGGTCGACTATGCCCCCGGCCTCACCGATCCGTTCGACTATGCCGTCGACCAATGACACGCCTGTGCCGGGCTGCACCAACGAATACTTCAGCGACGAGGAGCCCGAATTCAGAACCAGAACCGTGGCTGCCATTACTACTGCGCCTGGATCGCGGTGATAGCGACGGTGTAAACGATGTCCTCCACCAACGCGCCACGGGAGAGGTCGTTGACCGGTTTATTGAGTCCCTGCAGCACCGGCCCGATGGCGATCGCACCCGCACTGCGCTGCACGGCCTTGTAGGTGTTGTTACCGGTGTTGAGGTCAGGGAAGATCAGTACGGTGGCGCGGCCGGCGACGGAGGATTCCGGCATCTTTGCCGCCGCGACGACGGGGTCGACCGCGGCGTCGTACTGGATGGGACCCTCGACCAGCAGGCTCGGTGCGCGCTGTCGAACGAGTTCGGTTGCGGCCCTAACCTTGTCCACTCCGGCGCCGGTACCGGATTCACCGGTGGAATAGGACAGCATGGCCACCCGCGGGTCGATCCCGAACTGGGCGGCGGTGCGGGCTGAACTGACCGCGATATCCGCCAACTCCTCGGCGCTCGGATCGGGCACGATCGCGCAGTCGCCGTAGGCCAACACCCGGTCGGAAAGGCACATCAGGAAAATGCTGGACACCGTGGAGACACCAGGCTGGGTCTTGATGATCTCGAAGGCCGGACGGACCGTGTGAGCGGTGGTGTGCGCCGCACCGGACACCATCCCGTCGACGATATCGTTGTGCACCAGCATGGTTCCGAAGTAGGAGACGTCACAGATGATCTCGCGGGCTTGCTCAAGCGTCACACCCTTGTTCTTGCGCAAGTCGGCGTACTGAGCGGCGAACTTTTCGCCCAACTCACTGGTGCGCGGGTTGATGACGGTCGCTGCGCTGAGGTCGACGCCGAGTTCGGCTGCGCGGGAACGTACCTCGGATTCTTCCCCGAGGATAGTGAGATCGGCCAGACCGCGGCGTAACAGCCGTCCCGCAGCTTGCAGGATCCGGTCATCGTCACCCTCGGGAAGAACGATGCGCTTACGGTCGGCGCGGGCACGCTCCATCAGGCCGTAGGCGAACATCTGTGGCGTGGTCACCGTCGGGATGGGGATTGCCAGCCGGGTGAGCATGTCGGTGATGTCGACATGACGTTCCATGAGTTCGATGGCGGTATCGATTTTGCGCTCCGAGGCTGCCGTCACGCGACCGCGGGTATTGGCCACCGCACTGGCGGTCGCGAATGTACCCAGATCAGTGGCGATGATCGGCAGTCGCAGACCCACGCCGGTGACCAGCCTGGCGATCTCGCGGTGCAGCGGCATCCCGCCGTTGAGGATCATGGCCGCGAGCGTCGGAAATCCTTCTGCAGCATGGGCACTGGCGACGGCCAGTACGACGTCCGAGCGGTCTCCGGGGGTGATGACAATGGCGCCTTCACTGAGCCGCTCGAGCACGTGTTCGGCCGTCATTCCGGCAACCATCACGTCCATCACTTCCCGAGACAGTAGCGATTCATCGCCATGTACCAGTGTTCCCTGGACCGCCACGCAGAGCTCGGCCACGGTCGGTGCCACCAGCAACGGTTCCTCGGGGATCGCGTAGACCGGTGGCCCAAGACTCTGGCAGGCCTCCGCGACGCGCTCCATCTGAGCGGGATCGCATCGATTCGCAACCACCGCTGCGGTGTACGCGTGCTGCGCGGTCAACTCAACCAGGCTCAGTTCGATGGCCGCGACAATCTCATCCGGCGTACGGTCGAAAGCCCGCACCGACAGCACCACCGGGGCGCCGAGGTTGACGGCGATTCTGGCATTGACGCTCAACTCGGTGGGGGTGGCGACGTCGGTGTAGTCCGAACCGACGATCACCATGGCGTCGCAGCGGCTTGCGACCGCGTGATAGCGGTCGACGATATCGGCGATCGCGCCTTCGATGTCGGAGTGCAGGCGCTGGTAACTCACCCCGATGCACTCGTCGTAGGTCAGGCCGGCGTTGCTCTGAGCCAGCAGCATCTCAAGGATGTAGTCAGTGTCCTCACGCCGGGTGATCGGACGGAACACCCCAACCCTGGGTGCCATCGCGGTCAGCCGGTGCAGAATCCCCAGTGCGATGGTGGACTTCCCGGTCTCGCCCTCCGGTGAGGCGACGTAGATCGAGGTCGGCCCTGTTGTCACGGCTCGAGCATTCCCTAGTCGCCCCGGCAATCAGCCCAGTTTGCGCAGCCGGGGCAGCAGATCACGCTCAAAAAGCTCCAGGAATCGACGCTGGTCGTGACCGGGTGCGTGGAAGACCAGGTGGTTGAGCCCGTAGCGGACGTAGTCGGCCACCTTCTCGACCGCCTCGTCGGGATCCGATGAGACGATCCAGCGCCGGGCTACCTGTTCGATGGGCAACTCGTCGGCCAACCGCTCCATCTCCATCGGGTCGGACACCGAGTGCTTCTGCTCAGGCGTCAGCGACAGCGGCGCCCAGAACCGGCAGTTGTTCAGCGCCGCATCGGGATCGGTGTCATAGGAGATCTTGATCTCGATCATCTTGTCGATGTCCGCGGCATTGCGTTCGGAAGCGGCCGCTCCCTCCAGCATCGCAGGCATCAGCTTCTCGGTGTAAAGCTCTTCGCCCTTGCCCGAGGTGCAGATGAACCCGTCCCCGGCCCGGCCCGCGTACTTCGCCACCGCCGGACCGCCGGCCGCGATGTACACCGGCACACCGCCTTCGGGTACGTCGTAGATCGAAGCGCCCTTGAGGTGGTAGTAGTCTCCGTCGAAGTCCACCCGGTCACCGCGCCACAACTCGCGCATCAAGCGCACCGATTCACGCAGGCGGGCGAACCGCTCTTTGAACTCCGGCCACTCGCCGGTGAAACCGGTGGCGACCTCGTTGAGCGCCTCACCGGTTCCCACCCCGAGGAACACCCGGTCCGGATACAGGCAGCCCATGGTGGCGAAGGCCTGCGCGATCACGGCGGGGTTGTATCGGAAGGTCGGCGTCAGTACCGAGGTGCCGAGGGTGATCCGCTTGGTCCGCTCGCCCACGGCGGTCATCCACGACAGCGCAAATGGCGCATGCCCACCCTCGTGTCGCCAGGGCTGAAAGTGATCGCTCACCGACGCGCTGTCCATCCCGTGGGCCTCGGCGAGCACACCGAGCTCGACCAACTCCCGCGGCCCGAACTGCTCGGCCGATGCTTTGTATCCCAGTTTCAATTCAGGCACAGACTTGTTTCTACCCCAGAGCGCGGCGGACGCTGAAAGAGGCTGCCTAAACTTCGGGCATGACCCCGGTGCTGACGGCCGTCGCCGAGGGTGTCCATCTGGCCCAGACACCCCTGGTGAACTGGACCCTGGTCAGCGACGATTCCGGCGTCATGCTGATCGACGCCGGGTTTCCCGGCCACCGTGACGATGTTCTGACGTCGTTGCGGGAACTGGATTTCGGACCCGCCGACGTCCGGGCGATCCTGCTGACGCACGCCCATATCGACCACTTCGGCGCGGCCATTTGGTTCGCCAAGACGCACCGCACTCCGGTGTACTGCCACGCGCGCGAGGTCGGCCACGCCAAACGTGATTACCTCGAGCAGGCGTCCCCGGCCGCGCTGATGACGCACGCCTGGCGGCCGAAGTGGCTGCGATGGTCGCTGCAGGTGGCCGCCAACGGCGGCCTGGTGCGCGAGGGTATTCCCACCGCGCAAGCGCTGACGGCCGAAATCGCCTCCACGCTGCCGGGCCGGCCGGTGGCACTGCCCACGCCCGGGCATACCAGTGGTCACTGCTCCTATGTGATCGGCCGCGTCCTGGTGGCGGGCGATGCACTCGTGACCGGCCATCCGCTGTCCGAGCGGCACGGCCCACAACTGCTGCCGTCGCTGTTCAACCACAGCGATCCGGACTGTGTACGCAGCCTTGCGGCGCTTGCCACGGCCGACACCGACACCCTGATCCCCGGCCATGGCGATGTGTGGATCGGGCCGATCAGTGCGGCCGCCCGCCAGGCGGCCCGGGACTAGCTCAGGGCGCGGTCCAGGTCAGCGATCAGGTCTTCGGTGCCTTCCAGTCCGACCGAGACACGCACCACACCGTCGCCGAGGCCGATGGCGGCCCGTCCCTCCGGACCCATGGCGCGGTGGGTGGTGGTCGCCGGGTGGGTGATGAGCGACTTGGAGTCGCCAAGGTTATTGGAGATGTCGATGACGGATAGCTTGTCGAGCACCTCGAAGGCGTGCTGTTTGCCTTTGCCCTCGGGTGCGTTGAGTTCGAAGGTCACGACGGTGCCGCCGCCACTCATCTGGCGCTTGGCCAGATCGTGCTGCGGGTGGGACGCAAGGAACGGGTAACGCACCCAACTCACACCCGGATGTCCTTCGAGGAACTGCGCAACCCGTAGTGCGGCAGCGTTGCTGTAATTGACCCGAACCGACAGCGTCTCAAGGCCTTTCAGGAGCACCCAGGCGTTGAACGGGCTCAGGGCCGGCCCGGTGTGGCGCATCAGCGTTTGGACCGGGCCGTCGATGTACTCCTTGTCGCCGAGGATCGCACCGCCGAGAACCCGGCCCTGACCGTCGATATGTTTGGTTCCGGAGTAGATCACGACGTCCACGCCGAGTGGCAGGCCCTGCTGTAGCAGCGGGGTGGCGAAAACGTTGTCCAGCACCACCTTTGCGCCGACGGCATGCGCCATCTCGGAGACCGCGGCGATATCGACCAGGGACTGCATCGGGTTCGACGGCGTCTC
>Ga0007791_10000118_pt1 | contig 20664 bp, 15 predicted proteins | sample CryBogmetaGMA05M_FD_60368 | JGI IMG/M metagenome (GOLD analysis project Ga0007791, IMG submission 60368) | Freshwater microbial communities from Crystal Bog, Wisconsin, USA - MA0.5M | ecosystem: Environmental > Aquatic > Freshwater > Lake | place: Crystal Bog, Wisconsin, USA | collected 2009-07-06 | reverse complement strand
GGGCGGGACTGTTGGCGATGTAATGTGTGAACGCCTTTGGTCGTCGGAAACACGCATACAGGCCGAACAGTCCTCCCAGCGAGCTTCCTACAAGCGTCTGATCCATCGGATCGACCGGATAGTGCTGTGCGATGAAGGGCTGCACCTGCTCGACGAGGAACTCAAGAAAGTCATCCGCTCCGCCGGCAGGACGAATGTCCTCTGGGACAACTCGTCCGTTCCGGGCCGCGGTGACCAAGTCTAGATAGGTCTGATCGATGCTTGGGCTGAAATCTCGGACCCGCAAGGCGCCATAGGCGTCCCTCGGCCGGACAACGCCATCGAGGCAATATCCAATGCCTACAATGATGGCAGGCCTCGCTTGGTCGCCGTCCTGAAGGAACCGCGCGGCCTGAACGGCGATGCCGAAGACTGTATTGGAATCCATCACGTAAGCGACCGGCAACGGACGCCCAGGTGGTCCTGGTCGCGCCGGCAGCGCAACGTCGATCTGGAAAGTCTCCCCAATGAGATTCGAGTGCAGGCGGAAACGCCGTGTGCCAGCAAGGCTTGCTCGCTCAAACTCGATCTCAACCATAGCTGAATGCCCTCGACGAATACTCGATCATGAGGTTTAGCCAAGCGCAGAGCAATTCTTGAACTGAGCATATTCCAGCCTACATACAACAGAGAGCCACAAGCGATGAACCCCAGCGCCTGCTAGCCTCAGGCGACCGCCTCGGCCTTTCCGTGGACCCGTGCCTTGGGGAAGATGCGCAGGAAGTTCTCGGCGTAGAACTTGTCCTTCACCTCTTCGCTGCGGCCTTCTAGGGCCGCCTCGAAACGTCCTATGGGGTTTCGGCCGCCTTCGATGTGTGGATAGTCGCTGGAGAACAGGTAGAGGTCCGGATTGGACTGATCGATAAAGCTGCCCACCTCTTCAAAGACGAAGGGGGTGAAGGCCATCTGCTGGGTGAGCTGTTCGGACGGGATGCGCGACAGGCCCTGAAGGTTGGCGTCATTGCGGCTCCAGTGCTTGACCACCCAGTCCAGGCGTCGGAGCATTTCCGGAACCCAGCCGGCACCTAGCTCGACGGCCGCGCCGCGCAGGCCGGGATTGCGATGGAAGACCCCGTCCAGCACCATCATGGTCAAGAACTGCTCTGGGCCTTCGTGCAGCAAGGCAACGTCTTTGGTGCGGAGATTTTCACCGCCGCCCAGCCAATCCTTGGTCGGAGGACGGCCATTATTCATCCAGGCCTTGGCCAGCTGCAGGGGCGCGCCGCCCACATGCAGAACAAACGGCAGGCCGCTCTCAGCCAGCTTGGCCCAGAAGGGATCGAGGTCCACATGCCCTGGCGAGCGATCGCCGCAGGGACGGTGTGGGATCCAGACGGCCTCAAGACCCTTGGCCAGGATGAAGTCGAGCTCAGCGACGGCCAATTCCGGATCATCGAGGGGGGCGACGCCCACCCCCATCAGTCGGTCATCGGCGGCGCAGAACTCCGCCATGTGACGATTGTGGGCGCGGGTCGCGCCGTAGCGCAGGCGGGACTCTAGCTTGGTGCTCGGCGAAAAGGGCATACGAAGACTATGGGTCGCGAAAACCAGCTGCTTCTTAAAGCCCAGTAGGTCCATGGCCTTGGTGCGATCGGAGGATTCAAAGGCACCTAGCGCCTGGATTTCCTTTGATTTTTCAATCAAGGCATCGCCGAGAGCGATCTGGGCAGCGACATGCTCAGGGCTATGATGGCCGCCCTGATCCATGATCACGGCAACTTCCTCGTCAGTGACGATGGACGCCGAATAACTGACCTCAGGAATCTCATCGCGCAGGCCTGGATCGGCATAACGCTTCAGAAAATCCGGAAGCTCCATGATGTGGCTGTCGGCATCATAAAAGGCCCGGTGGCTCGGCGCATAAGGCATGATCGTCTCCCAAACTCGCATTTTTCTGCGATTGGGAGATATATTGCCTCAAGGCTGGGAAGCCGTCACCCCCACATCGACCAGGGCGCGGAACCGGTGAACGGGCGCAGGCATCTTAGAGTCCGCGCCCTTCACACTGCGCCAGATGACCTCGTTCAACTGCCCCACGGGGGCCTTATCCTCATCGTCGAAATCCATTTTAGCGCTGGCCGCAGCACCCCAGGCGGTGGAAAGGTTCTTTGCGAAGAGGTCGACCTGAGCCGGAAGAGCCGTAAACGGTGTCAGGTCCGGCTTGTCAGAGAACGCGGCATAGAGTGGGGTCGCTGCCGCATCGTACTGGCTCATGGGCGGAAGCCCGAGCAGGAGCTCGATGCTCCGAACCATTGAGCTCGTGGAATAGAGGGTCGAGTCCAGGGTGCCACGGCGGATATAGGGGCTGACCGCCAGGGCCAAAGTACGCCGAGCGTCCACATGGTCTGCGCCGTCCTGCGCATCGTCCTCCACCACGAAGATCGCGGTGGTCGCCCAGTATTTGGAGTGGCTGACCCGATCGATCAACTGCCCCAGGGCCCAGTCATTATCAGCAACCATGGCCACCGGCGTGAAGGCACCGGCCTTGGTTCCACGGGTATGGTCTTCACCCATGGACATGACCACAAAGTTGGGCAGCTTGGACGCAGGGTCGGAGCTATCAAAATTAGCCTCGAACTTATCGAATTCCTTCAGGAAAACCGTCAGATTGTCCCGATCTCGCGCTTCGAAGCCCATATAGTCCTTGGCCACATGGCCGATCAGACCATCGACGCCCTCAGCTGCGTCCATCGTCCCGCCCTCGCTGACCCGCGCGGCGTATTCGCCATAGCTGCGATAGGTCAGGCCCTTCCGGCGCGCCAGATCCCAGATATGTCCAGCGGCGGGAACATAAGCCGGCGCAGGGTTGGACTTTGAATGACCGCCATAGGTCGCGGGCCACCACTTTTCATTGAAGTCCGTCGCATAGGCAGAGTTCGACCAGGAGTGCCCGTCAACACTGACCTCGCCATCGGCATAAAAGTTGTCAAAGGTGGCAAACTGTGTCGCCAAGGCATGGGCATTGGGCGTGACTTGCGCCCCGAAAATCGTCAGCCGCGGATCGCCATTTCCCTTGGGCAGATCACCCAGAACCTGATCATAGGTTCGGTTTTCCCGGATGATGTAGATGACATGTTCGATCGGAGACCCTGCACCGACATCACGCGGGATGACGCTGGGGGATTTGGAGGCACGGGCCTGGGCGAGCAGGCTGTCATTATAGGGAGAATTGCTGAGGGTCGCCTTCGTCCATGCTGGCAGTTGCTTGGCGAGGTCAGACAGGTCGATCCGCTCAATCGCCGCGACCTGCAAGGACTTTACAGACTCAGTGCTACCGCCCGGCAAGGGACTGTGCGGTCCTTTTAGATCAGGATAGGCCGCCTCACCCTTGCCTGCGCCCACATAGAGCGAAGTGCCGTCATCGGCTAAGGCAAGGGCCGAAGGATACCAGCCCGTCGGGATGAAGCCCATGACCTCACTGTGGGCCGGATTCTTGATGTCGATGACCGCAACGCTATTGTTGTCGGCATTGGCAACATAGAGAATTTTACGCTTCGGATCGATGCGAAGGGCGTCGGGTGTAGCACCTTCGGGTGCCAAGGGCGTCAACGTCGTGGACAGCCGTTCGACCACCTGCAAGGTCTTTGTATCGATGACATGAACGGTATTGTCCGCAGAGCATGCGACGAAGAGCCGACCATCAGGGCTGAGAGTCATATCGTTGGGGTTAGCCCCAACGCGGATGGTCGCCACAACCTTGTTTGAGGCGGTATCGATCACACTGACAGAGCCGCTGGACCAATTAGAGACAAACAGCTTCGAGGCATCCTTGGAGAATACCAGCTCATAGGGACTGATTTCGACCGGAATACGGGTCAGAAGGGCATGGGTTTTTACGTCAAAAACCGCAACATAGGTCGGGTTTCCGTCGACGCCGCGATTGGCTGCGTAGAGGATTGGTTCCCTGGGGTGGTGTGCAACGCCAGACCACCAAATCTGGTCCAAAGGCTTGGTTTCATCAAACTGGGCGACGGGTTCAGGGCTCAACCGGCCATTGGCGTAGGCGAAGGCGTAGATGGGGGCCTTGGCAGCAATGCCGCCAGCCGCATTACCGCCTGAAACATAGAGGATCTGTCCGTTGGGCGACCAGGTCAGACCCAGCCAAGACGAGCGCAACTTGATTTCCTGAACCACCTTGCGGGTCACGGGATCAATGACCGTCAGGCCATGGGGAAGATAGCCGGCATGATCCGCGATCAGCGCCTTACCATCTGGGGCAGGCAAGATTTTGAGGACCATATCCCCCGTTGTTCCGACCGACTGGCCAGCTGGGGTGATGCGCCAGCCATTGGGGAGTTCAAACCCACCGGTCACCGCATGCGGCAGGACCTGGGTTGCGGGACCGATCTCCCGGGGAGCGGTTTGGGCCATAGCTACGGAAGCCGCAGACGTCAGTGCCAAGGCCAGGGACGACCAATACTTCCAAGCCATGTCAGTTTCCTCTTACTCGGCGTTCGCAACCCATAAGAGGGTTTTGTGACACCTTGAGGTACGTCCCGCCCCTCGGCAAGGCGGCGATCAAATTTTACTTCTGGCGGACATAAACAATGGCAAACTTGTCGGCGTAAAGGCGCCTCCAACCTGGCCTGTGGTCAAAGACGGCGTTGATCTTCGCCTGCGGCGCAAAGATCGCCCAACCGATTTTCCTTGCGCTCAGGACAGCATCCAATGTCGGCTCGTCACCGTCGACCAACTTGCCATATTGCGCCAGGCCCTCGTCTTTGAAGAGTTCGGCCCTGCTATCGATGTAGGGCTTGAGATCGGACCAGATCAGATAACCGCCAAAACCATACTGGTTTAGGACCGGCTCAGCGCGAATTTCGGCTGGCGTCGCGGCAAGGGCTGAAATTGGCGAAACCTGAGTGTCCACCCGAGGCAGAGGCACGGCGAGACGCAGGCCTAGCAAGACCAGAGCCGCGACGAAGGACAGAGCAGCGACCATACGATGACGTTCCGGCCGCTCGCCCGCCCTGGCCAGAGCGATTGCGATTGGGCCACAGAGGATCATGGGAGCCACCATGCCCAGCAGCATTTGATGACGCCCTTGGCTGAGCGACAGGTGTATAAGGATCGCCAGTAAGGCGGTCATGGCCGGTGCAAGTTTCATCGGCCGGGTCAGGGCAAACCCTAACAGGGTCAGTAGGACCACCTCCAGCGGCTCAATATGGCTGAAGTCTGCTGGACGCCATTCGCCAATGCCTCCCAAATTCTTGAGCCCTAGCAATCTGACCGGCAGCAATAACCCCTCGACCCCATAGGGCGTCACCATCGCAGCGGCCAAACAGGCAAGGCCAAATAGGGCCCATTGAAGGAAGACTGCCCCCCGCTTGCCCCGCTGGGCATTGAAGAGCGCCTCAAGACCAAAGGGCCCTGCCAGCGCCAGTCCAAAGGCCCACCCGCCGTGGAGATTGGCCCAAAGAGCCATAAGGGGTGCCAGCCAGAGGGAGGGCGTGCGGCCCTGGTCTCGGGCCCTTACCAGTTCCGCAGACCAAAGGGCGACGAGGGGAAGGGCCAGCATATGCGGCCGCGCCAGCAGGCTAGGCGTCATCAAACTCATGCTCAGCAAGAGCACGATCCCCAAGGCCATACCTTCAAGACGACGCGCCACGGTCTGACCCAGAATCCAGATAGCCGAGCCGAAGCCAAGGGCGCAGATGGCGACAACTCCCGACCACCCCGCAGCCCGATAGGCCAAGGCCATGATGGCCTCAGATAGCCATTCATGAGCTGTCCAAGCCTGCCCAGCCCGACCTGCAGACCATAGATCGATATGCGGTGCCTGCCCGTGGGCGAGGATCCATTCCCCGACCTTGACATGCCACCAGGTATCGCCGTCGTTAAGGGTCACTGGGGCGAACAGGCCAAGAGCTAGGGCCGCCAGGGCAAACCCGGCGACAAGGCCGTCACGGCGATCGAGGACGACGTTCATACCCAAGAGCTAGACTTGCGAGACTTAAGGTCCGTTTAAGTCGGGCCTTGCCACTCAGATACCGAGGACCGCCTTGGCCATGATATTCCGCTGAATTTCGTTGGTTCCCGCGTAGATCGAGCCGGCCCGGTCATTGAGGTATTTCGCGGTCACAGTCCAAGCATGGTCTGGGCCCGCCCCGAAACCATCGGTTGGCGGCTTAAATCCTGGGGTTGGCCCACCCGCATAAGTCAAGTGAGGCTGGAAAGGCGCGGCGTATAAACCTCCGGCTTCCAAGGCCAATTCCGTAAGTTTTTGAGAGAGCTCGGTTCCGACCGTCTTGAGAAGCGAGCTTTCTGCACCGGGAGCTTCCCCCTGGCTGAGTTTTGACATGGTGCGCAGTTCAATGGCCTCAAGGGCTTCGATCTCGATCTGAGCTTGAGCCAGCCTACTCATAAAGCTGCGATCCACGGTCAGGTTTTCGGCCAAAGCCATGGCTCGGATCTTTTCAAGACGCATAAACAGACCCGGCGAACTGACGCCCCCACCCCGCTCGAACTGCATAAGGTACTTGGCCACGGTCCAGCCTTCGCCGACCTTGCCGACCACATTGGCCTTAGGAACCCGGACATCAGTGAAGAAGACATCGTTCTGGATGTGCTCACCGCTGAGCATGATGATCGGCTTCACCTCGACACCTGGGGTCGCCATATCGATCAGCAGGAATGTAATGCCCTGCTGTGGAATGGACTCGCGACTGGTGCGGACCAGGCAGAAAATCCAATTGGCCACGTTCGCATGGGTCGTCCACAGCTTGTGGCCGTTGCAGACGAAGTCATCTCCATCCTCGACCGCGCTCATCTGCAAAGACGCAAGATCAGACCCAGAGCCCGGCTCAGAATACCCCTGACACCACCAATGCTCTCCGTTCAGCATCCGCGGCAGGAAATAGTTCTGTTGCTCGGGAGTGCCGTGTCCGATCAGGACAGGGCCACACATGCCAACCCCCATGGGCGACATGGGCGGTGCCCCGACCCGCGCCGTCTCTCGGGCCCAGATATAGCGCTGAACGACGCTCCAACCCGGCCCGCCAAAGCGAACCGGCCAGGCGGGTGCCACCCAGCCCTTGGCATGTAGCTTAGCTTGCCAAGCCAGGGTGGTGTCATAATCAGCATAAACGCTGGTCATGCCCTTGCCCCGGCGGCGCAGGTCTGGCGTCAGCTCTGCGTTTAAGAACGCCTGGACCTCGTCCTGGAAGGCGCGGTCAGCATCACTCCAAGCGAGGTCCATGGTCGGCCTACATCCGCTCGATGATGGCGGCAGGTGCCATGCCACCGGCTGCACACAGGGTCGCGAGACCGGTGTTCAGATCGCGACGCTCCATCTCATCAAGCAGGGTACCGAGGATCATTGCGCCGGTTGCCCCAATGGGGTGGCCCAGGGCGATGGCACCACCATTGACGTTGACGATTGCAGGATCAACCTCCAGGTCACGCATGAATTTCAGCGGGACCACAGCGAAGGCTTCATTGATTTCAACGAGGTCGATGTCCTTCATGGTCATGCCTGCCTTCTTGAGCGCCTTGCGGGCTGCGGGGCCTGGGGCATTGAGCATCAACTCAGGGGAGTCACCCATGGTGGCGATCGACCGGATCCGTGCACGAGGTTTCAGACCATTGGCCATGGCGTATTCCGGAGATGCGATCACCACAGCGCCAGCGCCGTCGACAACACCAGACGAGTTACCGGCATGGTGAACATGGTTGATCTTGAGGTCCGGATAAGTGGCTTCCACTAGCCGACGGAAGGACAGACCCTCTTCATCCAGGGGCATGTCATAGAGGGCAGCGAAGGCAGCCTTTAACTGACCTAGACCTTCCAGCGTGGTTTGTGGACGCGGATATTCTTCGGTCGCCAGGGCCAGGGATCCGTCGTCGTGATAGACTGGGATCAGGCTCTTAGAAAAATAACCGTTGGCCAGGGCGTGCGCCGCCCGGCGCTGACTTTCCAGGGCCAGCTTGTCCACGTCATCCCGGGTGAAGCCTTCAAGGGTGGCGACCACATCGCCGCAAACACCTTGGTGGGGCTGGGGATGGATTTCCCGCAGATGTGTGTTGAGCGAATCGAGCGTTGGACCTGACTGCCGCTTGAGGGTCGAGCCGTGGGACATGCTCTCGACACCACCGGCGATGACGAGGTCCTGGGCACCGGACATGACGCCCATGGCCGCAAGATTAACCGCTGTCAGACCCGAGCCGCAGAAACGGTCCAGGCTCATGCCCGGTGCGCGCACATCAAATCCTGCGTCCAAAGCCGCCATGCGGGCGATGCAGGAGCCCTGCTTGCCGCTTTGCGTACCGCAGCCAGCGATGACGTCGTCGATTTCAGCGGTGTTGAGGCCGTTTCGTTCCGCCAGGGCCTTGAGGACCGTGGACAGGATTCTCTGCGGATGGACATTGGCCAAACCGCCCTTATCCACCTTGCCGACGCCGCGCGGCGTGCGAGCGACGTCGATAATCCAAGCTTCACCCATTGCCTTACTCCCTTTGGCTGCCCTCGCAGCATGATGTGTTGACCCTAGTTTGAAACAGTCTCCCTTGGGTTAGGAAAGCATTTTTGCATCTTCGCGCTTTGGCGGCTATGACCCCGTCATGACTGACGACACATCCCCCGCCCAAACCGAAACCCCTCCGGACCGTCTTAGCGTGGATCCGTCGAGCCCCTATCACAATGCTGACCTGCTCCAGCGTGGGATTGGCATCCGGTTCAAGGGCGTCGAAAAAACCAATGTGGAAGAGTACTGCGTCAGCGAAGGCTGGGTGCGGCTGGCGGTCGGAAAGACCCTGGATCGCCATGGCAAGCAGATGACCGTGAAGCTTCAGGGGCCTGTGGAGCCCTATTTCGAGTCCTGAGCTTCAGGTCCCTTGCCGATGAAGCGGCGTAAAGCCATGCTGACGCATTATAGCGGAGGCTGCCGTGGACCTAGTTACAGAACCCGAATCCTGGATCGCCCTCGGCGAGGCGCTTCTGCCTGAGATGATCGCCCTACGCCGGGCCATCCATGAAGAGCCGGAATTAGGTCTTCACCTGCCCTTGACCACAGCCAAAGCCAAGGCAGCCTTGGCAGGCCTGCCCTTAGAAATTGTCGACAGCACCTCGACCACCGGTTTCATGGCCATATTGCGTGGCCCAGCCAATGGCAGGACCGTTCTGCTGCGGGGGGACATGGACGCCCTGCCTATGAGCGAAGAGACCGGCCTTGAATTTTCGTCTCAAACCCCCGGGGCCATGCACGCCTGCGGTCACGATACCCATGTGGCCATGCTGGCCGGTGCCGCCCGCGCCCTCTGCGCACGCCGGGATCAGCTGGCAGGAACCGTGATCTTCATGTTCCAGCCGGGCGAAGAAGGCCATCACGGGGCCCGTTATATGATCGAAGATGGTCTTTTAGACCCACTGCCCGACGCCGCTTTTGCTCTGCACATTACGCCAAACGTCCCAACCGGCATTTTTTCAGGGCGCGCTGGCGCGCTGTTGGCCGCCGCTGATCGGTTCGAAGTGGTGGTCACCGGACAGGGCGGGCATGCCTCAGCCCCTCACGCCAGCTTAGACCCCGTGCCGATTGCTTGTGAAATCGTTATGGCGATCCAGGCCATGATTACCCGGACCATCAACGCCTTTGACCCGGCCGTCGTGACAGTCGGTCGGATTGAGGCAGGGACCACCAATAATGTCATTCCTGAGCGGGCGATTTTAGAAGGTACGATCCGCAGCTTTTCCGAACGCACCCGCAAAACGGTCCATGCCAATTTGGAGCGTTTGGTTCCCGCGATTGCACTGGCCCATGGTGCCACTGCGATTATCGATATCGAGCCTGGGTTCCCGGTGACGGTCTGTCAGGAACCCGCCGTGCGCCTGGCAGAGCGGGTAGCGCAATCCCTGTTTGGGCCACAGGCCTGGCGGACCATGCCGACCCCTGCCATGGGGGCAGAGGATTTCGCCTATGTCCTGCAGAAGGTTCCAGGCGCCATGGCATTTCTGGGCGCGACACCAGAGGGTGGAGATTGGCGCAATTGCTGCGCCCTGCATTCCAATCGCATGGTGCTGGATGAAGCCGTGATGGCGCGCGGTGTGGCCATGCATTGCGCCTATGCCGAGGCTTATCTGGCTAGTGGGTTTGAAGGATGACCGCAAGTCGCTATTCCGCCGCCACATTGGTGAGCGCGGGTCTTCTTGCCCTTTCGACCCTGGCTCATGCCCAGGCCCTGCTTCTGAAGCCCGATAGGGTCTTCACCGGAGAAGATCGCCTGGCGCACGAGGGATGGTCTGTCCTGGTTTCGGGCGATCGCATTACCGCCGTCGGCGCAAATCTAAAGGCCCCGCCGGGAACACAGATCGTGACCCTGCCTGGGACCACCCTGATCCCAGGACTGATTGAGGCGCACTCCCACCTGTTTTTGCATCCCTATAATGAGACCTCTTGGGATGATCAGGTCCTCAAAGAATCCGCTGCAAGTCGGACCCTGGGGGCGAGCCGCCACGCCATCGATACCCTGCGCGCTGGTTTTACAACCCTGCGGGAACTGGGCACCGAAGGAGTCGGCTCTGCGGACGTCGCCTTAAAGCACGCCATAGACGACGGTGTGATCGAGGGGCCCCGCTTGCTGACAGCCACCAGAGCGATTGTCGCCACCGGTGGCTATGGCCCGGCGCGACGAAATTACAACAATGATTGGGATATCCCCCAGGGTGCACAAGAAGCCTCGGGCGTCGCTGAGGTGACAAAGGCGGTACGCGAGCAAGCTGCGGCGGGTGCAGACTGGATCAAGGTCTATGCAGATTATCGCGTCGGCGCCGGCGGAACCACGGCGGCCACATTCACCCAAGAGGAACTAAACGCCCTTGTTGCTATGGCCCATGGTTTGGGCCGGCCAGTGTCTGCCCACGCCGCCTCAGACGAAGGCATGCGCAGGGCTATTCTGGCCGGAGTCGACACCATTGAACACGGATATGGCGGGTCGGAATCGACCTTCAAACTCATGGCCGAGCATGGGGTCGCCTACATCCCAACCCTGACCGCGACCGAAGCGACGTCGATCTATTTTCAGGGCTATGTCCCCGAACGCTCGGCACCGACGGCTCAGATGGTGGCCGCCGACAGGGCCTTTCGACTGGCAATCAAGGCCGGGGTGATCATTGGCAGCGGCTCAGATGTTGGTGTCTTCCGTCATGGCGAAAACGGCCGCGAGCTGGTGTGGATGGTCAAGGACGGGATGTCGCCTGCAGACGCGCTTTTAGCCGCCACATCTGTGGACGCAAAAATTCTACGGATGGACGACAAGGTGGGACGTATTCGCCCTGGTTTGCTCGCAGATCTTGTTGCCGTTCAGGGCAACCCCACACAGGATATAGCCGCGATCAATCACGTTACCATGGTCCTGAAGGGGGGCGTGGCGGTGGGTGGTCCTGGGCTGAGGGTCCCGGCGGGACCCAAATAGTCAGGCGATCAATCCGGGCTTTGAGACCACGCAAAAAGCCGCCACTATGAGATTAGTCTCAACAAGGCAGGCTTGAATGAAGAAGCGTATTTTCGGGGCCATCCTCACCCTCCTGGCCTGCCCTGCTGCAAGCTTTGCGTCAGCCGCGTCAGTGCCTGTGCCGCCTTTGGCCGATCAAGCCCTGGCGCATGACATGTTGGCCGAATTGATCAGCATCAACACCGTGCACCAGCAGGGAACGCTTAAAGCGGCGGAGGCCCTTAAGCTGCGGTTCTTAGCGGCCGGTTTTGCCGAGTCAGACCTAACCCTTTTGGCGATTCCTGACCACCCGAACCAAGGCCAACTTGTGGTGCGGCTGCGCGCCAAGGCCCCGAAAGCAAAGCCTATCCTCTGGCTTGGGCATCTGGACGTGGTGGAGGCCAAGCCAGAGGACTGGACCGTACCCCCCTTTAAGCTCACCGAACGCGATGGGTGGTGGTATGGCCGTGGGACGCAGGACATGAAAGGCGACGATGTCGCTGTGGCGTCCGCCCTCATTCGCTTAAAGCGTGAGGGCTTCAAACCAAATCGAGACCTGATCGCCGCCTTCACCTCCGACGAAGAAGCCGGTGATGGCAGCGGTGTTGAGTGGCTGGTCAAGACCAAGCGCGACGTGATTGACGCCGCCCTGGTGATCAATCCCGACGCGGGTGGCGGTGCCTTCAAGCAGGGCGTGCGTCAGGCCTATGGCATACAGACCAGCGAGAAGGTCTATGTGACCTTCCAGGCAGAGGTCACAAATCGGGGCGGTCACTCTTCGATTCCGGAACCTGACAACGCCATTTATCGCCTTGCCGAGGGCCTAGGGCGGGTTGCCAAGTACCATTTTCCCGTTGAGACCACGCCGACCACCCGGGGCATGTTCGCGGTAAACGCGAAACAGGAAACCGGCCAAGTTGCCGTCGATATGCAGGCTGTCGCCAAACTGCCGACGGACCTCGCCGCTGCCGAGCGTTTGTCGCAGACACCTAGACTTGCTTCGCGTCTGCGCACGACCTGCGTCGCCACGCAGATATCTGGCGGCCACGCAGAGAACGCCCTGCCACAAAGGGCGCGGGCGTCCATTCAATGCCGAATGATCCCCTTGGACACAGAAGCTCAGGTCAAGGCTAGGTTGGAAGAGGTTCTGGCCGACCCCGCGATCAAGCTGACCGTACTGTCGCCCTCAGCACCTGCGCCAGATTCAGCGCCCGATCCTGCTCTGTTCAAGCTGTTTGGCAAGGTGGTTGCGGAGTCCTGGCCGGGGGTTGAGATCATGCCTCATATGGACCTTGGTGCATCGGACTCCATCTATACCCGAGCGGCCGGCATACCCAGTTATGGCCTTTCCACCACTTGGACCGACGCCGAAGACAACCGGGCGCACGGCCGCGATGAGCGCATCCGCGAAGATCGCTTCTATGAGGGTGTGGAGTTTTCTTATCGGCTGATGAAGGCGTTGGGGACGACCAAGAACTGATCATCCCAAATGGGCGCTTTCGTATTTCCCCCGTCTTAGGGTTACCGACTGACTTAACCATTTATTGGTGTCCAGGCCTCAGCGTAATGCATGCCTGGGAGACCCTGCGTGCAACTGATGAATCGACCTCGCCCACACGTTCTCATTGTCGAAGATGATGCGATGATCCGCGAATTGATCGTCACGCGTCTCGAGCTCGCCGGCTATCAGACATCGACGTCGCCAGACGGCATTCATGCCCTGCAATGCCTGACGGAAATAAACGCTAAGGCCATGATACTTGATCTCAACATGCCGCGGTTTGACGGGTTTGAAATGCTGAAGTGCATGCAGGAAACCCGGTTAATCCAACGTATTCCCACCATGATACTTACCGGCCGGAACAATCCGGCAGACATCAAGACCTGTATCAGCCTCGGTGTTCGCGACTTCATGGCCAAGCCTTTTGAGAACAAGCAGTTTCTGGCTCGCGTTGCCCGCCTTGTCCGTAAACCTGCACCTCCCACCCTGGCCGAAGTGCCGAAACAATCGGATAAGACGGCCTTTCTTCTGGACTAAGGGCGGCCGTCAGCTGTTGGGGTGCGCTTTCTTGGGCATCCCATTATCTAGGGGAAGTTGACGATTGAGTCGGTGGCCCCTGACGCACTTCGATCCACTCGGTCATTTTGAATCCAGATATCAGGACCCATGGTCAGCCTGTCCGTCCAGCGGCGCAACGAGAAGTTCAAGCAGGCGCTCGCCCTGCATAAGAAGGGTGACCTGAAAGCTGCTCAGGAAGCCTATGTCGGCATTCTCAGCAAGCACCCAGACGACGTTGAAGCGCTTCATCACATTGGCATACTGAATCTACAGACGGGCGACTTGACCCTGGCCATCGCCTTCTTCGATCAGGCCCTCCTGAGATCGCCCAAGGCGGTTGAGGTATTGATCCATCGTGGCATAGCTTTGAACGGCCTGGGTCGCGCAGATTTGGCTCTCGAAAGCCTGGACACCGCCGTCGCTGCATCGCCATCAGACGCCAACGGACAGTTTCAAAGGGCAGATCTCCTACTCGACCTTGGCCGGTTCGATGAGGCCATGGCAGGGTTCACATGCGTTTTGGAGATTGATCCTGCAAATCTCGCTGCGCGTCACAACCGAGGCTTAGCGGCCCAATATCTTGGCCAGTTCGAGGCTGCACTTGCCGACTATGACGCTCTCCTCGAAGCCTCCCCCCACGACTTGGAGGCTCAGGTAAATCGCGGTGCTGTCTTGCGGCAATTGGGAAAATCAGAAGAGGCGCTAAGGGCGCTCCAATCTGCGATCCAAATGTCGGATCAGCATGCCGGTGCCTATTCCAACCTTGGCAATGTCCTGCAAAATCTCAGACGCTTCGAAGAGGCTATTTCGGCCTTTGACAAGGCCTTGGCCATTAATCCTAAGAACCCTGATGCCCTTTCAAATCGTGGCGTCGCCTTGGCAGAACTTGGCCGCTTTGAAGAGGCCCTAGACAGCTATAATCGCGCGATAGACCTCGATCCCAATTATCCTGGCGTCTATTCAAACAGAGGTCTCGCTTACAAGGCCCTGCGGCGTCCGACGGATGCCTTGACCGATTTCGAAACCGCCATCGTCCTCAACCCCAATTTTGCAGAGGCTTACTCCAACAAGGGGAACACACTCCAGGAATTGCAGTATTTCGAGCTGGCAGTCGAAAGTTTCGATAAGGCTATCGCGCTGCGCCCCAACTATGCCGATGCACACTGCAACCGAGGCAATGCCCTGCAGGAGTTGAAGCAGCCCATCGCGGCAATGGAAGCCTTTGCCACGACCCTGGCTATAGACCCTGACTACGAATACCTCAGTGGTGCCTATATTCTTGCACGGATGACACTGGCCGATTGGCCGGGGACGCAAGAGGATATTACGACCCTAAAGGACAGCATTCTCAAAGGGCGGCGGGTCTCGACGCCCTTTCCCGTCTTGGCCCTGACGGACTCGCTAGTTGTGCAAAAGGCGGCGGCCCAGACCTGGGCAGATGATAAGTTTCCGAGGCGCGGGCGGCTTGGTGATTTCAAATCCTGGCCCCCGCACCCAAAGCTCAAGATTGGCTATTTCTCAGCGGATTTTCATAACCACGCCACAGCCTATCTTATGGCTGAGCTGTTTGAGTCTCACGACCGCGAAAAGTTTGAACTGATCGCCTTTTCTATGGGGCCAAACAAAGACGATGACATGCGTCGTCGGACCTCAAGGGCCTTTGATCAATTTATCGATGTCACATCCCTCAACGATCTCGAGGTTGCGACCATGGCCCGTTCCATGGAGATCGATATTGCCGTGGATCTCAAGGGCTATACCAAGGATGCGCGCCTAGGGATTTTCGCGGACGGGTGCGCTCCCATTCAGGTAAACTATCTTGGATATCCGGGTACGATCGGTGCCCCATATTTCGATTACATTGTCGCCGATAAGACGCTCATTCCGCCGGAAAGCCAGGAATCCTATAGCGAGAAAGTCGTCTACCTCCCGCATTCCTATCAGGTGAATGACGGCCAGCGTGTGATTTCAGATCGCCTATTCACCCGCTCAGAACTGGGGCTTCCAGACCAGGGCTTCGTCTTTTGTTGCTTCAACAACGGGTACAAGATTTTTCCCCACGTTTTCGACATTTGGATGCGCCTGCTGAAAGAGGTCGATGGGAGCGTGCTTTGGCTTCTGGCTGAGTTGCCCGTGGCAATCGAAAACCTGAGACAAGAGGCGGAAGCCCGGGGCGTCGCAGGCGACAGGCTGGTCTTTGCCGGCAGGGTCCCCCTGGCAGACCACCTCGCGCGGCATGTCCATGCCGACCTCTTTCTAGACACCCTGCCCTGTAATGCACACACCACTGCCAGTGATGCCCTGTGGGCGGGGCTCCCTGTCTTAACCTGCCTTGGTCAAGGCCTTGCAAGTCGCGTGGCGGGGAGCGTGCTCACCGCCATGGATCTGCCCGAACTCATCACCACCGACTTAGCGGCCTATGAAGCAAAGGCCCTACACTTCGCTACCCACCCTGATGACCTGAGGAACCTCAAGGCGAAGGTTGCGATCGCGCGCTCCACCTCGCCGCTTTTCAAGGCCCAGGTTTTTGCCCGACACATCGAAGCGGCATATCTGGCCATGGAAGATAGACGTCGAGCGGGTCTTGGGCCTGATCATATCGAAATCCCGGCCTGACAGACGATCCCGATCAAAAAGGCCTGCAAGTTCCGTCGATGCCCCCTTCCCCTTCGAAGATGACCCGTTAAAGTCCTTCGCAACTAAGAACCAATCTTACCTTGGGGGGCAAGGACCGTATGGCGGCGATCGATACTGGAGCGGGATCAGGCGAAAAGCCTGTTTACTCCAATAATTACAAAACGTTGATCTTGGCCCTCTTGGTCACGGCCTACACTTTCAATTTCATCGATCGGACCATTATCGCCACCATCGGCCAAGCGATAAAAGTCGACCTCAAGATCACCGATACCCAGCTTGGCCTCCTGGGCGGACTGTATTTCGCCCTGCTTTACACACTGCTGGGGATTCCGATCGCCCGGTTTGCCGAGCGGTTTTCGCGGGTAAACATCATCTCTGGGGCCATCGTCATTTGGTCGGCCTTTACCGCCCTTTGCGGAACAGCCTCGAATTTCGCGACTCTGGCGGCATTCCGTTTCGGCGTCGGCTTTGGCGAAGCGGGTCTCTCCCCGCCCGCACACTCGCTGATCAGCGATTATTTCGAGCCTAAGAAGCGGGCATCAGCACTGGCAGTCTACGCCTTCGGGATCCCGCTGGGCACTATGTTGGGGGCCATTATTGGCGGCTGGCTGGCACAGAACTTCTCCTGGCGTATCGCCTTCATGCTGGTGGGCATCCCAGGGGTGTTGATCGCCATCGCCATCAAGGTTTTGGTCAAGGAACCGGCCCGCGGTCACTCGGAGCCCGACAGTCCTGCGGCAACCGCTGCGGCTTTGGAAGGTGCCAAGCCCTTCTCGCTGGCCAATGAATTTTCCGAACTCGCCACCGTCGCAAAATCCCTGTTCGGCAAGTGGCCCGTCTTTCATATGATCATGGGCGTGACCCTGGCCTCCTTTGGCTCCTATGGGTCTGGTCAGTTTGTGCCGCCCTACTTCACCCGGACCTTCGGCTTGAACTATGCCGAAGTTGGTCTGATCACCGGGCTGGTAGGTGGCTTTTCGTCAGGAATTGGCACACTGCTGGGCGGCTTCATCACCGACGCCATGTCCAAGCGCAGCGCCCGTTGGTACTCGCTTACGCCGGCCATTGGCCTGACCATTGCGACGCCAATCTATATCGCCGCCTATCTGCAACCCTCCTGGCAGACAGCAGCGATGATCCTGCTTATTCCTGGCATCTTCCACTATACCTATCTCGGCCCCACCTTCGGGGTTGTGCAGAACATGGTGGAGACCCGCAGACGCGCAACGGCTGCGGCCCTGTTGCTCTTCTTCCTGAACATCGTCGCTCTTGGTGGTGGACCGCCTTTCACCGGCTGGGTCATTGATCACTTTGCTCAATTTAATTTCAACCATCCAGGTCCCCATGGAATTATCGACTCCATCGGTAAGATGCTGAGTGGTGGGAATATGGGAGGCGAAAACTTTGCTCAGGCCTGTCCAGGCGGAAAGGCCCCCATCGGGGCATCGGCTGATCTGGCCGCAAGCTGCAAGGCCAGCCTGAATGGTGCCACGCGCTCGGGCATTATCGTCTCACTTTGCTTCTATCTCTGGGCCGCCTTCCATTACCTCTTAGGCTCCTTTGGTTTGGCACAAGCCATGGCCAAGGCGCGCGCTGACCGCGGCGAGGCTTAAGAACGTTGTTCGAGGGGTTTGCCAGGGTCTGGACGCCCCTCGTCGCCTCCGCGTCACTAAGGAAGGCCCCTTTGGGGTTCACCCTGGCCGGGGAAAAAGTTGTCCTGTTCCGTGATATGTCAGGGGCGCCTGCGGCGCTCCTGGATCGCTGCCCGCATCGTGGGGTCGCCCTATCCCTCGGGCAGGTTTTGCCCAATGGCTGTTTGGAATGCCCCTTCCATGGGTGGCAATTCGACGCCAGGGGGGTGAACCAGCACATCCCGTTCAATCCGCAGGCGCGCAGAGCAACATTAGGTGCCACCCCCTTGCCCACGCGGGAAATTGGCGACCTGATCTGGATCTATACCGCGCCAGGCCTCGAAGCCCCAACTGCGCCCAATCCCCCAGATGGCCTGACCGACCCCAGTCTCGCCCGAACCCTGATTGAGCGCACCTGGAACTGCCACTGGACGCGGGCCATGGAGAACATGCTCGACAGTCCGCACCTTCCATTTGTTCATCGCAAGACGATCGGCAAGTTCACGCGGCGCTATATGACCCTAGATTCCACCATGACCGTTACGTGGGATGAGACAGAGTTTGGTGGCTTCACGCGCAGCCTTGTGGACGGCCGGGATGGTGGTGGGCGGCTTGAGTTCCACAGGCCCAATATCATGGCCCTGCACATTCCAATTCCCCACCGGCATTTACGAATCCACGCCATCGTCATTCCGGTGGATTCACTGCGCACCCGGCTCATGGTCGTCGGCAGCCGCGATTTTCTGAAGTCCGACTGGTTCAAGGGCCTTTTCGCGGCAAACACAGCCCGTATTGCAGACGAAGACCGCGCCGTGGTGGAAAGCTCGCATCCCAGCGAAGTGCCGCCGATTGAGCAGGAACATTCCGTGGGAACCGACCGTGCCACCCTCGCCTTTCGGAAATACTACTTCGACACTTTGAAGCTATCGGCCGTTTAGGGGCAAAGCCGCGCCATGGCATGCGGCGCAACCCAAGCTTTGAAGACTTTTCCATTGCCCGGCGCGCTTCTGGTCCTTAACCTTGGAGACAGTCGGCACGCCCAGGGCGAAGACCGTCGTTCTGGGAGTTGAAAATGACCCGCGCCGCTCGCCTTGCTTTGACCTGCGCCCTTTTAGTCTGCGCTGCGCCAGCCCCCATGCTTGCCGCTGCGGCTGCCAAGCCTGTGAAGAGTGCTCCGGCCGCTTTTAGTGCGCCTCGAAATGCTTTTGGGCAGCCAGACATCTCTGGCTATTGGTCAAACGCGACCCTGACCCCTGAATCGCGCAATCCGCGCCTTGGTGATCGCGCGATTTTCACACCGGAAGAAGTCGCAAAACAAGAAGGCGCGGTCGTTAAGGAGGTCGAGGATGGCAACAAGCCGATCGATCCAAACATCGCGCCAAAGGTCGGTGGGGATGCCACCCCAGGGATTCGCCCTGAATTCGCGGCGGCAGGCGGTGCGGTCGGCGGGTATGATCGTGGTTGGCTTGACCCCGGAAACTACGTCATGCGAGTCCATGGGGAGCCACGCACCTCGTTTCTGACCACCCCCAATGGTCAGGTGCCAAACCGCAAGGCTGGCGCCCCCCCAGCTCCACGGGGATTCTTTGGCGGCGGCGGAGCCCGTGGCTCTGGAGCCGATTATGAGAATAGGTCGCTCGGTGAGCGCTGCATCCTATCCTTCGGACGGAACGCTGGGCCGCCCATGTTCCCCAACGGCTTCTACAACAACAACTACCAAATACTTCAGACGCCGACCGCCGTGGTTATCCAGGTGGAGATGGTTCACGACATCCGGGTTATCCGCCTCAACGGAACGCATCGGACGGATGGTGTTAGGCCCTGGATGGGCGATTCTATCGGGCACTGGGAGGGCAACACCCTGGTGGTCGAGACCACAAATATCCCTCAGCGGCAGGCCTATCGGGGATCCTGGGAGCATTTGACCGTTACGGAGCGCTTCACCCGCACCGCCAAGGATCGTGTTCTCTATCAATTCACCATCGACGACCCGAGCCTCTACGATAAGCCCTGGGGTGGCGAATATGAGTTTTCACCCCTGAAGGGGGTCATCTACGAATACGCCTGTCATGAGGGCAATTACGCCCTTCCAGGCATACTCGCTGGCGCGCGCTCGGACGAAGAGGCCGCAGATGCCGCGAAGGCAGAAGCCGCCGCCGCCAAGGCTGCAGCAGACGCCGCGGCGGCGGCTCTGAAGCCAAAGGTAAAGAGCTAAGACGTTGGGTGCCCCCAAGTTCGGGGCGCACCCATATTTCGTTTTTTTGACGGCAGACAGTCTAGGCGAAGACCGCCGCTGAATTAGGCGTTCTTCACCTGCTCCCGGGCTTGTGCCAGGAGTTCATCCATTTTCATGCGAACTTCGCCCTCGGAAATCGTCACCCCAGACACTTTGAGGTCCTCAAAAACCTTACGCAGGACATCGTCGTCGCCGGGGAGTTCGAAGTCTGACTTAACAACGGCTTTTACGTAGTCGTCCACGTGGTCGCCTTCCAGGCCCATTAGTCCCGCGGCCCACTGCCCCAGAAGACGGTTACGACGCGCACCAGCCTTGAACTCCAGCTCTTGGTCCAGGGCGAACTTGCTCTCAAACCCGCGCTCGCGATTGTCAAAACTGGTCATAAAATCCCCGTTGAAGTCTCAGTCCTCTATCTATCGCCTGGTGGCCCCTCCCGCAATGGCCTCAACCCAGCTCTCCCCAGCAAAAACGTATCGCAATGGTTGCGTTTTTAGCGGCAAACAGCAAACTCAGCGACCTGCAACCCCGCGCGGTTTGCGCCAAGGACTGGGATCAGATACACGCTGGCAGCCCATGAGCACGCGCCGCAAAAAAATATACGAAGGCAAGGGCAAGATCCTGTTCGAGGGTCCCGAGCC
>Ga0007791_10000116_pt1 | contig 20683 bp, 18 predicted proteins | sample CryBogmetaGMA05M_FD_60368 | JGI IMG/M metagenome (GOLD analysis project Ga0007791, IMG submission 60368) | Freshwater microbial communities from Crystal Bog, Wisconsin, USA - MA0.5M | ecosystem: Environmental > Aquatic > Freshwater > Lake | place: Crystal Bog, Wisconsin, USA | collected 2009-07-06 | reverse complement strand
TCCTCCGGCCGGTCTCCCGACCCATGACCCAGTCGATGCGCAGACGCCGGCTGCCTCGCAGGCGCTGAGTGACGTGCTGAGCGACGTGCTGAGTGACGTGCTGACCGAGGCGCTTGCGCTGGTGCGCGAGCGGGCCGGCGGATCCACTGTGGACACCGCAGCCGATGGCGCAGAGTCGCTGGCCGGTCATGCTGCCGGCACGCTGGCGATTCTCGAGGCGCTGCGGGTTGATGAGGCAACGCGTCTGGCAGGCGTGCTCTTCGGACCGGGCAAGGCGCTGGCGCTGGATGAGATCGAGTCGCGGTTCGGCACCGAAGTCCGGGTACTTGTCGAGGGCATGCGCGAGCTGCTCAGGCTAAAAGACCTGACGCTCAAGGCGGATGCGCCGAGCACGGGTGAGGAGCTCGAGACCCTGCGGCGCATGACGCTGGCGATGGCCAGCGATATTCGCGTGGTGCTGATCCGGCTGGCCTCGCGCCTGCAGACCCTGCGCCACCATGCCGGAGCAAAGACCTCGCCCGCGCCGGCGGTGGCGCGCGAGACCCTCGAAGTGCTGGCGCCGCTGGCCAACCGGCTGGGTCTGGGTCAGCTCAAGTGGGAGCTTGAGGACTTGGCCTTTCGCTTTCTCGAGCCCGAGCTCTATCGCGGGATTGCCGGACAGCTTGAAGAGCGGCGCCTCGAGCGCGAGCAGTTCGTGGCAGGGGCGGTCGAGCGGCTGCGCTCGGCGCTGCGGGAGGCCGGGGTGGTCGCCGAAGTGAGCGGGCGCCCGAAACACCTTTACAGCATCTACAACAAGATGCGCACCAAGGACCTGAGCTTCGATGAGGTCCAGGATCTGCGCGCCTTTCGGGTGCTGGTGGCCGATACCCGCGATTGCTACACCGTGCTGGGCGTGGTGCACGAGATCTGGCCGCCGATTCCGCGCGAATTCGACGATTACATCTCGCGGCCCAAGCCCAATGGCTATCAGTCGCTGCATACCGTGGTGATCGCCGAAGACGACCGACCGCTCGAGATCCAGATCCGGACCCGGGCGATGCATCAGCATGCCGAGTTTGGTGTGGCCTCGCACTGGCGGTACAAGGAAATATCGACCGGCGTGGTCTCCGGCAGTCCACAGGCACGCGTGGAGTGGATGCGTCAGCTGCTGATGTGGCAGCAGGAGGTGGGCGCGACCCTTGGCGGCAAGGTCTCGACTGCAGGCGAGGGCGAGGGCGAGCGCATCTACCTCTTGACACCGCAGGCAATGGTGATCGAGTTGCCGGCTGGCGCCACGCCGGTCGACTTCGCTTATCACGTGCATAGCGGCCTGGGCCATCGCTGTCGCGGGGCGCGGGTCGATGGCCAGCTGGTGCCGCTGAACACCGTGCTGCGCAACGGTCAGACCGTCGAGGTGGTGGTCGCGCGCGCCGGCAGCGGCCAGGACGGCCCCTCGCGCGACTGGCTCAATCCGCAGCTTGGGTTCGTGCGCAGCCCGCGGGCGCGGGCGAAGGTGCGCCAATGGTTCAACGCGCTTGAATTCGCGCGCGATCTGGCCAATGGTCGCGACAAAGTCGAGCGAGTGTTGCAGCGAGAGGGCCGCACCGCGCTCGCGCTGGATGAACTTGCGAGGCGACTGAAGCTCGCCTCGACCGATGAGCTTTTTCTCGCGGTTAATCGAGAAGAAATCGGGCCAAGGATGCTGGAGGAAGCGGTTCGTGAGGCCGAGGCCCCGCGCGTGCCCGAGGGCGAAGCCGAGGCCTTGCAGCGGCTGACTCGCCCCTCACGCAGCGGCACATCGGGCGGCAGCCCCGTGCTGGTGGTCGGTGTCGATTTCCTGATGACACAGCTTGCACGCTGCTGTCGGCCTGCGCCGCCCGATCCGATCGTCGGCTTCGTGACCCGCGGTCGCGGCGTGTCGGTCCATCGCCTCAATTGCCGCAGTTTTGCCGAGATGGCGCGGCGCTCGCCCGAGCGGGTGCTCGAGACCGCCTGGGGCGACTGGCAGGCGTCGACGCAAGCGCCAGCCGGCAAAAAGGGAGCAGGTTCGGCGGCGCGGCGTGTCTATCCGGTGGATGTGGTCCTGCGGGCCAACGATCGGCAGGGTCTGTTGCGCGATGTATCGGATGTGTTCGCCCGCGACCGCTTGAATGTCACCGAGGTGCGAACCCGCAGCCAGTCCGGGGTGGCGCAGATGCAGTTCACGATCGAAGTGACCGACATCACGCAACTCGATCAGACGCTTGGGGGGTGCGGGGGGTTGATGGCGTGATCGAGTGCCGGCGACATTAGGCTGGCATCAGGCCAGCACCATCGCGGATTCAGCCCTTCTTCGCCGACTTCGGCCTGAACGCCTTGCACACCGCCTCATTCGTTTCGGCATACGGCGCGCCGATCAGATCGAGGCAATAAGGCACCGCGGCGAAAATGCCTGGCACCGCCGCACGCGCCGGTTTGTCATCGCTTGCGGGCGATGCGGCCAGACCCTGCAGCGTTTCCTGGATCGACTTGGGCTGCCCGGGCAGATTGATGATGAGCGCGCTGCCCCGAATCACCGCCACCTGACGAGACAGGATCGCGGTCGGCACGAAATTCAGGCTGATCTGACGCATTTGTTCCCCAAAACCTGGCATTTCCTTATCAGCCACCGCCAGCGTCGCTTCGGGCGTGACATCGCGACGGGCCGGACCCGTGCCGCCGGTGGTCAGCACCAGATGGCAGCCGACGATATCGACCAGTTCGATCAGGGTGCGCTCGATGACCGGCTGCTCATCCGGAATCAGGCGGGTTTCGAACTCGAAGGGCGTGGTGAGCGCGGAAGTGAGCCAGGCCTGCAGGGCCGGGATGCCGGCATCGGCATAGACGCCGGTCGATGCGCGGTCGGAGATCGAGACCAGGCCGATTCGCAGGGGACGAGAAGGCTTGGCGGCGTCAGCAGATGGGGTGTCGCTCATGGCATCAGGGATGGCGGGTTTCGCATCGGGCGTCGGTCGTGGGCTGAATGGTCTGAATCAATCAGCGAAATGAATCACGTGAATCATTCATCGGACTCATCAGCGGCATCACCACCACCACCAGCACCCGCATCAAGCTCCGCGCTCATGATGTCGCGCAGCTCACGAAACAGTTCGCGGTAATGGTGACCGTGCTGCGCACGCGAGACTTCGGTGGCTGCCGACCGGATCATCGGATGCAGATTACGCACGGCGGCCAGCGGATATTTGCCGACGAATTCGGTGAGCCGCCCGGGCTCGGCAATCAGGGCGTCGCGCCAGCGCTCGGCGGCATGCATGATCGCGGTCTCGGCCCGATGGCGGTCGTCATCGACCACCAGCACCGCACGGATCGCATCGGCATCGACCCGGCGCATGAGTTTGCCGATGTACTGCATCTGGCGTCGGCGACCCTCATGCGCGGTGATTTTTCGCGCGAGCATAACGGCATCGAGTAAGGGCTCGGGCAGCGCAAGCTTGTCGAGCCGGGCTTTGGGCAGACCGACGATGGTCTCGCCAAGCGCCTGCAATTCGTGGGACTCACGCTTGCGCTGGGTCTTGCTCGGACCCAGGGGCAGATCGTCATCGTCTGCATCCGGGTCATCGTGGCTGTGGGTATCGTAAGGAGGCGGCTTCATGGGCGCGCTATGATAGCCGGTCGTCCTGCGACCGCCGCAGCGGTTGCCGCGCGATTGCCACGCTATTGCGCCGATTTTTGACCGCCTTGTACCGGTTTGCACCGGTCTTTGACTATGTTTGACTACAGCCGCGCCCGTTTCGAAGAACTCGCCCAATCGGTGCTCGACCGTGCGGCAAAGCTCGGCGCCACCGCCGCGTCCACCGATGTCTCCGAGGGCTCGGGTCTGTCGATCAATGTGCGAAAGGGCAAGGTCGAGACCATCGAGCAGACCCGCGACAAGGGCCTGAGCGTCTCGGTCTATATCGGTGACCGAAAAGGCCACGCCAGCACCAGCGATTTCAGCGACGAAGCCATCAGTCAGACCGTCAAGGCGGCCTACGACATTGCGCGCTTTACCGGCGAAGACCGCTTTGCCGGGCTGCCCGACCCGGACACGCTCGAACGCTCTCCGAAAGACCTCGCGCTCTTTCACCCCTGGGCCATCGAAGCCGAAGAAGCGATCGATCTGGCCTGTCGCATGGAAGCGGCCGCCTTTGCAGTGAGCCCTGCGATCGTGAACACCGAAGGCGCAGGTGTGGGTGTCAGCCACGGCCATTTCATCTCGGCCAACAGCCTCGGTTTCATGGGCGGATATCCCTACAGCCGTCACTCGATCTCGATTGCCCCGATCGCCCGGCGCGGGCGCGCCATGCAGCGCGACGACTGGTATTCGATGGCCCGGCGCGCCAGCGACCTGGCCGATCCCAAGGCGGTCGGGCGGTATGCCGCCCAGCGCGCGCTGTCGCGACTGGGTGCGAAAAAGCTCTCGACCCGGCGTGTGCCGGTGCTGCTCGAAGCGCCACTTGCCTGCGGCATGCTCGGCAGTTTCGTCGGTGCGGCAAGCGGCGGGTCGCTCTATCGAAAAGCGAGTTTTCTGGTCGATGCGCTCGGCACCCAGGTGTTCTCACCGCATCTCGATATCCATGAAGATCCGCATCTGCCGGGTGGCTTTGGCAGCAGCGCCTTTGATGATGAGGGTGTGGCCACGCGCGCCCGCTCGGTGGTAACCGCAGGCGTGCTCGAGGGCTGGTTCCTGTCGACCTATTCGGCGCGCAAGCTCGGTATGAAGACCACCGGCAATGCCGGCGGTGCGCATCGTCTGTCATTGACCAGCCGCCTCACCGATCCGCGCGACGACCTCAGGGCGATGCTGAAAAAGCTTGGCACAGGCCTCTTCGTGACCGAACTGCTTGGGCATGGGGTCAGCATTCTCACCGGCGATTATTCGCGCGGCGCAAGCGGCTACTGGGTCGAGGGTGGGCGCATCAGATACCCGGTTGAAGAGATCACCATCGCCGGCAATCTGAAAGATATTTTTTCCGACATCGTGGCAATCGGCGCCGACGAAGTGCAGCGCGGCGCCTATCGCACCGGCTCGATGCTGATCGGTCAGATGGCGGTCGCCGGCTGAAAGCGCGGCGCTCCAGGGCAACTCGCCGGTGCCGCGATTGGTCGCGACTAGGGTTTCGGCAATCCGTCCAGGCGTGACTCGAGTTCGGCAAAGGCCGTAATTTCGTCGGCAAGCGAATGGGGCTCAGGATGCGGCAGGCTTTTGGCGATTTGCGCCAGGTCGTGCTTGAGCACCCTGATCAACGCCCCCCGAGTGGCGGCCGACAGTTGCAGCGGCTTGTTCGACAGATCATCGAGCCGCGCCATCGCCTTGGCGGCATCGCGGATCAGATCGCTCGAGCGCTTCAGATCGGATTTACGGTCGGGTGGTGAGGCGGTCATTGTCGGATTATCGCGCGGCTCTCGCTTACTGCCGTGGTATTCGATCACGGGCTGTCGAGTGGTCAGGGCTGCCCGACAGCCTGTCAATCACGTCAATCACGGCAGGAATTTGCGATGAGAACTGAGCGATGAGAACTGAGCGATGAACAAGGCCTTCGTCAAGGAAGATGCCGATGAGGACGATGACGACCTCGACCCGTCGGCTGCAGCCGACGCCTCCGGTGTCGCGCCACCCAACTACATTACCCCCGAGGGCCATGCCCGGATGAGGGCCGAGCTGCTGCAGTTGCTCGACACCGATCGGCCGGAGGTGGTTCGCATCGTCTCGTGGGCGGCCTCAAACGGCGACAGGTCCGAAAATGGCGACTATCTGTACGGCAAGAAGCGGCTTCGCGAGATCGACCGGCGCATCCGCTTTCTGACGCGACGACTCGATCGGGCAGAGGTGGTCGACTCGTCCCAACAGCGCGGCAATGACCAGATCTTTTTCGGCGCGACCGTGACTTATCTGCAATCGGATGGCGTCGAACGGAAAGTGCGGATCGTCGGTGTCGATGAGGTCGATCCGCTCAATGGTCTGATCAGCTGGGTGTCGCCGGTGGCCAAGGCGCTGATCAAGGCGCATGAAGGCGACCTGGTGTCGCTGCTCACACCGGCCGGTCGGCTCGAGATTGAAATTCTGACGGTGAGCTACTGACCGACCGAACCGCTGGCGCATGTCCGGGGGCAAGGGGAATCGCGCGATCAGGCCGCGCTCACCGATTCATGGCATCCGCGCGTCATCGGCAAGATTGGCCTGGCCAAGTCAGCCTGTGAGTCGGCCTGTTTGTCGGCCTTTGTGTCAGCCCGAGTGTCAGCCCGAGTGTCAGCCCGAGTGTTAGCCCACGCGAGGCGCCGCCATCAGCCGGGTGATCCGGCTTACGTCGGTCTGCTTTCGCAATTGCCGGAACACGCGCGCCAGATGCTGACGATCGTGCACTTGCAGCGTAAAGCGCATCGTCGCGACCTGACCGGGTTCGTCGTCCATTGAGACGGTGACGATATTGGCCTCGGAGGCGGCAATCTCGGCAGCGACCCGGGCGAGTGCGCCGCGATCCTCGCGGATCTGGACTTCGACAATGGTGCGAAACAAGCCGCGCACGTCATCGCCCCAGTCGACATCGATCCAGCGCTCGACGTCTTTGTGTCGCTGGCGGCGGGCCGATTCGCACTCGGCGCGATGAATCACCAGGCCATGGCCACCTCGCAGATGACCCACCACCGAATCGCCCGGCAGGGGCAGGCAGCAGGGTGAGCACTGGATCGCGGTGCCTTCGGTGCCATGGATGGTGATCGGCAAGGGGCGTGGCGTGAACGCGGCTGCAGCGGGTCGGGCGCTCATCTCAAGGGCGATGCTGCGCGCCACGACAGGTGCCAGTCTGCGACCCAGTCCGACGTCGGCATAGAGCTCGTCGAGCGACTTGGCGCCGGCATCGCGGGCATTTTTTTCGAGCAGCGCGCTGTCGAGCGAACCGGCATCGATGCGCAATGCCGCAAGCGACTGTTCAAGCAAGCGCTTACCGAGATCGGCCGACTCGCCGTATTTCATGGTTCGCAGGAAATGCCGGATTTCGGAGCGCGATTTGCCGGTGCGAACAAAGCCCAACCATGCCGGGTTGGGACGCGAGTCGATATCGGTGACGATCTCGATGACATCGCCGTTTTGCAGCTCGGTGCGAAGCGGCACCGGTTGACCATTGACCTTCGCGGCCGAGCACTGATTGCCGACGTCGGTGTGCACGCTGTAGGCAAAGTCGATGGTGGTGGCGCCCCGGGGCAATGCGCGGATATGGCCCTTGGGCGTAAAGACATACACCGCATCCGGAAAGAGGTCGACCTTCACATGCTCGATGAACTCGATCGAATCGCCGGTCTTGTGCTGGATGTCGAGCAGGGACTTGAGCCACTGATGCGTGCGCTTTTGCAGGTCGGTGAAGCTTTCCTCGTCGGCCTTGTAGAGCCAATGGGCAGCGACGCCTGACTCGGCTAACTGATTCATTTCGCGGGTGCGCACCTGGAATTCGACCGGCGTGCCGTAGGGGCCCACGACGGTGGTGTGCAGTGACTGATAGCCGTTGACCTTGGGGATCGCGATGTAGTCCTTGAATCGACCTGGAATCGGCTTGAAGGACTGATGCAGCGCGCCCAGCGCCAGATAGCACGAGGGAAGATCATCGACCATCAGCCGGATGCCGAAGACATCCATGACCTGCGAAAAAGAAAGGTTTTTTTCTCGCATCTTGCTGTAGATCGACCACAGAGCCTTTTCGCGCGAGACCATCTCGGCCTTGACGCCCATCTTGAGCAGCGACTTGTTGACCGAATCGAGCACACGGCCAAGCCCTTCGCGGCGCACGCCTCGGGCCGCCGTCAGCGCGCGGGTGAGGGTGCGATGCCGAAATGGATGCTGCGCGCGAAAGGACAGGTCGAGCAGTTCGCGGTAGAGATCATTCAGCCCGAGCCGGTTGGCAATCGGCGCATAGATATCGAGGGTCTCGGCGGCGATGCGCCGCTGCTTGCTGCGCTCAACCGCGCCCAGGGTGCGCATATTGTGCAGGCGATCGGCGAGCTTGATGAGAATGACCCGGACATCGCGAGCCATCGCCAGCAGCATCTTGCGAAAGCTCTCGGCCTGAGCCTGTTCACGGCTGGCGAACTCGACCTTGTCGAGCTTGGACAGCCCGTCGACGAGTTCGGCCACGTTTGGGCCGAATCGCTCGACCATCTGCTGCTTGCCAACGCCGGAGTCCTCCATGACATCGTGCAGCAGCGCGGCCATTAGCGACTCGGCGTCGAGTCGCCAGCCGGCGCAGATTTCGGCAACGGCGATCGGATGGGAGATATAGGGCTCGCCGCTGGTGCGGAACTGCCCGAGGTGCGAGCTGTCGGAGAAGCGGTAGGCCTCGCGGACTCGCTTGACGTCGGCTTCGGTGAGATAGCTTGCAGCAGCCTGGGTGAGTGCGGCCAGCGAGACGATGCGGCGTTCGTCGACCGGGGCGACGAAGACTGCTGCCTCAGGCGGCGAGGGGACGACCCGGCGCGGAGCGCGGGGGTGGCTGCCAGCCGCGCGCGCCTGGGCTGCGCGCCGCTTTGGCGTGGTGACCGAGTCGTCGTGTTCCATCGGTCAGCCTGCCGTGGGACGACTCAGGTGGGGACGCGGCGCAGCATCTCGCGCCCGACCTTGCCGGCAGCGATTTCGCGCAGGGCAGTCACTGTCGGCTTGTCTTTGCTGTCGATCTTGGGGGCATGACCCTGCGCAAGCATGCGCGCGCGGTAAGTCGCGGTCAGCGTGAGCTCGAAGCGGTTGGGGATCTGCTTGAGGCAATCTTCGACGGTGATGCGGGCCATATGGGAGTCCTGCCAGTGAAGTGTGAGCGAACAAAAAATGACAAATCGGTGAATCCAGGGTGACGCGCAGATGAATCGATTGTGGCGTCAGGACGGGACGGTCTTGTTCATTCCCAGCGCTTCGAAGAGTTGGGAATGGCGCTGGCGTTGCTGGCTGAACCTCGCCCGTGCTGCGTCGAGAAGCCCCGACAGAACCCGGCAAGCTTCAGCAAAGTCTTGATTGATAATAACATATTGGCATTCGGCGGCATGCTCAAGTTCGCTGTGTGCGGCGGTCATCCGACGCTCGATCACCTCGGCCGAGTCCTGGCCGCGCGCCGTCAGCCGCTCGCGCAGCGTCTCAAGCGACGGCGGCGCGATAAAAATCGAGATCGCCTGCGGAAAGAGCCGGCGGATCTGCGCGGCGCCCTGCCAGTCGATCTCGAGCACGATGTCCACGCCTTCGGCCATCTGCCCGGCGATCCAGGCCCTGGAGGTGCCGTAGTGGTTGCCATGGACCAGCGCCCATTCCAGAAACTCGCCGGCATCGCGTCGAGCGGTGAATTCGGTTTCTGACACAAAGTGATAGTCGATGCCGTTTTGCTCACCCGGGCGAGGTGCGCGGGTGGTGAAGGACACCGACAGTCGCACGCCGTCTCGCTCGGCCAGCAGATGCCTTACCAGCGAGGTCTTGCCGGCACCCGAGGGCGCGACCACGACGAGCAGGCTGCCGCAATCGGTCGGCTGGGACGCTTGGGTGGCTGAAAGGGGGGTGGTCATTCGGCTACTCCAGGTTCTGCACCTGCTCGCGAATCTGGTCGATCAGCAGCTTCAATTCGACCGAGGCCTGGGTCACCTCGATCCCGGTGGCCTTCGAGCCCAGGGTATTGGCCTCGCGGTTGAGCTCCTGCATCAGGAAGTCGAGGCGCTTGCCGACCTGCCCGCCCTGGTCAATGACACGGATCATCTCGGCGATATGAATCTCCAGCCGGTTGAGCTCCTCGGCGACATCCACCCGCATGCCATGCAATGAGACCTCCTGGCGGATGCGGGCCAGGGCCTCGTCGAGCGGCACGGCCGACCCGGCGAGCCCGCTTGCGGCAGCGTCGCGCAGTCGCTCCGACAGCCGCTCGCCGAACTGAGCGACCAGCGCCGGCGCCTGCGTCTGCACCTGCGCCACGATGCCCGACATCGCCTGGGCGCGCTGACGGATGAGGCCGGCCAGCCGCGCGCCTTCACGGGCCCGACTGGCGAGCAGCTCGTCGATTGCGATCTCGATCAGCGGTCTGAACGCCGCCACCCATTGCGCGGCATCGGGTTGCGCATCGTCGATGACGCCCGGAAATCGCAGGCAGTCGGCGACCGTCAGGGGCGCGGCATCGGCAAAGTGACGCTGTACCTCGGTCTGCGCAGCATGCAGGGCTTCGAGCGAGCCGGGACGAATCAGCACCGCCGGGCGCGCGGCGCTGCGCGACTGAATCGCGGCCCGGCAATCGATCTTGCCGCGCAGACCGCGGGTGGTGAGCGATTCGCGCAGCATGGGCTCCAGCGCGCGCAGATCGTCGGGCAAGCGAAAGGCCAGATCGAGGTAGCGTGAATTGACCGACCTTAGTTCGAGACTCAGGCCGCCTGATGGATGATCGGCCGAGGCGGCTCCATAGCCGGTCATGCTGTGCACACCGCTGAGCTTCGAGTTCATTACAATGTGCCCCTATGGCGACTCAGACGAACGCGCCGCTGCCCGAAGGCCTCGAGGTCGGCGGCTACCGCATTGTAAGGAAGATCGCCAGCGGCGGTTTTTCGATCGTCTATCTCGCCGACGACAGCGAAGGCCAATCGGTCGCCCTCAAGGAATATCTGCCGAGCTCCCTGGTCAAGCGATCGGGCGGAGAGCTGATTCCATTCGTCAGCAGCGACAACCTGCCGACCTATCACAACGGCCTGAAGTGCTTCTTCGAGGAGGGCAGGGCGCTGGCGCGCATCCTGCATCCTAATGTCGTCAGGGTGCTGAATTTTTTCCGTGCCAACGATACCGTCTACATGGTGATGGCCTATGAGCGTGGCCGCAGCCTGCAGGAGCTGATCATTCGCTTTCGCGGCAAGCCTGGCCGTGAAGTGCTGCCCGAACGACATATCCGTCGCATTTTCTCGCAGGTCATGAACGGGCTTCGCGAGGTGCATGCCAATCGCTTGCTGCACCTCGACCTGAAGCCGGCCAATGTCTATCTGCGCCAGGACGGCTCGCCAATGCTGCTCGACTTCGGTGCTTCGCGCCAGACCCTGACCCAGGATGCGCCCAAGCTTTTTCCGATGTACACGCCGGGTTTTGCTGCGCCCGAGCTGTATCGGCGCAATCAGAATCTCGGCCCCTGGACAGACATCTACGGGCTCGGCGCAACCATGTATGCCTGCATGATCGGCTCACCGCCTCAGCCGGCCGATCAGCGCGGCCTGCACGACAAGGTCGATGCCGCGCTTCAGAATGTGGTCCAGCTTTATTCGCAGCAGTTGATCGACATTGTTCACTGGTGTCTGAAGCAGAATCCGCTCGAACGTCCCCAGAGCGTCTTTGCCCTGCAAAAAGCGCTTCGCGAGCCGCCCTCGACGCCACCCGTCCCGGTGCCCTCGCGACCGGCCGGCTTTTCGCGATGGCTCGATTCGCTGTCGAATCGCCGGCGTGCGACCCGATCTGAATCCACCCTGACGTGGCCGACGAACAAGACGCCGACCTGACGGTCTGACCACAAGGCTTTCAATAGGGCTCTCGCGATGCGTTTCACGATTTTTCAGGACACCGATCAGGGCGGGCGCTCGATCAATCAGGATCGGATGGGCTACTGCTATTCGCGTGAGTCGCTGCTGATGGTGGTGGCCGACGGCATGGGCGGCCACATCCGCGGCGAGGTCGCAGCGCAACTGACGGTGCAGGCCTGCGCCGGACTCTTTCAGAAGATGGCCACTCCCCGATTGACCGATCCGGCGGGCTTTCTGGGCGCCGCACTGATGGCAGCGCACCGGGACCTGCTGCAATACCAGGCCCGCAAGAATCTGCCCGAGGCGCCCCGCACCACGGTCATTGCCTGTGTCGTGCAGGACGGCTTTGCCTGGTGGGCGCATGCCGGCGATTCGCGGCTCTACTGGCTGCGCGGCGACCGGATCATGTCGCGCACGCTCGATCACTCGAAGGTGCAGGCAATGGCCTCGCTCGGCCTGATTTCGCCGGATGAGCTCGAGACCCATCCCGAGCGCAACAAGGTCCTCAATTGCCTGGGCTCACCCCAGGACCCGAGCCTGGAGACCACCTCACGGGTGCGGCTGGCCAATCGCGATCTGCTGGTGCTGTGCACCGACGGCTTCTGGTCGGGCCTGCCCGACAGCGCCTTTCCGGGGGCCTTTGCGGCCGGGTCGGTGGCCGAGGTCGTGCCGGGGCTGGTCGAGCGGGCGGTGGCGCACAATGGGCGCACCGCCGACAACGCCACTGTGGTCGCGCTCAGCTGGGATGGCAGCGATGCCGACGGCGAGCAGCCGACGCTGTCGTCGATCAACCTGCCTGACGGCGCGGTCACCACGACGATCGCCATCGGTCAGTTCGACGATGACGAGGTGTCGAGTTCAGAAATGAGCGAAGAAGAGATCGAACGCCAGATCAGCGAGATCCGTCAGGCGATCCTGCGCTCCAACGAAGATCCTCAAGGGGGAACTGCATGACCGAACCGTCCACGACTTTGCCCATCACACCCGACCGGCCAAGCGGCCGCGATCAGGACACGCTGCGCGCTGTGCGCCTGACGCGCGGATTTACCCGCCATGCCGAGGGTTCGGTGCTGGTCGAATTCGGCGACACACGGGTGCTGTGCACCGCGAGCGTCGAAGAAAAAGTGCCGCCTTTTTTGCGCGGCAAGGGCCAGGGCTGGGTGACCGCCGAATACGGCATGCTGCCGCGGGCCACCAATACCCGCAATGATCGTGAAGCAGCGCGCGGCAAGCAGTCGGGCCGTACCCAGGAAATTCAGCGTCTGATCGGGCGCAGCCTGCGCGCGGTCATCGACCTCGAGCGACTGGGCGAGCGAACCGTCCAGATTGACTGCGATGTGCTGCAGGCCGACGGCGGCACGCGCACTGCGGCCATCACCGGCGCCTGGGTGGCGGTGCATGATGCCGTCGAGTGGCTGCGCGCCCGCGATCTCATCACCGAGTCACCACTGACCGATTCGGTGGCCGCGGTCTCGGTCGGCCTCTGGCGAGGTGCGGCAGTGCTCGATCTCGATTACGCCGAAGACTCGAGCTGCGATACCGACATGAATGTGGTCATGACCGGTTCGGGTGGCATCGTCGAAGTGCAGGGCACGGCCGAGGGACGGCCATTTTCCCGAGCGCAGGTTGACCGGCTCCTCGATCTGGCCGCCCACGGGATCGGCCAGCTGTCGCTGGCGCAGCGCCAGGCAATCGGTCTGGTTGCCTGATCTGGGGTCTGAGGACTTATGAGCGCCAATGAGGGTCTGTCGCGCGTCGTCCTGGCCTCGGGCAACCGGGGCAAGCTGCGCGAGATGCAGGCGCTGCTTGCGCCGACCGGCATCGAGCTGATCGCTCAGGGTGAGCTCGGTGTGACCGATGCCGAGGAGCCTTTTGAGACCTTTATCGAGAATGCGCTCGCCAAGGCACGCCATGCCAGCCGAGTCACCGGTCTGGCGGCGATGGCCGACGACTCGGGCGTGTGCGCGCCGGCGCTCGGCGGCGCACCGGGCGTCAGGTCAGCCCGTTATGCCTCGGGCGACGACGATCATCAACGCTCCGATGCCGCCAACAATGCCCTGCTGGTGAGCGAGCTCGCCCGCCATGCCGATCGCAGCGCCTACTACTACTGCGTGCTGGTCCTGGTGCGCTCGGCCAACGACCCGCAGCCACTGATCGCCGATGGCCTGTGGTTCGGCGAGATCATCGCCGAGCCGCGCGGCGAGGGCGGCTTCGGCTATGACCCGCATTTTCTGCTCCCCGATCTGGGCCTGACTGCGTCCGAGCTGTCGGCTGATCTCAAGAACCGCGTGAGCCATCGCGGCCAGGCCATGCGCGATCTGATCGCCAGGCTTGCTCACGCCCGCTTGTTGCCCGGCGCAGCCAAGCCCCTGTCAGCCGGCGGCATCGTCCCCGGCCGATGACCGAACTGGCCCGGATTCCGGCGGCCTCGCTGTCGCGACGCAGTACCACATTCACGACTCTCACCCAGTTGCCGCCTTTGTCGCTTTACGTACACCTGCCCTGGTGCCTGCGCAAATGCCCCTATTGCGATTTCAACTCGCATGAATTCGACGAGCTGCCCGAGGCGCGCTATCTCGATGCCCTGCGGGCCGATCTCGAAGCCTCGGTGCCGCTGGTCTGGGGGCGCATCGTGCAGACGGTTTTTATCGGTGGCGGCACGCCGAGCCTGTTTTCGCCTGACTCCATCGACCGGCTGCTGACCGATATCCGCGCGCTCCTGCGCCTGTCGCCCGATGCCGAAATCACGCTCGAGGCCAATCCGGGCACCTTCGAGCTGGCGCGATTCAAGGGCTTTCGTGAAGCCGGCGTCAATCGCCTGTCGCTGGGCATCCAGAGCTTCGATGAACACAAGCTCAAGGTGCTTGGCCGGGTGCATGATCGGCGTCAGGCCCTCGAGGCGGCCGGGGCAGTGGCCAAGATCTTTGAGACCTTCAACCTCGACCTGATGTATGCCTTGCCCGGTCAGGATGCGGGCGGGCTTGCCGCCGACCTGGCGCAGGCATTGGCGTTTGAGCCGCCACACCTGTCCTATTACAACTTGACCATCGAGCCCAACACGCTCTTTGCCAGCCGACCGCCCCCCGGACTGCCCGACGATGATCTCGCCGCAGACATGCAGGAGCAGATCGAGGCGGCGACCTCGGCCGCGGGCCTGGCCCACTACGAAGTGTCGGCGTATGCGCGCGCCGGCCACCGGTCGCGGCACAACCTCAATTACTGGCAGTTTGGCGACTACCTTGGCATTGGGGCTGGCGCTCACGGCAAGCTCTCCTTTCACGATCGGATCGAGCGCACCGCGCGATTTCGACATCCGACCCGCTATCTCGAGGCCGCGCTGGCCGGTGATGCGATCGAGACTCGTCGGCGCCTGTCGAGTGCCGATTTGCCCTTCGAATTCATGCTCAACGCGCTGAGGCTGACCGAAGGCGTGAGCGCCGCACAGTTCGCCGAGCGCACCGGTCTGTCGCTGGCCGCGATAGCGCCGCCGCTCGCCCGCGCCCTCGAGCGCGGCCTGCTCGATCCCGACCCGTCGGTGCTGCGTCCGTCGCTACTGGGCGCGCGATTTCTGAACGATCTGCAGCAGCTCTTTCTCGTCTGACCAAGTTGGCGCATTTTTTGAAATCCGCACCAAACCGGGTCAATATGCCCTGCTGTGGCCTGTTTCGGCTGGCGCGATCCGGCCCGGGTGTGCGGTAATCGCGGCTGCGACGCCCGGTCACGAATCAGAACATTGGTATATTTCATGCTTTGAAGGTTCTGGCTGCGCCGAGGTTTGCCGCCTTCAGGCCCCTGAAGCCGCCGACAACACCGAAGCTGCTGACGATTCGACCACCTTCCCGAATTCCAACTCATCACCACCATCACCAATCAGGAGAGCTCACCGATGGCTTCTGCCCAGGACGTCATGAAGAAAATTGCGGACAACGAAGTCAAATTCGTTGATTTCCGTTTCACCGATACCCGCGGCAAGGAGCAGCACGTCTCGGTTCCAATCTCGCATTTCGACGAAGACAAGTTCGTCTCCGGCCATGCCTTTGACGGCTCATCGATTGCCGGCTGGAAGGGCATCGAAGCCTCGGACATGCTGCTGATGCCCGATCCGGCGACCGCCAACATCGATCCTTTCCGCGAAGAGCCGACCCTGATCCTGAGCTGCGACGTTGTCGAGCCTTCAGATGGCAAGGGCTACGACCGCGATCCGCGCTCGCTGGCCAAGCGTGCTGAGGCCTATCTTAAGTCGACCGGCATCGGCGATGCGGCCTTCTTCGGTCCGGAGCCCGAGTTCTTCATCTTCGACTCGGTGACCTGGAACGTCGATATGTCGGGTTGCGGCGTCAAGGTCAACTCCGAAGAGGCCAGCTGGTCGACCGGCCTTCACTTTGAAGGCGGCAACCTGGCCCATCGACCGGCCGTCAAGGGTGGCTACTTCCCGGTCCCGCCGGTGGATTCCTTCCAGGACATGCGCTCCGAGATGTGCCTGATCCTCGAGCAGATGGGTGTGCCGGTTGAGGTGCATCATCACGAGGTGGCTGGCGCCGGCCAGAATGAAATCGGCACCAAGTTCAGCACCCTGGTACAGCGTGCCGACTGGACCCAGATCCTCAAGTACGTGGTCCTGAATGTCGCGCACAGCTACGGCAAGACGGCGACCTTCATGCCCAAGCCGATCGTGGGCGACAACGGTTCGGGCATGCACGTGCACCAGTCGGTCTGGAAAGACGGGCAGAACCTGTTTGCCGGCGACAAGTACGCCGGTCTGTCCGATTTCGCGCTGTACTACATCGGCGGCATCATCAAGCACGCTCGCGCGCTCAACGCGATCACCAACCCGGGTACCAACTCCTACAAGCGTCTGGTCCCCGGTTTTGAAGCGCCGGTCAAGCTGGCCTATTCGGCCCGCAACCGCTCGGCCTCGATCCGTATCCCTTATGTCAGCAACCCCAAGGGCCGTCGTATCGAAGTGCGCTTCCCGGACCCCACCGCCAACCCGTACTTCGCCTTCTCGGCGATGCTGATGGCCGGTCTGGACGGCGTTCAGAACAAGATTCATCCGGGCGAGGCTGCCGACAAGAACCTCTACGATCTGCCGCCGGAAGAAGACGCGAAGATCCCGACCGTGTGCTCGTCGCTCGATCAGGCCCTCGACTATCTCGACAAGGATCGCGAGTTCCTGACCCGTGGCGGTGTGTTCAGCGACAGCATGATCGACGCCTATATCTCGCTCAAGATGGAAGAAGTCACCCGTTTCCGGATGACCACTCACCCGGTCGAGTTCGATATGTACTACTCGCTCTGATCCGCTCGAAAGACGGAACACGGCAAGGGGCGGGCGACCGCCCCTTTTTGTTTTAAACTCGCTCGATGACTTCTACGCAACGGTTGACCCAAGGGCTGACACGACGTTCGCTGATCCGACGTTCGATCAGGCCGTCCGAGGCTGTCTCGTCCGCAAGGCTGCGACAAGCCGTTTTGGTTCTGGGCTTGTGCCTGAGCCCGATACTGGCCTGCGCGCAGGTCTATCGCTGCGATACCGATTCCGGTGTGCCGCTCTATCAGAATGCGCCGGGGCCGCGCTGCAAGCCGCTCAATCTGCCCAGTCTCTCGACGATCCCGGCACCGAAGTTGCCCGCACAGCCGCCCAGGCAGGGCGCGGTCAATGGCGGGGCAGCGCCTGGCGCTGTGGGTGGCTCCGCAGGCAACTTCCCGCGGGTCGATGCCTCCGCCCAGAAGAGCCGCGATTCCGATCGCCGTGCCATCCTTGGCGATGAGTTGCGAAGCGAAGAGGCGCGTCTGGCCGAGTTGCGGACGGAGTACAACAACGGCGAGCCCGAGCGTCTGGGCAGCGAGCGCAATTACCAGCGCTATCTCGATCGCGTCCAGCGCCTCAAAGATGACATTGCCCGGACCGAAGCCTCGATCGCCTCGCTGCGTCGAGAGCTCGGATCGGTTCGAGACTGATCGATCGCGCGTCCTGAAGGCCGCGTGATTTGCGCAAGCCTCATGTCGACTGACGACCCCCTTGCACCTGGCACGCTTGCCCCACGGAAAGAGCGGCGTGTTCAACCGTCCTCGCGTCTTGCCGGCCTCGACTTGCTGGCCTGCGGCGTGGTGCTGCTCGATGAACGCGGCAACCTGCGGTTTCTCAACCAGGCGGCGGTCCAGCTCTTCGAGTTGCCGCTGAGGCTGGTCGAGGGTGCGCCGTTTGCGCGCCAGTTCAGCAATGGCGGGATCATCGACGGACTGGTCGAAGAGGCCTGCAACAACGCCTTCGGCCAAAAGCGCCAGGACATCAGCCTGCAGCGCGTCGGACGCGAACCGCTGGCGGTGCATTGCGTGGCGGTCGTGCTCGAGAGCGAACTCGGCGCCCTGTTGCTCGAGTTTCGCGAGATTGATCAGCGAATCCGCATGGATCGCGAGGCCCGCATGCTCGAGTCGGTTCGGGTCAATCGCGAGCTGGTGCGCAATCTGGCCCACGAAATCAAGAACCCGCTGGGCGGCATCCGGGGTGCTGCGCAACTGCTCGAGACCGAGGTCTCAGGCTCGAGCCTGCGTGAATACACCCAGGTGATCATCAAGGAAGCCGACCGTCTTCAGACGCTGGTTGATCGGCTGCTTGCGCCTCACCGGCATCCCCGGCTGGTGGGTGATGTCAACATCCATGAAGTGCTCGAGCGGGTTCGTTCGGTGGTCGGCGCCGAGTATCCGCAGGGGCTCGAGATCGTTCGCGACTACGACGCCAGCCTGCCCGATTTTCGTGGCGACAAGGAGCAACTGATCCAGGCGATGCTCAACCTGGTTCGTAACGCCGCGCAGGCTTTGCGCGGTCAGGGACAGATCACCATCTCCACCCGAATCGCCCGTCAGGTCACGATCGACAAGCTTCGCTATCGCCTGGCACTAGACTTGCATGTGATTGACGATGGCCCGGGCGTGCCAGAGGAAATCCGCGATCGGATCTTCTTGCCGCTCGTCTCGGGTCGTGAGGGCGGTAGCGGCTTGGGGTTGACGCTTGCGCAGACCTTCGTGCAACAGCACGGCGGTCTGATCGAATGCGAGAGCACCGTGGGTCATACCGATTTCCGAATTCTTCTGCCTTTGTCCTGATCGGTTTTGCAGGGCTCTGGCAGTCGCGCAGCCGCGGAAAACGTGACGCATGAACGAAGTGTGGATCGTCGACGATGACCAGTCGATTCGGTGGGTTCTTGAGCGTGCCCTGTCGCGCGAGGGTTTTGATGTCCGGGCCTTCGCGTCGGCCAATGAGTGCCTGAGCGCCTTCGAGGCCGGCGAGCCCAAGGTGCTGGTGTCCGACATCCGGATGCCGGGCGCCTCGGGCATCGAGTTGCTGCAGCAGGTCAAGCAGCGTCGCCCGGGCCTGCCGGTCATCATCATGACCGCGTTCTCCGACCTCGACAGCGCGGTCTCCGCGTTTCAGGGGGGCGCCTTCGAATACCTGCCCAAGCCCTTCGATCTGACCAAGGCGGTCGAGCTGATTCGGCGGGCGGTGGCCGAGAGCGACCGCGAGGCCGCCGCCGAAGAGCTCATCCCCGAATCACCCGAGATGCTCGGGCAGGCGCCTGCGATGCAGGAAGTGTTCAGGGCGATCGGCCGGCTGTCGCAGTCGAATGTCACCGTGATGATCACCGGCGAGTCGGGCAGCGGCAAGGAACTGATCGCTCAGGCCTTGCACCGTCACAGCGCGCGGGCGAAACAGCCTTTCGTGGCGCTTAATGCTGCCGCGATCCCGCGGGATCTGCTCGAGTCCGAACTCTTCGGTCATGAGCGGGGCGCCTTTACCGGCGCGCAGCAGATGCGGCGCGGCCGCTTCGAGCAAGCCGAAGGCGGCACGCTCTTTCTGGACGAGATCGGCGATATGCCGGCCGAATTGCAGACGCGGCTTTTGCGGGTGCTATCCGATGGGCACTTTTATCGTGTCGGTGGCCATCAACCGCTGAAAGCGAGCGTGCGGGTAATTGCCGCGACACATCAGAATCTCGAAGAGCGGGTGCGCCTGGGTCTGTTTCGTGAAGACCTGTTCCACCGGCTGAACGTCATTCGTTTGCGACTGCCGCCGCTGCGCGAGCGTGCGCAGGATGTGCCGCTGCTGGCGCGGCATTTCCTGGCCCGCAGCGCGCGCGAATTGGGTGTCGATGCCAAGCGACTGTCAGACGAGGCGCTTGCGAGCCTGTCGGCCTTTTCGTGGCCGGGCAATGTCAGGCAACTCGAGAATGTCTGCCACTGGCTGACCGTGATGGCGCCTGCTCAAACGGTTGAGTTCAAGGACTTGCCGCCCGAGGTGATTTCGGCGGTCTCACCGTCGACGCCTGCGGCCTTTGCAAACGGCAACCCGATCTTGATGCCGGCCTCAGTCCCTACCGCCTGGCCCACCCCGGTGTCGATGCCCTCGGGCAGCGAGCCGCCTGTTCATGGGCTGGTCAAGCGTGCGATGACGGGTGCATCGGCCGAGATCAGCGGATGGGCTGATCCTGATATCGCCCGTGAGTCGGACGCGAACGACGCTTTTGCGGCGCCGGTGGCAGGTGCTTCGTTTGAGGCCCGGTCGCCTGCGCGCGAGTGGATCGGAGGCCAGTCGGCCTTCGCACCCGCGAGTGCGGCAGTGTTCCAGCCAGTGCGGCCCAACTGGGCTGCGCTGCTCGAGACCGAAGTGCAGCAGATTCTGTCGGCGCAGTCCGCCCGCGGGGGCGAACCGCCGAGCACCTCGGAGGTGATGGATCAGCTGACCCGAGTCTTCGAGTCGACGATCATCAAGACCGCCTTGCGCCACACCCGCGGGCGTCGCATCGATGCCGCGCTGCGTCTGGGCATCGGGCGCAATACGATCACCCGAAAGATTCAGGATTTGCGCCTGGAAGACGACGACTGATCGCCGATCACGGCCCGCGCGTTGCAGGTCAGCCTTCCGGTGCTGCCGGCCGTCATCTCTGCGTTGATGGGATGTGCTCCAATTCAGCCTTCACACAACTGAGAGACGCGCATGTCAGGCAATCAATTTCATGTTCATGGTCCTCACGACCACGAGATCGAACACGCAGCCGAACTCGGCGCCCACGACCGCATGTCGGGCCGCATTGCAGTCACCACCGCGCTGATCGCCACGATCGGTGCGATCTTCGCCTATCAGTCGGGTGCGACACAGGCCGAGGCGATGCTCTTCAAGAAC
>Ga0007791_10000115_pt1 | contig 20684 bp, 19 predicted proteins | sample CryBogmetaGMA05M_FD_60368 | JGI IMG/M metagenome (GOLD analysis project Ga0007791, IMG submission 60368) | Freshwater microbial communities from Crystal Bog, Wisconsin, USA - MA0.5M | ecosystem: Environmental > Aquatic > Freshwater > Lake | place: Crystal Bog, Wisconsin, USA | collected 2009-07-06 | reverse complement strand
GGGATGGTGCGGTCGGCCACGCGGGGCGTCCATTGATAGGCGACGAAGCGTCCGCCGGGGGCCAGCGAGCTGGCGATTGCGGCGGCAATCCGGTCGCCGACCTCGACCGGCATGGTCGAAAACGGAATGCCCGAGATGATCGCATCGGGGGCGGGCAGGCGGTGTGCGGCGATCAGCTCGGCCAGCCTTTCGGCGCTGGCGCATTCGGATTGCAGGCGCGCATCGATCACGTTGCGGCGCAGATGGTCGTGACACTCGGCATTCATCTCGATGGTGAGCAGCCGGGCCTTGGGCGACATCTGACCCAGCAGGATGCGGGTGCTGCCGCCGGTGCCGGGTCCGAGTTCGACGACGCACTTGGCCTCGCTGACCCGGGCATTTCTGGCTGCCCGCCCGATCAGAAACCGGGAGCTCGGCACAATCGCCGCGGTGGCATTAGGGTCGCGAAGGAAAGCCTTCAGAAACTCAAGTGCATCAGAGAGGCTGTTTGCCGACGAGGTCGGCAGGGATGAGGCCGGGTTGTCGAATTGACGCATTCTGACTCCTGAAAAATGGCTGCAATGATTGGCCATTGCAGACTCAAGACAATTTTTCAGGATGCCAGCCGAAGATGACGGTTTTGCGGTGGTCAGGGCGCCTGAAGCAGCAGGCCACACTCTGTGTCGAGTTCGTCGGCGCTGGCGGCGAGCGGATCGCGCGGCGCCAGCCGGTGGGTGAGGACGAGCCGCGCGAGCGTGGCTCGCTGCGGCAGGCGGGCCTGTCGCGCCTCCCAGCGCAGTCCGGCCATCGTCACCACGTGATACAGACCGGAGGCCGCCTGACGGGCCAGATGCGCATGGTCGTGGGCGGCGGCGTCGGCGGCCAGCGCGAAGGCGCGGTCGATGGTGTGCGCCTGCAGCGCAGCGATCTCGGGGCCGGCCGGCTCGCCATCGGCAAGCAGGGCGTCGACATGGGCACGCAGCGCCGGCAGCGCGCTGTCGCGCCGGACGGCACGCAGGACGTCGAGCGCCACGATGTTGCTGGTGCCCTCCCAGATCGAGCCGAGGTGCGAATCGCGCAGCAGTCGGGCGTCGGACCACTCTTCGATATAGCCGCAGCCGCCTCGCACTTCCATCGCGTCGCCGGTGACACGCCGCGCATCGCGACAGGCCCTGAACTTGATCAGCGGCGTGAGGATGCGGGCGAGTGCGGCGGCACCGGCTTCGCCGGCGTCGGAGCGGGCCAGCGCTTTGGCGGTCTGAAAGACCATGGTGCGGGCCTGCTCGGTCGGCAGCATCATTTTGAGCAGCTGGCGGCGCATCAGGGGCAGCTCGATCAGCGGCTTGCCGAAGGCCACCCTGTGACGGGCCACATGCAGGGCTTCGGTGAGCGCACGGCGCATCAGGCCGGCCGCCCGCACGCCATTGGACAGCCGCGAGTTGTTGACCATGTCGGCCATCTGCTGAAAGCCGCGACCGCGCTCGCCGACCAGCCAGGCGGTGGCGCCTTCGAGGCGGATCTCACCGCTGGCCATCGAGCGGGTGCCGAGCTTGTCTTTGAGGCGCAGGATGCGATAGGCATTGGGCGTGCCATCGGGAAGCAGACGCGGCAGCAAAAAGAGCGAGACGCCCTTGAGGCCGGGATGCGTGTCGGCTGATTCGCTGCGGGCCAGCACCATGGCAAAGCCGGCGTCCGGGTTGGAGCAGAACCACTTGTCGCCATGGAGCGCCCAGCTCGCGTCGGGGCGCTGCTGCGCCAGGGTGGCGGTGCTGGCCACATCTGAGCCCGCGCCCTGCTCGGTCATGAACATGGCGCCCTGGTGCAGGGCATCGAAGTCGAGGGCGGTGAGCAGCGGCAGGCAGCGTTCAATGAGTTCGGGCTCGCCATAGCGGCGCAGCGTGCGGGCGAGCGAGTCGGTCATCGAGACCGGGCAGCACAGGCCGAATTCGGCCTGCACCAGCAGATAGGTCAGGGCATATTTGGCGGCCGCCGGCATGACCTGCGGCCAGCCAAGCACGCCCGGGCGGTGCGACATCGCGGCCAGACCGAGATCGCAATAGGCGATGCGCTCCATCTCGACATAGGCCGGATGCTTGATGACCCGCGACTCGTCGGCACCGCGCCGGTTGCGCACCGACAGGGTCGGCGGGTGTTTGTCGCTGATCGAGGCGAGCTCGTCGAGGGGCCCGCCGGCCAGCGCGCCGAGCCGGTCGAAATGCGGCTCGAGATGCGAAAAGAGCGCCGGCGGCAGATAAAGGCCGAAGAGCGCTGCGGCCATCGGATCAGCCCGATAGAGATTGCTGCCGCGGGCATCGGGGATGGCATCGGCGCCGACTGCCGCGGGAGTGGTCGCGTGAGCCGGGCGGTGGGGGCTGCTCAGATCCATCGTGCAGGCCGCCTCAGTCGACGATCGCGCCCGAGGCCTTGACGATCGGGCCCCAGCGGTCACGGTCGGTCTTGATGACCTTGGCGAATTCTTCAGGGGTGCTGGTCCACTGCTCGAAGCCGGCGGCCGACATGCGCTCGCGGATATCGGGCGAGCGGATTGCCTGGATCAGCGCCTCGTTGAGTTTCTGGACGATCGGCCTGGGGATGCCCGCCGGCCCGACGATGCCGAACCACAGGTCGCTGCCGACATCGGAAAAGCCCTTGACACCAGACTCAGCCATCGTCGGGACCTGCGGGTAATAGGGTGAGCGTTTGTCGCTGCTGACCGCGAGCACCCGCACCCGACCGGCGTTGACCGACGGCATGGCGGTGATCGGAATGTCGAACATGAAGGTGATGTTGCCGGCGATGACATCGGCCAGCGCCGGCGCGCTGCCCCGATAGGGAATGTGCTGCATCGGCGCACCGGTGACCACCTTCAGCGCTTCGCCCGAGAGGTGGTTGGACGAGCCGTTGCCGGCCGACCCAAAGGTGACCTTGCCCGGATTGGCTTTGGCATAGGCCACCAGTTCGGCGACGGTCGTGACCGGGATTTTCGGATTGACCACCAGCACGTTCACGTAGCGCACCGCCAGCGTGAGCGGGGTGAAGTCGCGGGTGGTGTCATGCGGCAGGCGCGCGCCGTAGAGATGAGGATTGATCGAGTGCGTGCCGGTGGTGGCCAGGCCAATGGTGTAACCGTCGGGCGCCGATTTGGCGATGCGGTCCATGCCGATCGAGGCGCCGGCACCCGGGATGTTCTCGACGACGACCGGCTGACCGAGGATCTCGGAGAGCTTTTGTGCGACTGGCCGGGAAAACGAGTCGGTCGGGCCACCTGGGGGGAAGGGCACGATCCAGCGCATCGGCTTGCTGGGGAAGGTGGCGGCAGTCTGGGCATGGGCCGGCTGCGGCAGCAGGCCCGCGCTGAGGGTGCCGAGGGCGCTCAGTCCACTGAGGGCGCCGAGCGCGCCGGCGCTCAGCGACCGGACCACGGTGCGGCGCACCGGTTGGACCATCGGCTGGTGAGCGTCCTGCGTCGGGGCGGGTGTCGTGGGGCTTGCTTCTGGGCGCTTCTCAATCACGAATCTCTCCTGTCGGTTTCCGGGTTCCGGTGTCGGGATGGCGGGCGGTCTGGTTATTCGAAGGGCAGCTCATCCCACCAGGGGTAAAAGCTCGGCATGTCGGTCGAGACCTTGTTCGGGAACACCGGGGCGCGCTTGTCGAGGAAGGCGGCAACGCCCTCGCGCACGTCGGCCGACTGGCCGCGCGACTGGATCGCCCGGCTGTCGATGCGGTGCGCCATCATCGGATCGGCGGCACTGGCCATGCGCCAGAGCATCTGGCGGGTCATGGCGACCGAGACCGGCGCGGTGTTGTCGGCGATCTCGCGGGCGAGCGTACGGGCCGCCGGCAGCAGGTCTTCCGGGGCGTGCAGCGATCGGACCAGCCGCTCGCGATGGGCTTCGGCCGCATCGAAGACCCGACCGGTGAAGCACCACTCGAGCGCCGCCTGCATGCCGACAAGCTTGGTCAAGAACCAGGTCGAGGCCGCCTCGGGGGTGATGCCGCGGCGCGAAAACACGAAGCCGAAGCGTGCGCCGGTTGAGGCCATGCGGATGTCCATCGGCAGCTGCATGGTCATGCCGATGCCGACCGCCGCGCCGTTGATGGCGCCGATCACCGGCTTGAGGCTGCGAAAGATGCGCAGGGTGACCATCCCGCCGCCGTCGCGATAGACATCGCCCACGCGGGTCTCTTCGCGCGCCGATTCGGCGCGATTGGCGTAATCGAAGGTCTTGCCGCCGGCCGACAGGTCGGCACCGGCACAAAAGGCGCGCCCTGCGCCGGTCACGATCACGACGCGAACGGCATCGTCGGCGTCGGTGGCATCGAAGGCCGCGATCATGTCGTCACGCATCTGCGTGGTGAAGGCGTTCATCTTCTCGGGACGATTGAGCGTGATCGTGGCGATGCCGTCGGTCACGTCATAGAGCAGGGTGTCGAAGGTCGGGGCGGGCATGAAAGGGGTCTCCGGATAGGTGGTGGATCGTCGGTCGCGATCGTCGGCGTGGCCGATTATCGCCGGATTGTGCACCGATGGCCGGGTCCATCCGCCATCGCCTCGGACGCCACCGGGATCGGGACGGGCAAGGTGGCGCGATGTAACGGACATGATGCTGCAATGTTTCTGCCACATTCGGTCGCCAGACTCCTGCGGTGCAATCCGCTCCCGCCATCCAGATCCGGTCGCTGTCCAAACGCTTCGGCGACCACCTCGCGCTCGATCGCCTCGACCTTTGCGTTGAACCCGGCGAGATGGTGGCGCTCATCGGCGCTTCCGGTTCCGGCAAATCAACCCTGCTGCGGCATGTTGCCGGTTTCGTCGCCGCCGATCCGGGCAGCGGCCCGCTCACCGTGCTTGGGCGCAGCATCCAGGAAAACGGCCGGCTCGCGGCGGATGTGCGCGAGCAGCGCCGTCGCATCGGCTTCGTGTTTCAGCAGTTCAATCTGGTGAGCCGCCTGTCGGTGCTCACCAATGTGCTCACCGGACAACTGCCGGCGATGCCTGCCTGGCGCGCGCTGACCGGGCGCTTCACCGATGAGCAGCGCCGCGCCGCACTCGAAGCGCTCGATTCGGTGGGCATCGTCGAGCGCGCCCTGCAGCGCGCGTCGACCCTGTCGGGCGGCCAGCAGCAGCGGGCCGCGCTCGCGCGTGCGCTGGTCCAGGGCGCCGAGATCCTGCTGGCCGATGAGCCGGTGGCGTCGCTCGATCCGGAGTCGTCGCGCCGTGTGATGGAGCTGCTTGCCGGCCTGAACCGCGAGCGCGGCATGACCGTGCTGGTCTCGCTGCATCAGGTCGAACTCGCAATGCGCTATTGCCCGCGCACGGTGGCGCTGCGCGGCGGGCGCATCGTTCACGATGGCCCGTCGGCTGAGCTGACGGTGGCCCAGTTGCGCGAGCTCTACGGATCAGAGGCCGATGAGCTCTTTGCGCCGGCGCCGATCGACTCGGGCCGCGAGCCTCAAGCGCCTGACCTTCTGGCTGGCATCGCATCGCTTGCCTGATGGTCACCGCCCTGAAGCCTTGGCCCGGCAGCATCGCCACTGCCCGACGAGTGCCCCGTCTTGGGTCCAGTCTTGGGTCCGATCTTGGGTCCGATACGGTCTCGCATCCGGCATCCATTCAGCGACCACTCTGGCGCGCATTCCGGCGTCTCCTTCGCAAACCTCCCCTTCGCAATCATCTACAGGAGCCTTCCATGTTCAGAACCCTTGTTGCCGGCGCGGTGCTCGGCCTGTCCCTGACTGCCGCCCAGGCGCAGCAGCAGATCAACTTCGGCATCATTGCCACCGACTCGGCCAGCGTGCAGCGCGAACGCTGGGAGCCCTTCTTTCGTGACATGGAAAAGAAGACCGGCCTGAAGGTGAATTCCTTCTATGCGCCCGACTATGCCGGTGTGATCGAAGCGATGCGCTTCGACAAGGTCCAGGTCGCCTGGATGGGCAACAAGGCCGCGATGGAAGCGGTTGATCGCGCCAACGCCGATGTGTTCGCGCAGGTGGTCTATGCCGACGGGACGCTGGGCTATTACTCGCTGTTGATCACGCAGAAAGACAGCCCCTACAAGACCGTCGAGGATGTCTTCAAGAACGGCCAGTCGATCAACTTCGGCATGGGTGACCCGAACTCGACCTCCGGCTTCCTGGTGCCGAGCTATTACCTGTTCGCGCTCAACAAGATCGATCCGCGTACCACCTTCAAGTCGGTTCGCAATGCCAGCCACGGCGCCAACCTGCAGGCGGTGCTCAACAAGCAGCTCGATGTGGCCGCCAACAACACCGAAGAGATCGACAAGCTCAAGGCCGCCAAGCCCGAGCTCTACGAGCAGCTGCGCATCCTGTGGCGCAGCCCGCTGATCCCGAGCGACCCCTTCGTGTGGCGCAAGGACCTCGATCCGGCCGTGAAAAAGAAGATCAAGGACTTCGTGCTGGCCTATGCCCAGAAGGACCCCGAAGAAAAGGCGATCCTGAAAAACATCTACAACTACGGTGGTTTCCGCGATTCGTCGAATACCCAGCTGCTGCCGATCCGTCAGCTCGAGCTCTATAAAGACCGCAGCAAGTTCGAGAATGACGCGGCCATGAATGAGGCCGAGAAGAAGGCCAAGCTGGCCGAGATCGACAAGAAGCTGGCCGAGCTCAATACCCAGCTTTCCCAGGCAACGAAGTAAGCCGAAGCGTCAGCCCAGGCCCCAGTCCTCGCAGGTCCTGCGATTGTGTTGACCCCTGCCGCCGAGCAGCTGCTGGCCCGCCACCACGCCGATTCGCGTCGTGGCTGGGCCTGGTATGCAGGCTGGGCGGTGGCACTCGGCATTCTGGCCTGGGCCTGGCGCGGCGCCGAGATCCGCCCGGGTGACCTGATTCGCGACTCGCGCAATATGGCGACCTACGCGAAAGATTTTTTTCCGCCCGATTTTCACGACTGGCGAATCTATGCCCGCGAGATGATCGTGACGGTGCAGATCGCGATCTGGGGCACGCTGCTGGCGATTGTCGTCGCTGTGCCCTGCGCGCTGGCCAGTTCAAGCAATCTCGTGCCGCCCTGGGTCTATCAGCCGATGCGCCGGCTGATGGATGCCTGCCGTGCGATCAACGAGATGGTCTTTGCGATGCTCTTCATCGTCGCGGTCGGCCTTGGGCCCTTTGCCGGGGTGCTCGCGCTCTTCGTGCACACCACCGGGTCGCTCTCCAAGCTGTTCTCTGAGGCGGTCGAGGCGATCGATCCGCGGCCGGTCGAGGGCGTGCGCGGCACCGGCGCATCGGCTTTGCAGGAGATCGTCTATGGCGTCATCCCGCAGGTGTTGCCGCTGTGGATTTCGTATGCGCTCTATCGCTTCGAATCGAATGTCCGCTCGGCCTCGGTGGTCGGCATGGTGGGCGCAGGCGGCATCGGCGTGGTCTTCTTCGAGGCGATCCGCGGCTTTCAATATGCGCAGACCTGCGCGCTGCTGATCATCGTGGTGGCGGTGGTTTCGGTCATCGATCTGATCTCGTCCTGGTTGCGCTCGAAGGTGACATGAGCCGCGATCGCCACACAGCGGGCAGCCCGGCGAGGGCGTTACCGCAGGCAGTCCCGGGTGCACTTCCGTGGTCGGTTCATCAACCGGTGGCGGTGCAGGTCGGCTGCGGCACGCTTGATGAGCGGCTCGCCGAGCGGGTGGGCGATCGGCGGGCGCTGGTGCTGATCTATCCCGAGGCCATCGGCGGGCCCTTGCAGGAGCGCCTGACGACGCTGCTCGGCGATCGATGCGCCGGTGTGATCGCGGCGCCGGCAGCCAATCCGGATCTCGAGTCGCTCGAGGCGCTGCACACCGCGCTGTGGTCGTCCGATCATGGCGCGAGCTGCCTGGTGGCCGTGGGTGGCGGCTCGACCATCGATACCGCCAAGGGCCTCGCGCTCGGCACGCCAGCCGGCGGATTTTCGGCGCTGCGTGCGCATCTGCGCGAGGGCACGGCGTTCGAGCCCTCGGCGCGACTGGCGCTGATCGCGGTGCCGACCACCGCCGGTACCGGCAGCGAGGTCACGCCCTGGGCGACACTATGGGACCGTTCGTGCGCCAAAGGCGTCAAGCGTTCGCTGCATCGCGCTGACACCTGGCCCGAGGCCGCCTTGGTCGATCCGACGCTGACCCTGTCGTGCCCGGCTGGGCTCACCCTGGCCAGTGGGCTGGATGCGCTGTCGCATGCGCTTGAGGCGATCTGGAACCGCGCTGCCAATCCTTATTCGGATGCGCTCGCGGTGCAGGCCGCGCGCGGTGTTCTGACGACGCTGCCGGCCTTGCTCGATACGCCGCAATCGGTGCCGCTGCGCGAGGCGATGTCGCGGGCCGCGCTGCTGGCCGGGCTGGCCTTTGCGCAGACCCGCACCGCACTGGCCCATGCCCTGTCGTATGACCTGACCCTGATGCGTGGCACGCCCCATGGTCTGGCCTGTTCGTTCTCGCTGCCCGAGGTCTGGCGACGCGCGCAGGGTCGCAGTGTCGAGCGCGATGCGGTGCTTGCGCAGGTGCTGTCGGGTATCGTCTCGCATGATTCGGGCGCAGATCCGCGCGATGCGCCGCAGTGGCTTGAGGGCTGGCTTGCGGCGCTGGGCGTATCCACTCGATTTGCCGATTACGGCCTGGACGATCCTGACGCAGCGATCCGCGCCGTGCTCGATTCGCCGCGCGGGCGCAACTTCATCGGAGCCGAGCTGTGAGCCTTCACCCCAACGATCTTGCCCGATGGCTGAAGCAGGGCGGTGCCGAGCGCTATGGCGATGAGCCGGCCACGCTGCTGTCGCATCTGCTGCAGTCGGCACAGCGCGCGGTGGACGCCGGCTTGCCCGATCCGCTGATCGTGGCCTGTGGCCTGCACGACATCGGCCATGCCTGGCTGGTCTGCCATCAGGGCGCGGTGCTCGAGCGCGACGATCGGCATGAAGACCTCGGCGCCGATCTGCTGGCGCCGCTGCTGCCGCCGTCGGTGGTCGGTCCGGTGCGCCTGCATGTGGCGGCCAAGCGCTACCTGTGCGCGATCGAGCCGCATTACCAGGATGAGCTGTCGGCTGGCTCGCGACATTCGCTGGCGATGCAGGGCGGGCCGATGGATGCCGCCGAATCGCGCAATTTCGCGGCCCTGCCGTGGGCGGCCGATGCGGTGACGCTTCGGCGCATCGATGACCTCGCCAAATGCGTCGATGCGCCCGAGATGCCGCTGGCTGAGCTGATGCGGCGCATCGAGTCGGTGGCGGCTTTGCGCTGAAGCGGCGCATCGAGGTGATCACGCCTGCGCTGAGGCAGTGGTTCGATTCCATCGCGACTTTGCGCTGAAGGCAGCACCCCGCGCCGGTCGCCGGGCGCTCACCGCCCGGTCTGGCTACACTGCGGGCTTCGATCCAGAACCTTGCAGGGAGTATCAGCGATGAGCATCAACAGACTCGGCATCATCGGCGCCGGCACCATGGGCAACGGCATCGCGCAGGCGTGTGCAATCAGCGGCATCGAGGTGGTGATGGTCGACATCGCGCAGGCCGCGGTCGACAAGGGCCTGTCCACCGTGGCCGCAAGCCTCGAGCGGCTGGTCAAGAAGGACAAAATGAGCGCCGCCGATCGCGATGCCGCGCTGGCGCGCATTCGCGGATCGGTCAGCTATGACGACCTCAAGGGTCTGCCGCTGGTGATTGAAGCCGCGACCGAAAACGAGCCGATCAAGGTCAAGATCCTTCAGCAGCTCGACGGGCTGCTGTCGGCCGATGCGATCATCGCCACCAATACCTCGTCGATCTCGATTACCCGGCTGGCCGCCGCGACCCGGCGCGCCGACCGCTTCATCGGCCTGCATTTTTTCAACCCGGTCGCGATGATGGCGCTGGTCGAACTGATTCGCGGTCTGCAGACCAGCGACGAGACCCTGGCGGCGATGCAGTCGCTGGTGTCGCGGCTGGGCAAGACGCCGATCACCGTGCGCAACTCGCCGGGTTTCGTGGTCAACCGCATCCTGGTGCCGATGATCAATGAGGCCTTCTTCGTGCTGGCCGAAGGCCTGGCCAGCGCCGAGGACATCGATGCCGGCATGAAGCTCGGCTGCAATCAGCCGATCGGGCCGCTGGCGCTCGCCGACCTGATCGGCCTGGATGTGGTGCTGGCGGTGATGGAGGTCTATGTGAGCGAATTCGCCGACTCGAAGTACCGGCCCTGCCCGCTGCTCAAGGAGATGGTTGCCGCAGGGCGTCTGGGTCGCAAGACCGGCCGTGGCGTCTACACCTACTGATCGGCGATGGACGCCGAGAAAGCCAGGATCAGCCAGGATCGTCTCGGCGTGACGGCGCTTCAACCCTAGTCAGCACACCTCTTCTTCACCACTCACACAAGGACCCTCACCATCATGTCGTCATCCGCTGCTGCAATGCCTCCGATCGATCGTGCCGCCTTCGAGGCCAGGCTCGTTCGCGAGGGTTATCTCGAATCGGAAGTGAAGGTCGTCGAAGCCGGCAAAGTCATCGGCGAACACAGCCACGACTTTGATGTGCTGGCGCTGGTCCTCGACGGTGAAGCCACGATCGCCTGCGGCCCGGTGCCGCAGACCTTTCGGGCGGGCGATATCGTCGAGGTGGCGGCCGGGGTGGTGCACACCGAGCGTTACGGCCCGCAGGGATACACCTTTCTGGTGGGGCGCCGCCGGCGCTGAGCCGGCTCAGTCGGTCGCGACGATCACCTTCCCGAGGTGACTCATCGACTCGGTCGCCTCGTGCGCACTGGCGATGTCATCGAGCGAGAAGGTCTTGTAGAACTGGTGGCGCAGGCTGCCCGCCTCGAGTGCGCGGGTGATCCAGGCGGCGGCCTCGTCATGGGCAGCGCGTGACATGGCATAAACCAGCACGAAGCGTGCGGTGAGGTCTTTCGAGAGCATCGGCCAGAACGGAATCGTGGGGTCCGGCACTGCATCGGAAGCGTAGCTTGCGATTGCGCCGCCGGTCTTGAGTGCGGCCACATTGGTGGCGAGGTTGGCACCGAAAGCGACCTCGACCACCCGGTCGACGCCGGACTGCGCACCGGTGATCTCGGCAAGGCGTTGCGCGACCGGCTCATTGCGATAGTTGATGACCTCATGGGCGCCAGCCTCGCGGGCGCGGGCGGCCTGCTCGTCGCGGCTGACGGTGGCAATCACGCGGGCCCCTTCGAGGCGGGCGATCTGCACCGCATACCAGCCGACCGAGCCTGCTCCGCCGGTCACCAGCACGGTCTTGCCGGCGACCGGGCCATCGGCCATGACGCAGCGGTGCGCGGTCATCGCTGGAATGCCCATGCAGGCGCCGGCTTCAAACGAGGTGTTCTCGGGCAGCCGCACCGCCTTGTGCTCGGGCACGACCGAGTATTGCGCAGCCGTTCCCCAGAAGCGGCCAAGCGTGGCCTCGTAGACCCAGACCCGCTCGCCGATTCGCGCGGTCGGCACGCCCGCGCCGACCGCGTCGATGATGCCGGCGCCATCCTGATGCGGAATCACGAAGGGAAAGGGCATCACGACATTGCCGCGGTGGCCGCCGCGCTGCTTGGTGTCCGACGGATTGACCGCAGAGCGGTGGATCCGCACGCGGACTTCGCCTGCGGCCGGTTCGGGTGTCGGGCGTTCGCCCACGGTCAAGACCTCGCGAACCGGGCCCTTGCGCTCATACCAGGCGGCTTTCATGGCGTACTCCTCAAAAGGGGTGTGATCGGGCGCGAGGGTGCGCCCGGCAGATGGAAATCAATGTGAACAGGGATGCAGACCGGCTTGCGCTTGGGTCGAGGCTACCAGCGCAGATAGGCCCTCGCCGTGTCAGCAGTCGCGGGCTTGCAGTCGTCCCGAGTGCGGTGGTCTTGCCTGCGGTGGAGCCGACCAGCGTCGGCGTGTCAGACCGAGGCGAGTGCGGCCACCGGGTAGAGCTGCCCGAGCCCGGCGGTGATTGCCTCGAGCAGTGCCCGACCTCGCGCCAGCGGCGCATCGAGCAGCAGGAGATGGTCGAAGGTGTCGACGCTGACAAGCGTTGCGCGAAGTGGCTCGCGCGGGCTGTCGCAGCGTTGCAGATCGCCGGCGTGCCGCGATTCGAGCTCGACCAGTCGCAGGGCGTCGCGTTCACGTGCGGCGCGCGAGCGGCCGCAGGTCTCGACCACCGACAGCGCGACCGCGGTCGGGCGGCGGCCGCCGAGTGGGTGAGCCTGGCCGCGCGGGCCGGATTCGGTGATGCACAGCTCGCGCAGTTGCGCTGCCAGCAGGTCGACGTCCACCCCGGCCTGCAGGCGCAAGGCGATACGGTGACTGACTGACGGCGCCAGGGCGGGAGGGTGAGGAGGGGTCGGCATCGTCCGCAGACTCGCATGGCGCACGCGGTCAGGCTGTGAAGAAATGCGTGTTCATGCCATGGGCCCACAAGGCTGCAAGGCCGACCCTGACACGCCTTGACCCGATCCATGATCCGTGCCGCTCCCGGTGTCATTTCCGGTGTCATTTCCGGTGTCGCCGCTGAGCCGATCATGTGCCGATCCGGTGATCAGCGTGCGCGACGCTTGAACGGCAGGCTGCTGGTGAGGCCACCGTCGACGGCGATCGCCTGGCCGTTGACATAGGAGGCGTCGTCGCTGGCCAGAAAGAGCGCCATCGCGGCGATCTCCTGCGGCAGGCCGAAGCGCTGCAGCGGATTGATCTGGCCGAGCTTGTCCTGGCTGCCGGCGGCGCGCGCCCGATCGAAGATCGGCCGCGTCATGCCGGTCTCGATCAGTCCGGGGCAGATCGCATTGACCCGCACGCCGGTGCCCCAGTAGGTGTTGGCGCCGGTCTGCACCAGGCTCACCACACCGGCCTTGCTGGCGCTGTAAGGATTGCCGCCGGCATTGGCACGCAGGCCGGCAACCGACGCGGTGCAGATGATCGAGCCATGCCCCTGCGCGGCCATCTGCGCGCCGGCATGCTTGAGCGCCAGAAACGGGCCGATCAGATTGACCCGCAGGACTTCCTGCCACTGGGCAACCGTTTGCTCCGACATCGGCACGTCGCCGCCGCTGATGCCGGCGTTGGCATAGAAGACCTCGAGACCGCCGAGTTCGGCGACCGCACGCGCCACCAGGGACTGCACATCGGCCTCGTTGCCGACATCGGCGGCTGCCGCAATCGCCTTGCCACCGTCGGCGGTGATCATGGCCACGGTTTCGCTGACCGACTCGATGTTTTTGTCGACCGCCAGGACGGCCGCGCCTTCGGCGGCAAAGAGCCGCGCCGATGCGCGTCCGATGCCGCTGCCGGCGCCGGTCACGATGGCCCGTTTGCCGGCCAGGCGCTTGCCGGCGCGCGCCGGGTCGCCGCCGAGTGCGATGCCGCCTGAGGGCTTGGCTGATTGACTGGATGAGGCCGCGCTTTTGGGATCACCAGGATTCGTTGTCATGTCAACCTCCGTCTTGTCAGGCCCTGTACGATACCGGGATGAATCCTTCCAGCCAAAGCAATGCCCTTACCGACGCAGAGATCGAGACGCTCGAGGAGCGACTGTCTGCGATCGATCCCGATGATTCGATGGCCGTCGAAGAACTCGACGGCTTTTGCGCGGCGCTCGCCTGTTCGCCCGAGCCGATCGCGCGCGAGGAGTGGCTGCCGCTGGTGCTCGGCGAGTCCGATCGCGCCGAGCGGGCACTGCGTGGCGAGGGCGACGATGCCTCGCTGCTGCGCCTGATCGACCGGCACCGCGAATCGGTTGCCGCCATGCTCTTCGAGGGCGAGGGTTTTGCGCCGGTCCTGGCCTATGACGACGATGGCCGTGCCTGGGGCAATGCCTGGGCGATCGGCTTTGCGCGCGGGATGTCGCTGCGCCCTGACGCCTGGTCGGCGCTCGAAGACGACGACGACTATGCCGATGCACTCGAGCCGGTCATGCGCCTGCTGGCCGATGCCCAGCGAAGCATGGAAGACGACGATGATGAGCCGGATGAGGACGTCGAGGACGATTACGACGATGAGGGCACCGACTACGAGCCGATTGCCGACAGCGAGCGCGAGGCGGTGATCCACCAGATGCTCGACGGCATGCAGGACGTCTACGATTTTTTCCGCGACGCCCGTGAGCGTGCCCTGTCGCCGGCGACGGTGCGCCGCGATCAGCCCAAGGTCGGTCGCAATGACCCCTGCACCTGCGGCAGCGGCCGGAAGTTCAAAAGCTGCTGCGGCGCCGACAAGGCCGGCTGATTTCGCAATAACGGAAGGCGCCTGCCGTGCGGCGGGCGTATCACCCGCATCACCCGGATAGACTGCACCCATGCAAGACGGCATCGATTCGCGCTACGCATGGCTCAGGCTGTCGGTCACGCTGGCGCTCATGACCATCGGAGCAACCGGCATGTTCGTCATCAGCGTGGCGATGCCGGCGGTGCAGGCGGATTTCGGCATCGATCGCTCCAGCGTGTCCACGCCTTACACCCTGCTGATGATCGGCTTTGGCATCGGCGGCATCCTGATGGGACGGCTTGCCGACCGCTTCGGCGTCGCCGTGCCGGTGGCCATCGGCGCCTTCGGCCTGGGAGGCGGGTTCATCGCGGCGGGCCTCGCGCCCGGCATCGTCACCTTCGGTATCGTGCACGGCATCCTGATTGGTCTGCTGGGCACGTCCGCCACGTTTTCGCCGCTGGTGGCCGATACCTCGCTGTGGTTCGAGCGCCGTCGCGGACTGGCGGTGGCGATCTGCGCCAGCGGCAATTATCTGGGCGGCGCCTTCTGGCCGCCGATCGTTCAGCACTTCATCGAAACCGTCGGCTGGCGCCAGACCTATATCGGCATCGGCGTGATGTGCCTGCTCACGATGCTGCCGCTGTCGCTGCTGCTGCGCCGGCGCCCGCCGGGCGTCGTCAAGTCAGGGTCTGCCGATCAGGGTCATGCCGCAGCGTCCCCTGCGGCGGCCGCGTCGTCGCAGACCGGGCTGACCGGACAGGCAGGACAGGTCGCGCCCTTGCGCCCGCTTGGCATGTCGCCCGCCGCCCTGCAGACCCTGCTGTGCATCGCCGGTGTCGCCTGCTGCGTTGCGATGGCCATGCCGCAGGTCCATATCGTGGCCTATTGCAGCGACCTCGGTTTCGGCCCGGCCCGGGGTGCGCAGATGCTGGCGCTGATGCTCGGATTCGGTGTCATCAGCCGGCTGGCATCGGGCTGGATTTCCGACCGGATTGGCGGGCTGCGCACGCTGCTGCTCGGCTCGATTCTGCAGGGGCTGGCGCTGCTGCTGTTTCTGCCCTTCGACGGGCTGGCGTCGCTCTATGTGATCTCCGCGCTTTTTGGCCTCTTCCAGGGCGGCATCGTGCCGTCTTACGCCCTGATCATCCGCGAAAACTTTCCGCCCTCGCAGGCTGGCGGGCGTGTTGCGGTGGTCATCAGCTCGACGCTGCTCGGCATGGCGCTGGGCGGCTGGATGTCGGGTGCGGTGTTCGATTACACCGGCTCCTATCACGCCGCCTTCATCAACGGCGTGGCCTGGAACCTGTTGAACCTGACGATTGCGGTGTTGCTGCTGCGCCGGGCGATGCGTCTGCCCGGACGGGGCTTGCCGCCGGTCGCGGTGGCTGCCTGACGGTGCGGGCTGGGCAATTCCCGGGATTTACTTGCCGTTGACGGTCGGCACGCCGAATGGGCTAGCCGACGTGTTGCCCGAGGCGTCGACCGAGGCGGTGCTGGTGTTCGGCGAGCCTGCAACCGGTTTGATCGCGATATTGAGCGGTGTCGAGGCCGTGGCGGGCGCAATGGAGGTGCCAATGCCACTTCCTGTCGAGGCCGAGCCGGGCGTGTCGAGTTCGGAGCCCGCACCGCCGCAGCCGGCCATCAGGGTGACCAGAGCGAGTAGCAGCGCCCTCAAGACACAAAGTGGATACAAATTCATGGAGCGACTTTAACCGCCAAGAGACGTCAGCGGTTCGCCGTCCGGAGCCTGCCGTCAACCGTCGCTCAGCCGACCTGCGCTGTCGCAAAGTCGCCGGATCGCGGGCGGGTTGCCGGCGGGCTGTCTGATCCTCAACCGGGCCGATAAAGCGCCGCCGCGATCAGCCCGAAGAAGGTATCGGTCTGATCGGCCTGCAGCCATCGCGAGGCCACCACCAGCTCGCGCTCCGGGTCGATCCAGGTGACATGGCCACCCGCACCGATCATGAAGCAGCTCGAGGCGCTGGCTGAGGGGTAGACCGGCTTGGCCGACCGATTGAGCCAGGTCAGCATGCCGTAGAAGGGTGCGATCGGGCAGGGCGTGAGCATGCGCTCGATCCAGGCTGAGGACACCAGCGATCGGCCCTGCCACTGTCCGCGCTGCAACACCAGTTGGCCAACGCGGGCCTGGTCGCGCGCCGAGATCGAGACGCCGCCGCCCCAGTGGGTGCCGCCCGGCACCGACTGCACCCGCCGGGTCTTGCCGTCGGCATCGGGCAAGTCGATGAAGCTGTCGTCATAGCCGACCCATTGCCAGCCAGGGCTCGCGCCCAGCGGCTGCATGATGGCTTCGCGAAAGACCTCCGGCAGCGGCCGGCCGAAAAGATGCAGCAGTGCCAGCGAGAGCTGGTTGATCCGTACGTCGTTGTATTCCCAGAAGCTGCCGGGTGCGCGCAGCGGCCGCGCATCGCCCTTCCTGCCGCTGGCGGGCGCCCCGCCGAAGGCCACCGTCCGATAGCGGTCGACCTGCTCCGGAATACCGAAGCAGCTGCCTTGCCACTCGCTGGTCTGCTGCAGCAGTTGGGTCCAGGTGACCTGAGCGTTGTGCGACGAGCCGAAGCCGATATCGGCGTTGATGTGAGTGCCCACTGGTGCGTCTGGGTCAGGCAGCAGGCCACGGTCGTAGGCAACGCCGGCCAGCAGCGCGAGATAGGTCTTGGCAATGCTGAAGGTCAGGTCGGCCCGGTCGGGCTCGCCCCAGGCGGCGATCTCGACACCCCGGTGCAGGACCGCGCCGCTGGCCGGGCCGCGTGCATGGACCGGCCCTCGCAGCCGGTTGTAGGGCGGCGGGTCGGCAAGATGGATGCCCCAGTTCGCCGGATCGGCCAGCGGGTCGCGGGCCCAGGGCGTTTCATGGGCCGCGGCAAACGCGATCGCCTGTGCCAGCCAGGCATCGCGAACCGCAAAATCGGACGGGCTGCTGCCGGCTGCAGAAGTAGTGTCGGAAGTAGTGTCGGAAGTAGTGTCGGAAGTAGTGTCGGAAGTGGTGTCGGAAGTGACGTCGGACGTCGCATCGGACGTCGCGTCGGACGGGCCGGCAGCCGTGGCCGGGGGAGTAGCGGGGGGCGGGATGGTCGTCATCGGGCGATCCTATACGATGTCGCGAAGGCCGAAAATCGAGGCCGCAGCACCGAGCTCACAGCACGAACCTGCAGCACGAACCTGCAGCACGAACAACGAGGAGACGTTTCATGCAGCACTCTGCCCCCTCATCCGCCATGGCCGGTGCACCGGCCGCCGGCGATATCGCTTCTGTTGCCCGCGGTCATACCCTGGGCGACCTGCTGCGGCGCACCGCCGCCCGCCTGCCCGACAAGCCCGCGATCCGCTGCGGTGACACCGCCTGGACCTATCGCGAGTTCGACGCGGTGGTCAACCGGCTGGCCAATGGCCTGGCCGCCGGGCAGGCCGGCCTGCCGGTGGTGGCCGGTGACCGGGTCGCGGTGCTCTCGCGCAATTCGCATACCTTCGCGGCGATCCGCTTTGCGCTCGCCCGGCTAGGTGCAGTGCTGGTGCCGATCAACTTCATGCTCAATCCCGACGAGGTCGCCTACATCCTGCGCCACTCGCAGGCCCGCCTGCTGGCGGTCGGCCCCGACATGGTGTCGCTTGGCGAGGCGGCGGCCGCCCGCGAGACCGCCGTCGAAAAAATCGTCTGGCTCGATGGCGAAGACCCGGCTGAGAAGCCGGGCGCGATGGTCGGCTTCGACCAGTTGCTGGCGGCAGATGCCGGTGCGCCGGCGGTGGCGCTCGATGCGCGCATGCTCGCCCAGATCATCTACACCAGCGGCACCGAGTCGCTGCCCAAGGGCGCGATGCTCACCCACGAGGCGGTCTGCTGGGAGTATGTGAGCTGCGTGATCGAAGGCGAGATTGCCGAGGCCGACACCCTGCTGCACGCTCTGCCGCTTTACCACTGCGCGCAGCTCGATGTGTTTCTGGGCCCGGCCGTCTATGTGGGTGCGAGCAGCGTCATCACCGGCAAGCCCACGCCCGACAATATCCTCAGCCTGCTGGCAGCCGATCGCATCAATTCGTTTTTTGCGCCGCCGTCGATCTGGATCGCGCTGCTGCGCTCACCGGCCTTCGATGCCACCGACCTGTCGGCGCTGCGCAAGGGCTACTACGGCGCGGCGATCATGCCGGTGGCGGTGCTCAAGGAGATTGCGCAGCGACTGCCGCAGATCAGGCTGTGGAACTTCTATGGCCAGACCGAGATCGCACCGCTGGCCACCGTGCTCAAGCCCGAAGACCAGATGCGCAAGGCCGGCTCGGCCGGGCGCGCCGTCCTCAATGTCGAGACCCGCGTGGTCGACGACGCAATGCAGGACGTCGGGATTGGCGAGATCGGCGAGATCGTGCACCGCTCGCCGCAGCTGCTCACCGGCTACTTCAACGACCCGGAGCGCACCGCCGCGTCCTTTGAGGGCGGCTGGTTTCACAGCGGCGATCTGGCGGTCATCGACGACGAGGGTTACATCACCGTCGTCGACCGCAAGAAAGACATGATCAAGACCGGCGGCGAGAACGTGGCCTCGCGCGAAGTCGAAGAGGCGGTCTATCGCCTGGAGGGCGTCTCGGAGGTGGCGGTCATCGGCCTGCCGCACCCCTACTGGATCGAGGCGGTCACCGCCTGCGTCGTGGTCAAGGCCGGCCATGTGCTCAGCGAGGAGCAGGTCATTGCGCACTGCCGCGCGCAGCTGGCCACCTTCAAGTCACCCAAGAAAGTGGTCCTGATCGATGCACTGCCCAAGAACCCCAGCGGCAAGATCCTCAAGCGCGAACTGCGCAACCGCTTTGAAGACCTGCTGAAGGATCTGCCCGCCGAGAGTCGCTGATCAGGCCGCGGCCTGATACACCGCCTGCTTCATCGCAAACGAGAACGGATGCCAGAAGGCGGTATCGCGCTGGGCCATGACGATGCCGGCCAGACCCCGGCGCGGGTTGATCCACCAGTGGGTGCCGGCCATCCCGCCCCACTGGAATTCACTGACCGAATCGGGCGGATCGATGCTCGATGCGCTTAAAGACACCGCGCCGCCCAGCCCGAAGCTCTTGCCGATCACCGGCTTCGGAAACCCGGTGTAGACGCCCTGCGGCAGATGCGACTGCATCATCAGCGATAAGGTCTCGGGGCGCAGCAGGGTCGGCCCGCCCGGAATCAGGCTGCGGATCAGGGCAATGGTGTCGGGCAGGGTCGAGACCAGCCCACCACCGCCCGACAGGCGTGTGGCCGCCTTCTCGAAAGCGCCGGCATACGGAATATCGTCGACGCGGGTCAGCCCCGGCTTGAGCGGCTTGGTCAGGCTCGCGCCGCGGTAATAGGCGACCAGCCGCGAGCGCTGCGCCGACGGAATCGCAAAGCCGGTGTCGACCATGCCCAGAGGCTTGAAGATGCGCGCGCTCAGAAAGGCATCGAAGGGCTGGTCGCTCACCACTTCGACCAGCCGGCCGAGCACATCGGTGGCAATCGAATATTCCCAGGAGCTGCCCGGATGAAACGCGAGCGGCAGGCCTTCGAGCAGGTCGATCATGTGAGCGAGCGACGTGGTGTGGTCGCGCACCCCGGCATCGATGAAGGCCTGATAGAGCAGGGTGCCCGGATCGAGCAGCCCGTAGCCGAGCCCGGCGCTGTGGGTCAGCAGATGGCGCACGGTGATCGGGCTGCGGGCAGGCTCGGTGTCACCCAGCGAGGTGGCGCCCGGGCGCAGTACCTGTCGCTTGCCCAGTTGCGGGATGAAGCGCTCGATCGGATCGTCCAGGCCGAGCTTGCCGTCTTCCATCAGCAGCAGCACCGCGCAGGAAGTGATCAGCTTGGTGCTCGAGTACATGCGAAAAATATGATCGGGTCGCAGTGCAATCTGCTGCTCGCGATCGGCCCAGCCGGTGCAGTGCAGATCGATCAGATCGCGGCCCTTGAGCACCGCCGACGACACGCCGGCCAGCAGCTCGCCGTCGACGATCTCTTTCATGGCGGTGTGCAGCGGCGCAAAGTCGAGCTGCGTCGGGCTGAGCGCGAGATCACTCATCGCGACGACTCCTCGAGGAATTCCATCGCATTGCGCGGACCGCTTGCCGGGCGCCCGTTTTCATGGCCGCGCAGCTCGACCCGCCGGATCTTGCCGGAGATGGTCTTGGGCAGATCGGCGAATTCGATGCGACGGATCATCTTGTAGGGCGAGACCCGTTCGCGCAGGAAGGTGAAGATCGCTTTTGCGGTGGCGGCATTCGGTTCATGGCCGGGGGCGAGGATGACGTAGGCCTTGGGCACGAAGCCGCGCACCGGGTCGGGCGACGGCACGACCGCGGCCTCGGCCACGGCGGCATGCTCGATCAGCGCGCTTTCGAGTTCGAAGGGGCTGATTCGATAGCCCGAGGCTTTGAAGACATCGTCGGCGCGTCCGACATAGGTGATGTAGCCCTCGGCATCGCGGCTGCCGACATCGCCGGTGTGGTAGTACCCGTCGCGCATTGCCTCGGCAGTTTTTTCGGCGTCGTCGGCATAGCCGTCCATCAGGGGCGTTGGC
>Ga0007791_10000114_pt1 | contig 20748 bp, 18 predicted proteins | sample CryBogmetaGMA05M_FD_60368 | JGI IMG/M metagenome (GOLD analysis project Ga0007791, IMG submission 60368) | Freshwater microbial communities from Crystal Bog, Wisconsin, USA - MA0.5M | ecosystem: Environmental > Aquatic > Freshwater > Lake | place: Crystal Bog, Wisconsin, USA | collected 2009-07-06 | reverse complement strand
GTGGTTACGCGCACTTCGCGAGTGCGTTCGATTATCAACAGGTATACCCCAACAACTACCACCACAAGTAAGGCAAACGCGGGTAGGAAATCGTTTACAAAGCCCTGCAAGGTGACTGGAGAAATGCTTGGCATTGGGTTTACTGGCGTCAACGGCTTTCCACTGCTTCCGGTATCCGCAGGCATATTTGGCCAGGCCTTTAGGTTACTTACCGCAGTGCTTGCAAAGGCAAAGCTCATGATGCCAACCACAACGCTCCATACGATTCCCAGAATGAAGTTCAGATTCCTTGCACCCTTGGTTGCCCCAACGTTTTTCTTTTTGGCAATCGAATAGTGATGCGCCTGAGTGCTTAGCCGCGTTCCAAATACCAGCGAGGTTCCCAGAATGACCTGAATGATGGTCCAAATCCATACATCAAGAGTGGTGCGGGTCAGGTCGTAAACAATCAGACCAAAAACGATGGCTACAGCCCCACCGATGATTGGAAGCGAATACCCAAGACTGAGGGCCCTGCGGGCTTGACCGGCGCTTAGATTACTCATTTTCTTCCTCCTTGTGCCCCACAAAAGCCTTGAGGATTATGAATACCAAAAGCGCCGCGTCCAAGAGAATCGGCACGTAAACTCCAAAGACCCGGACCAGCTCGTTGCGCTGTACTCCCTCTGGGGCGTAACCAAAAGCATTACCAAACTGAGCAAAACCGTAAATAACTCCGATGATCAAGCTTGCAATAACAGCGATGATCGTGAATCCCTTGGCAGCCTTGGCCAGATTGGACTCCTGGGCGCTTGCCGCCAACCCTTTTGCCCAAACTGAGGAAATTCCAACCGCTGCAATTCCCACTAGGAAGATGTAAGTGGAAGGGTGAACGGTTTCTACAGAAGCGTCATAAACCCCAGTTGGTGTCTTCCAGGGATCAGTTGCAAATAGGTCGGTGTACTGGGCTAGCAAGAAGGCAACCCACATCACCGAAAGACCTAGCAATGGAAGCGCGATCGCCAAGCGGTCTTTGGCAAAGCGATCTGCAGTTTTTGTGCTCATACGGTCAGGCTACACCCGCGTCAATTCAAACTAGGACTTACTTGGCAGGTAGGTACGTGTACTTCTTTAGGTCAGCCTTAGAACTGCTTCCGTCAATCATCACGTTGCCAAAGATTTGGTCTCGCATCTGTGGCGGGGCACCGGTCAACTGGTGGACCGCAATCAACTGCACGGCCAATCGCATCTTTTGCGCTGGGTCCTGCGAGAGCAGGTGGGTGAAGACACCCTTCTTGAGAAGCGCAACATGATCGGGGTCGGTGTCGTAAGCAACCAGCGGAACCGAAAGCTTATTAGCCTGCACATAGTCAGCCGCTGCGGTTGCCGTGAAAGAATCCAGAGCAACGAAGCCAGCAATTTCAGGATTCTTTTTGAATGCGCCGGCAACCTGAGTAGCCGCCTTGCCGGGCTTGGAACCCGAAACCGCGGTTGCAACCACCTTGATGCCCGGGTACTTTGCATCAAGTTCATAGTTGAACCCGGCCAAGCGAGTTTTGGTCACCTGATTGTTTGGATTCACAATGCCAACTGCGATTTGGTAGGAACTTCCCTTTTTGTAACCGATGGACCCGGCAATCGAATCTGCCAGTTTGATTCCACCGGTATTCGCATCGTCAAAGATGTTGGCGAACACATTGGTGAGGGTTGGAACGTGGCTGTCAAAGTTGACCACGTCTGCCTTGGTGCTGGCCGCAAGGTCGTTAGAGACCTGAACCGAGTCATCGATGGGCATGAGGATGTAACCCTCAATCTGCTTTGCGGCCAGTTTTTCTAGCAGCGCGCTCTGTTGCTGTGCGGATCCGTTGAGCGTCTCACCGTGCCAGTCGATGATGGCACCGAATTCCTTGCCGGCGGCCTCGGCTGCTGCCTTTAGCGTTGCAGCGTAGGCTGGCCCTTCGGTTCCCGGAATCACCGCAATGTGCGGCACAAATGCGGCATTCGTTGGAGTTGGGGTTGGAGCGGAACAACCGGCGAATGTGATTGCGATTGCTGCGGTAGCGGTGACTGTGGTTAGCGTGCGTAGCCAAGACTTCATTCGGTGGTGCTCCTAGTTTTCTAAGTCTCTAGTTTTTCACCTTTTGGTTCGAATAACCATCTCAGGGCCGTGGATTAGTTTGAAGTTTGTGTCGAAGCGAAAAGCGGTATCTTTTTAGGCATGATTCTTGTTATCGGTGAAGCCCTAATCGACCTGATTGAAAACCGCTACCAGCCGGGTTCCTACAACGCCATTGTTGGCGGGGCCAACGCCAACGTTGCCATCGCGCTGGCGCGTCGCGGAACAAAGCAGCAGTTCCTGGCTCGAATCAGCAACGACCGATTTGGCAGGGTAATCATTGAAAAGTTGCAGGCCAACCACGTGGGCTTGGAGCACTCGGTAAGCACCGATGAGCTAAGCACCCTTGTGGTAGTTGCTATCGATTCACATGGCGTTCCAAGTTACAGCTTCTACGTGAACGGTACGGCCGACTGGGGTTGGACTCCCAGCGAGCTGCCCACAGATGTGGACCTAGAAAATATGCATGCCAAGGCAATCCAGTTTGGCTGCCTCACCATGGCAATGGAGCCCGGCAACCACGTTATAGAGGCTTGGGCCAAGGCACACTTTGAGCAGAACTCTGTGACCATCAGCCACGACATCAACATGCGTCCAGCGCTGGGATTCGAGGCAGCCAAGGAGCGCGCCAGAGTTGAGCGTGTGAATGGGTTCAGCCACATCATCAAGGCGAGCGACGAGGACATCCAGTGGCTGTACCAGCTTGACGAGGCCGCTTCTGATTACCAAGACCGCATCGATGAAGTTGCCCAATCGTGGGTTGGGGATTCTGGCCGCTTGGTATTTGTGACGCGCGGCAGCGAGGGTGTGTCGATTTACCGGGCCGGCGCTTCGCGCATCGATGTTCCGAGTCGCCGAATCAACGTTGTGGACACCGTGGGCGCGGGCGATACTTTTTGCGCAAATCTGCTTGGTCAGTTGAGCGATGTTGATGCGTTGGGTTCGGATCCGTTTGACCGCCTTGTAAACCTGAGCAATCAGGACTTGAGCGAGTTCGTTCGCGTTGCGGGTGTGGCCGCAAGCATCACCTGCGAACGAGCCGGAGCCGAACCTCCAACGCTTGCCGACCTCAACCAGGTGCTGGCCACTGTGGATAACTAGGGCAACAAGAACTCGGGGATCAACAAATGGCACAAAACGTTGCTACAACGCTCATTTCAGACCTGCAGGCTTGGCTTCCAAGCGCAGTATCGCTTTTGACCGTTAACACGCTCAGCGCGGTTTTTGTGGCCAGGGCGGCCGTTACCAAAAACAAGAGTTGGTTCAGTTTTTTCTGGCTGAGTCTGATTGCCACATCTTTGGTCACAGGAATAGTTGTTGCGGCTCTTCCAACTGCCGACGAGCACTTGCCTGATAGGCGCAAGTGCCCGCGCTGCGGCGAGTATGTCCGTAATGAAGCGAACCTATGCCGCTACTGTCATTCCCAGCTTGAGCCGGTGCTAGCCGCAAAGAAGTCCAAGGTGGCTGGAACCAATCCGGTGTGGGTCTTGGGAGTTTTCACAATTGCACTCGGCGTGGTTGTTTTGGTGCTAGCGGCCACGCACATTCTGAGTGATTCGCTCTGGCTTGGAATGGCGCTGGTTGCCGCGGGCGGTTTCATGCTGTTTCGAACCCCGCGAATCAAGAACTGATCCACCGCCAAAACAAAACCAAAACCTACGGCAGGACCTTCAAAGTCTTGAGGGTTGGGTCCGCCACAAAAGCGATTCTGGTTCCCGAGTCACGGGCCTGGAACAGCGCGTCAATCGCAGCTTGAGTGATTAGCTCACCCGGAGAAAGTACTGGGACACCCGGTGGGTAAGGGCAGATCATCTCGGCGCTAACGCGGCCCACGGCGGTTGAACTGTCTACCACTTCGTAACTGCTGAAAAACGCCTCCCGCGGAGTAACTACAACCTCGGGTTCAATGCTGAACGAGGCCGCGATTAAAATCTCACGCGGTTCGCCGCGATTCTCGTTCACGCTTTGAATGATGCGACGAATCAAGTCTTGGATGCGTTCCGGCGTATCTGCAAATGTGATCATTGGGATGATCAAGTCCCTGTTTGCCATCTCAACATCGATGTTGGCGGCCAGAAGTTCGGCCTCAATGACATTTCCGTCCGCGCCAGTTTCAGCAAGCAGGATAACCATTTTTAAAGGGTCAATGTACTGGCCATCGATGACACCAATTCCGGCGGCTCTCAGTTCATCTCGACCGCGCTGGGTTGCCTCGATGACCGGACCGATAAGCTCTTCGCCGTGACGGGCAAGTAGGGCGCGGGCGGCATCGATGCTGGCAAGGATACGTCCAGACATCGATGTGGTCTGGGTGGAATCGAACATCTTGTTGAATCGGGCGAGGTCAACGTAGTCGCCTTTGACCAGCACGAAAGAAGCCTGCGAGTAGGAAGGAAGCGTCTTGTGAGCGCTGGTAACCACAATGTCCGCGCCTTCAAAGAGCGGGTGGTTGGGAAGGTCTGGATGAAAGCCAAAGTGGGCGGCCCAGGCCGCATCAACCACGAGCGGAATTCCGTACTCGTGAGTGACTTTTGCCAGCCTTGGGATGTTGCTCATGGTTCCCACGTAGCTGGGCTCGCCAATTAGAACGGCCTTGGCATCCGGGTGGGCTTTGAGCACCGCCTCTAGGCGACTGCTGGGAAGGTACTCGGGAAGGCCGGTTGCCGGGTTGATTTCCGGGCGAACCCAGATTGGCGTGACGCCCGCGTAAACCAGACCCACCAGCACGCTCTTGTGAAGCGTGCGGCTAACGATGACTTTGTCGCCCGGGCCGGCAACCGCCATCACGGCGGCATGGTTTGAGCCACTCGAACCGTTAACCCCAAAACGGCAGAGGTCCGCACCCCAGAGGGCCGCGGCCATGGCTTCGGCCTCCAGTATCAAACTCGGCGAAATCCGGTGAGTGTGGTTACCGGGTAGAACCGGGATGTCGCCATCCACGATTGCACCGGTTAGGTCTGTGCGGCCCTTGTGTCCGGGGATTTGGAACGGAGACCTGTCAGTTTCCATGTCACGAATCCAGGCATCTAGCAGGGGTGCGCTTGAACGCAATCCCATTGGGTCCTTTGGATCAAGCAGTGTAGCTGCGCCAAATGCGTGCTGTGACAATATCCCGCCCCTCGACTGGTAAAGCTAAAAGTTCCCTGCCGATTTTAGTGGCAAGAAGAAAGAGTAAAGGGGCCGGGCCGTTAAGCCCAGCCCCCTCAAAATGAATTCTTAGAACTCAACCTTGGTTACGTTGGTGTCTAGAGGGACACCCGGACCAAAGGTGGTTGCAACGCTGGCCTTGAGCAAGTACTTGCCCTTGCTGCTGCTTGGCTTCAAACGCATTACCTCGTCAAGAGCAACACCCAGGTTCTCGCCCAGCTGCTCCTTGGTGAAAGATGCCTTACCAATGATGAAGTGTAGGTTGGCCTGCTTGTCAACGCGGAAGTCAATCTTTCCGCCCTTGATGTCGGTTACCGCCTTGGCTACGTCTGGGGTCACGGTACCGGTCTTAGGGTTTGGCATGAGGTTACGAGGACCCAGAACCTTACCTAGACGACCGACCTTACCCATTAGCTCTGGAGTGGAAACTGCCGAGTCAAAGTCAACCCATCCGGCTGCAACCTTCTCGATTAGCTCGTCGCCGCCAACCTCGTCTGCGCCCGCGGCAACGGCAGCCTCAGCTGCTGCACCGGTGGCGAATACGATTACGCGTGCGGTTTTACCGGTTCCGTTTGGCAGCGATACGGTGCCACGGATCATTTGGTCGGCCTTGCGAGGGTCTACACCCAACTTAATAGCAACCTCAATGGTTGAGTCGAACTTCTTTGAGCCGGTCTCGCGAACGAGGGTTACGGCTTCTGCAGGAGTGTAAAACTTACCGTCCTGGATTTTTGCGGCGGCTTCTTGATAAGCCTTTGAACGCTTTGGCATGCTGTTATTCCTTTTCTTTGGTGCTCTTGCGAGCAGTTAGGTCACAGTTGTGGTCTACGAACCTGCGGGGTTCTCCCACGACTATTTGCGTGTTTGTGTTACTTGTTTTGCAGAGCTAAGACGGGTTGTCTTAGGCCTCTACGGTGATGCCCATGCTGCGGGCGGTTCCAGCGATAATCTTTGCTGCTGCATCGACGTCGTTGGCGTTTAGGTCAGACATTTTGCTCTCTGCAATCTTGCGAACCTGCTCCTGAGTAAGCTTGGCAACCTTCACGGTGTGAGGGGTGCTCGAGCCCTTCTGGACGCCAGCTGCCTTCTTGATTAGCTCGGCTGCTGGTGGGGTCTTCAGAATGAAAGTGAACGAACGGTCTTCGTAAACAGTGATTTCTACAGGTACAACGTTGCCTTTTTGGTCGGCAGTTGCGTCGTTGTAGGCCTTGCAGAACTCCATGATGTTTACACCGTGCTGACCCAGTGCAGGACCAATTGGCGGAGCTGGGTTAGCAGCGCCTGCCTGGATCTGCAGCTTGATCATGCCGGTGATCTTCTTCTTCGGTGCCATTTGATTTTTCCTTTAGTTGGGTGGAAATCTAATTAGTTGAGAGGGCCAACCTGGTCAAAGCCAAGCTCAACCGGGGTTTCACGCTCGAATAGCGAAACCAGTACGGTGAGCTTGCCGCTCTCCGGCTTGATCTCGCTGATGGTTCCAGGAAGTCCGGCAAACGAGCCGTCCTTGATCATGATGCTCTCGCCCAACTTGAAGTTGGTAACGATAGGTACGTTCTTGCCCTTGCCCTTAACGGCAACGCCCTTGATACCCGACTTTGCAGCTTCCTCTTCTGGAAGAACAACGGTGACCTTTAGCATCTCAAAGGCTTCGCTTGGGCGCAGTGGGCTTGGGAACTGCGAGTTACCCACAAATCCGGTAACCGCAGGTGTGTGGCGAACCAGGTCCCACGAGTCTTCAGTCATGTTCATGCGAATCAAAACATAACCAGGGATGCGAACCTTGGTTACCAGCTTGCGCTGACCGTTCTTGATTTCAACGGTGTCTTCCATAGGCACTTCGATGGAATAGATTTCATCGCCACCGTCAAGCGACTGCTTGCGGGTTTCGATGTTCTGCTTCACGCGCTTCTCGTATCCCGCGTAGCTGTGGATTACGTACCACTTGCCCGGCAGGGTGCGAAGCTCATCGCGGAAGGCTTTGTAAGGATCCTCTTCGACTTCTTCTGCCTCGGCTACCGAGGCGTCTTCAGCAACCACCGGGGCGGCGCCTTCTTCTGTGAAGTCGGCTTCGGCGGCGTTGGCAGACTGAACTTCGGCAATAGCCTCTTCTAGTTCAAGGTCCTGCTCAAGCTCCGCGGCAGCATCAAGCGCAAGGTCGGCCAAATCGGCGTCGGCCTCTGCGATTACGGCGTCGGCCGCAACGTCTTCAATCTGAGCCAAGGCTTCGATTTCGTCGCGCTCTAGATCACTCACGTGCATTTCCTATCGGTTGGTAAAGCTAGCCTTGCGGCAAAAGCTGGCTTGTTAGCCAGCGAAGGTGAAAGTAACTGCGGCCAAGAAAGCCCAGTCAAGACCGGTGATGATCAGCATCACGATCACAACAAAGGCCAGCACAACACCGGTGTAGTTCAAAAGCTCTCGGTAAGTTGGCGTGGTTACTTTCCTGAGTTCGCCAATCACCTGGTTGAAGAACAAAATGACGCGTGCAAAAACGTTGCCCTTGGCTGCCTTGGCTGCCTTAGCATTCTCGACTACATCCTCAGATGGAGTCTCATAAACTTCTGCCATTTACGTTCCTCAGTTTTGGTGTTTGGTGTAACCAATCGCAGGGCGGACAGGACTCGAACCTGCAACCGACGGTGTTGGAGACCGTTGCTCTACCAATTGAGCCACCGCCCTTTGTGGGGTGAGTTGCCGACTCCCAGTTGAACGTCTAGAAGACACACTTCTAGATTGAATCTTTTTAGTGTGAATTTGCCAGATTAGGCTCAACAGGTTGTCAATAACCTTCTCTAAATACTACGCCTTGAATCCCAAAAGCGCAAAGCGAATTGGCCCACATCGATGCGGAAAATCCCAATGGCGGTAGGCTATATAACCGTGACTGACGCAAATTTCCCCAGAATCTCGAAGCGAATCGCCGCCATTGCTGAATCGGCAACCCTAAAGGTTGATGCCAAGGCCAAAGCCCTCCAAGCAGCGGGCCGCCCCGTGATTAGCTACGCCGCGGGTGAACCTGACTTTGCAACTCCGGCCCACATTGTTGAGGCCGCACTGGCGGCAGTTGCCGACCCCAAGAATCACCGTTACACCCCCGCGGTGGGCCTGCCGGAACTGCGTGAGGCGATTGCCCAGAAGACGCTGCGCGACTCGGGCACAAACGTTACCGCGGCGCAGGTTGTGGTCACAAACGGCGGCAAGCAGGCCGTTTACCAGGCGTTCGCTGCCATTGTTGATCCAGGCGACGAGGTTCTCATGCCAACTCCCTACTGGACCACCTACCCCGAGGCCATTCGTTTGGCTGGCGGCGTACCCGTTGAAGTCTTTGCCGGGAGCGACCAGAACTACCTGGTCACCGTGGAGCAGCTTGAGGCGGCTCGCACTTCAAAGTCCAAGGTTTTGCTATTCGTTAGTCCAAGCAACCCAACGGGTTCGGTTTACAGTCGCGAGCAAGTTGAGGCGATTGGCAAGTGGGCTCTGGAGAAGGGCCTCTGGGTTATCTCCGATGAGATTTACCAAAACCTGACCTACGACGGACTCAAGGCTTACAGCATCACCGAAGTTGTTCCTGAGCTAGCCGACCGCACCATCATGGTTAACGGCGTGGCCAAGACTTACGCAATGACCGGCTGGCGTTTGGGTTGGATGGTTGGACCGCTTGACGCAATGAAGGCTGCGGGAAACCTTCAGAGCCACCTGAGTTCCAACGTTTCCAACATCAGCCAGCGTGCCGCTTTAGCGGCGCTGACAGGCCCTCAGGACGAGGTTGATGCAATGCGCGAGGCATTTGACCGCCGTCGCAAGTTGGCGGTTGCCGAGTTGAACAAGATTCCGGGTTGGGTTGCACCTATGCCGCAGGGAGCGTTCTACGTGTACAGCGACGTTTCTGGATTGCTTGGAAAAGAGTGGGGCGGCAAGGTCATTAACACCAGCCTCGAACTCTGCGATTACATTCTTGATGCAGCCGAAGTTGCGCTGGTTCCGGGCGAGGCCTTTGGGCCTTCGGGCTACGTTCGCCTGTCTTACGCGTTGGGAGACGCCCAGCTGCTAGAGGGCATTCAACGGCTTCAGAAGCTCTTTAGCTAAAACTAGAAATAACTGCGAGCCAGGCTAGAAGCCAATCAGATTTGGTTCGGCCTGAAGAATGATTCCGAACTGGTTCGACACTCGAGCCTGAACAAACTCGGCAAGCTGAAGGATTTCTTGGGCCGAGGCTCCCCCGCGGTTAGTAATTGCCAACGAATGCTTTGAGCTGATTGCGGCTTTCGAGCCGGGAAGAGCAAATCCCTTTGAGATTCCCGCGCTTTCAATCAGCCACGCGGCACTCAACTTCACGGTCAACCCATCGTCTTGTGGCGTTTCCCACCGCGGTGCCGACGCCGGAAGGGTTCGTGCAAACCTGTCGCTGACAATCGGGTTGGTGAAGAAACTTCCGCAGCTCACCGAGTCTGGATCAGCTGGGTCTAGGACCATGCCCTTGCTGGCACGCAACTTGAGCACACTTTTTCTAACATCGATGACTGGCACCGTGGAGCCCAGAGGCACCGAGAGGTCTGCGGCAATCTGGCTGGATCCCAAGGGGTCGCTCAGCCCGCTGTTGTCGGCTAGTTCAAACTCCACCCAGGTGATCAAACCGAGTCGACCGCGTTTGATCGCGCTATCGCGATAGCCGAATTCGAGTTCCTCGTTGCTGAGTTCAAAAATTTCGTGAGTTTCAAAGTCGAGGAATTCAACCCTGGTGAGAACCTGACTTAACTCTTGCGCGTAGGCACCGATATTTTGCACCGGCCCCGCTCCCACCGAACCGGGAATCCCGCTCATCGCCTCGATACCCGACAACCCGAGAGAAACCGTTTGGGCAACGAAATCGTCCCAGTTCTCGCCCGCCTGAACTCGGAACACTCGCTTGCCCGTGGCGTTGATTCCCAGGTCTTCGACTCCCCTGTTTTCAACCGAAATTACCTGGAGGTTTGGCACCTGATCGGCAACAACGACGTTGGAACCGCCACCCAGCAACAGCCAATCCTCGCCGGTTCGCCAAAGTTCAAGAGTTGCCGCCACCAAGTCGTCTCGGTTTCGGCAATGGCTGATCTTGGCTGGAACGCCGCCAACCCGCATGGTGGTGAGCTGGGCTAGAGAGGTCATCGATGTGCGCTTTGGGTTTGAAACTGCCGGTTAGAAACTCACCACGGCTTGGGCTTTACCAAGCACGGCGGTTTCTTTGAAGATTGCCGAAAGGTCGATGCGAGCCGTTCGAGCATCGGCATCCAAAACGCCGATTTGGCCGCTAACCACAAGAACCGCGCCATCGACTGGGTCTACTACAACAGGCTTAGTAAACCGAACCTGATAGTCGGCAATGCGTCCCGGATCACCAATCCAGTTGACCGCCACCTGAACCGCGGCTCCCATAGTAAGCATTCCGTGAGCCAGAACGCCTGGTAGGCCAACTGCCGCCGCCACGTCATCGCGGTAGTGGATCTGGTTGAAGTCCCCGCTCGCTCCCGCGTAGCGCACTAGGGAGTCTCGAGTTAGCAAGAACTCGATGCTTCCAATGGTCTGGCCTACCTCTAGGTCCTCAAACTTGATGCTGCTCATTAGTCCTCACCCCTAACCACAAGAGTGCTGATAGCGGTGCAAACCAACCGGTTCTCAATGTCGAAAATCTCGGTTGAGAAAGTGACCATGCTGTGCGCCCCGAGCGTCTTTACGCTGGCCACCTCAAGCACACTGGTAAGTTCGTCGCCGGCCACAATCGGGCGCGCGTGAATGAATCGCTGGTCTCCGTGAACCACTCGGCTAAAGTCGATGCCGGCTTCAGCGTCTGCCAGCACGGTTGCCAGACTTCGTTCCTGAATCACCACTGCAAAAGTGGGCGGGGCAACAACATCCGCGTATCCAGCGGTCTGAGCCGCAAAGACATCGAAGTTGTTTGGGCTGGTGGACTTAACCGCGTGGGCGAACTCGCGGATTTTTTCGCGCCCCACCAAATAAGGCGCGGTTGCTGGGTACTTTTTGCCCTGAACATTTACGTTTACCACCCCTCTAGTTTGTCTTACTTCTGCACTGATTGAGGTGAATCGCAGGATTTGAAGGTGTGCGAGGCGTTGGGCCCGAAAACAAAAAACCCCTCAGTGAAAACTGAGGGTTATTTGTAGCTGAGGCGGGACTCGAACCCGCGACCCCACGATTATGAGTCGTGTGCTCTAACCACCTGAGCTACCCAGCCGGATCCGAAGATCGGCGGTGATGAATCAATTGCTCGATTTATCGAGCCCCGAGCCAGGATTGAACTGGCGACCCCTTCCTTACCATGGAAGTGCTCTACCACTGAGCTATCGGGGCGTTGTGCGAATCTCTACAAGCAAAACCTGGAGAAGCAACCTGAAGAGATTATCACTTATCTCTGTTGGAAGGCAAATGCCAAACGGCAAAGGTCAGCTTGCCCGCAGAAAATTTGGCCTTCTTTTTGCCAAGCTTGAGGTTGGCATCGCCATAGATGAGATAGGCGCCTGAAGCGCCAGGAATTCCATCGATGGGAATCTCCAAATCCGCAACTTTTCCTCGGGTGGCAAGCACCAAAATGCTCTGCTTCTGGTTCTGGCGAACGAACGCAACCGCTTCGTCCGTGGCCGCTACAAAACGCAGAGACCCGTCAACCAGAGCCGAGTTTGATTTACGAAGAGCGGCTAGCTGAGAGTAAACCTCAATCATGCTTTGATCGCTTTCGCGCTCGTTATTCCAAGGCAACGGAGTTCGAGACGACTCGCCATTCCAGCCATCCAGGCCAAACTCGTCTCCAGCCCAGATCACCGGAATCCCGGGGAAACTGAACTGCAAACCGGCCGCAACCTTCTGCGCCCCATCGATGGCAAAGGTCTTGAAACGCGGGATGTCATGGGTGTCTAGCGGATTCATGTTGTGCTGGCGCACGTGCCAGGGGAACCCTGCGATGAACTTGGTATAGGTGGCTACCAAGTCTTTTCCGTTACCGCTGAGTTTGCCGTCCGGTTCCATGAAACCTGGCAGAACCTGCTGGCCCGCTCGGTTCCCGTTGCCTTTTACTGTACGACCGGTGTCTAGGAACCAGCGCCAAACCGGCTTGGTGAAGTTGCTATACGTCATAGCGCCCTGCCAACCGTCGCCCTGAACCTCGTAGGCCGCATCGCCCGTGTACTCGCCAAGCATGATTGTGTCCGGGTTGACTTCAACCATGGTCTTGCGGATCACGTTAGCCACTTCGGAGTACATGTCTTCGTCACGGATTCGACCGGTCATGTTTGCCACATCGATGCGCCAGCCGTCGAAGCCGTAGGGTCGCTTCAACCATTTTGCAACCACGGAGTTTTTACCCTGAATGAAACGATTCCGAAGCTCCTGGGATTTCCAGTTGAACTTTGGCAGGCTCTCAACGCCAAACCAAGAGTCGTACTTGGTGTTTTTTTCAGTGAAGTAGTAAAAGTCACTCTCGGGTGCAGACGGATTCTTGTAGGCGGCCTTGAACCACTCATGACCGATTCCCGAGTGATTAGAAGTCAGGTCACCGATGATTTTGAAACCCTTGCGATGAGCAGCGGAAATCAGCGCCTGAAGGGCCTTGTTGCCGCCGAGGAGCGGGTCGATTTCATCGAACGAGCTAGCGTCGTAGCGATGGTTTGATTGCCCTGGGAAAGAGGGCGTGAGGTAAAGCATGGTCACGCCAAGTTTCTTGAGGTGGTCCAAATGCTCGATGACTCCCCAAAGGTCGCCACCAAAGAATTGCTCGCTGGTTCCTGGCCCGGAGCCGATAACCTCATCCGCCCATTTAGCCGAGACTGCCCAATCGGGCAGTTTGTGCTTGTCGGCCTTGGATGAACGCGCGAAACGATCCGGGAAAATCTGGTACATGATCGACCCGGCGCTCCACTGCGGAGTGGTGGAGAACACGTTGATGCGGAAGTCGTTGATGTCTGGCTGAATGATGCTGAACAAACCGAGAGTGTTAAGCCAGTAAATCTCTCCGTCTTCCATGTGAATGGTGAACTTGTAGTTCATCTTTGGGTTGTGCATCACAATCTCGGACTCGTACCAGCTCCAGCCGCCCTCAACCTTGATCACCTTGGCCGGAGGCGAGGGAAAGGCCTCGCCGCTCTCACTGAAACGAACCACAACGTGCTTTACCTTGCCAAGCGCTTCGTGGATTCGCACCCGAATCTTTACGCGGTCCAGAAGTTTGGGTTTCTGGTTTGGCACGTAGAGCGCTGAGCCATCGTGGTGAGGCTGAAGGGCGAGTTCTAGCTTGCTGATCTTTGACACGAGATTCTCCTTAGAGCGTCACAGTTGGCCCAGTTTCTTGGACCCACTGTAGCCACCTAATGTTTCTAACCCTTTACGGCACCACCGGTTAGACCGCTGGTGATGTAACGCTGCAGAATGAGGAACAGGGTTACCACTGGAGTTGCCGTGATTATGGCACCCGCGCAGAACATGGCCCAGTTCTGCGAGAAGGGCTGGTCGATGAAGAAACCGAGGCCAATCGCCAGTGTGTACTGTTCAGGTTTGTTGAAAACCACCGATGGCAAGATGTAGTCGCTTACCGTTCCAATGAACGACAGCAAAGCCATCACTGCCAGAATCGGTGAAACCAGGCGCAGAATAATTTTGAAGTAAATCTGGGTGTGAGTGGCTCCGTCAATCTTGGCCGCTTCATCGAGTTCCTTTGGAACCGTGTTGAAGAATCCGTACATCAGATAGGTTCCTCCACCAAGCGAGCCACCCAGGTAAATCAAGATCAAACCGCCGAGCGAGCCCAGACCGAGTGGCGGGAAGTATTTGGTTATTTCGCTCAAGATTCCGTAGATGGCTACCAGGCCAAGAATCGATGGGAACATCTGAATCAAGATCAAGGACATTAGCCCTCCGCGGCGTCCCATAAAACGCATGCGAGAGAAGGCGTAGGCCGCCAATGCAGAGATAAAGACGCTGGCTGCCGCGTTGATCGAGGCAATCACAACCGTGTTAATTACCCACTGGTTGAAGGGACGGTCGTGCTGATTCTTTGGATCAAAGAGAGCCGTGAAGTTGCCCAGGTAGAACTGGCTGAACAGCACCCCGGAGGTCACTGTGCCGCCCTTTGAGACCGCCGTTGACATGATGTAAAGAATTGGGAAGACCGCGTAAATGCTGACTAGCCAGCCCACAACATGCTTCCAGCCCAGCGTGACAATCCACTTTCGCAGAGACATCTTGCGCTGCTTGATTACCCGAGTTTCAGTTGAAGTTGTCATTTTAGGTCAGGTCCTCCAAGAACTGAGTGCGACGGAAGCTGAAGTACGAGATTCCACCAACGATGAAGAAGATTAGAACCGAGAATGCGCTGGCAAGACCGTAGTCTGCGCCAACACCCGTGGAGAAGGCGATCTTGTAAACGAAGGAGATCAGGATGTCGGTTGCACCGGCATCCACCTTCAAACTGGGATCCCCAGATGGACCACCGCCGGTTATCAGATAGATGATGGTGAAGTTGTTGAAGTTGAAGGCAAAAGATGAAATCAACAGCGGTGCCAGCGAGATAAGAAGCAACGGCAACTTGATTAGCCTGAACTGCTGCCACGGCGTGGCACCATCAATCATCGCCGACTCGGTTAGCTCATCCGGGATGGCCTGAAGCGCACCGGTACTGATTAGGAACATGTAGGGGAAGCCCAGCCAGAGATTACACAAAAGCACGGCGGCCTTGGCCCAGGTTGGGTCGGTTAGCCAAGGAATCAGATGGTCCTTGGGCAGATTGAGGATGCTGGTGTTGATGAATCCGCTCTGGGTGTTGAACATGCCCTTCCACACGTAGGCCGAGAGGAACGCCGGGAACGCATAGGGCAAGATCATGATGGAGCGGTAAATCTTTTTTCCGCGGATTCGCTCATCGTTGAACAGGAATGCCAGCGCGAGTCCCACAACGAAGGTGCTCAAGACGGAGAGCAGAGCAAAAACAACTGTCCAAGCAAAAATGTTGAGCAGTGGTTTCTGCAGGTTTTTGTCTCCAAAGATGCGCTCAAAGTTGCCCCAGCCAATGTTGACTCGCCAACCCGTGTCACTGATTCTCTCGCTCTTGGCATTTCCACGAACCGAGTCAAAGAAACCAGTGGCCTCGTCGCCGTAGAAGATCTTTCCATCACTCTGGCGAGTAAAGGTGTCTTTCTTAGGGTCATAGATTGCGTCGTACTTGGTGAGCTGAACGCCCGTTACCGATGGATCCGGAGCCATAAAACCGTCGCGGTCCATGTTGTTAGAAACGGGTACCTTGAGGGTGGAAATTTGTGCGGACATCGCGGTGATTTGGTCCACGCTGAGGGTTTTGAAACCCTTGATGCTGTTGGCAATGGGTGAACCGGCAATCGCGCCGTCATCAAACTTGACGTTGGCCAGTTCCGCAGCCGAAAGCTGGTGCCACGGGCTCTTTGAGTAGTCTTCGCCACCGATGTAAACGATTGGGTTGGCTGGATCTGTGGTATCCGTGGCCAGGAGTTGAATGGAATTATCCGGGGCTTCCACGGGGTTCACGTACATGAACGGCGCTTCTGTGTCAGTAACAATCGCGCTCAGTTTTATAGAACTGATGGCGTCTTCTTTTGAGCCGTTGTGAAGCGCACCGTAGTTAGTGAAGGCAATAACACCGCTGAAGATGACGATGGAAATCTGAAATGCAATCAGGAGCAAAACCCCGGGAGCCAGGTATTTTGCCGGGAGGTGACCTCTTCTGAGGTAAATCCAGTTGACAACTAGCGTCACAAGAATGGCCACACTCAGATACATCCACTGGTGTTTGGCAATCAAGAGCATTGCCGCGAACAGCACACCCGCATCGACGATTCCCAGCACGGCTATTTTGATTAGCGTGCCACGGAGGCTTGGCACCCCACCCTCAAGCTTTCTGGCCTCACGGTCGCGTTTTTTGTGTCTTGCGCGATCTTCTGGGGACATTACGTTTGCCATTGAGGGCTCTCCTGCGTGTTGTTACGAGTTTGAATCTAGTTTGTATCTGTTGCTCAAGACTTGGAAAGAGGCCAGAACCCGAATGAACGGGTTCTGGCCTCTTCCAGTACCACTACTTCTTAGCTATTAGCTGTTGTCGATGGTCGACTGAAGAGTGTCGATGGCTGCCTGCCAGAACGCTGCAGGGGTCTTGCCCTGAGTGTTTCCGGCGATGATTGCAGCCTCAGCCTTGCCCAGGGTGGACCAGGTGGTGTCCTGGAACACGAATGACGCCATTGGGTAAGCGCCCTTTCCAGCCTTACCGAAGCCTAGAAGGATTGGGTCCTTCACGCTCTTCAGCGAGATCTGGTTTGCTGGGATTAGCTTCTTGAGCTGGTATACAGCGCTCTGGCTAGCTGGACCGGCTAGGTAGTTTAGAACCTTACCAACCGCAACTGCCTTCTTGCTGCCAGGAACCTTAACCGACTGCCAGTAACCGCGCACACCAGAGAACTGGTGAACAGGCGAACCGGTGATCGATGGGATTTCTGCAACACCGATGTCAGAAGCTGCAAGACCTGCAACCTTTACAGCTGGCTTGCCGTAGCTGGTTTCCTTACCTAGAGCGTCAATCGCCCAAGGGCCGGTGATCCAGAAAGCAACCTTGCTGTTTGGGTCCTTTAGCTGACCCTGAAGGGTGTCCCAGTTACCGCTGTTTCCGGTGTTTAGAGCCTTACCACCGGTGTCGCTGCTTAGCCAGTCGGCATAGCGTGCACCGTTAGGGCCGCCCATGCCAATCTTGGTGGTCCAGTCGCCGTTCTTGCGTACGTACTGAGAAACGCCAAAACCGGTGTCAAATGCTGCGAAGTGGTAAGGGTCACCATCGGTTGCGCTAAAGCCAACCTCTACCTGGCCAGCTGCGATTGCAGCGGTCCACTGGTTCGAGGTGGTAGGCACGGTTGTGACCTTCTTCTTGTTGTAAACAAGAGCGATGTTTTCGGTCCAACCAGGAACACCGTACTGCTTGCCCTTTACGCTGAAGCCCGAAAGTGCTTCTTTGCTGAAGCTCTTGGCGTTGGCACCAAGGCTGATAGGAGCAATAACGCCAGCTCCAAGTAGCTTTCCAGTCCAGTCGTGTGCACCGGCGAGGATATCTGGTCCAGATCCGGTTGGAATCGCGGTGATTGCCTGGGCACGAAGCTTACCGAAGTCTTTTACAACCCAGTTCACTGTGATTTTGCTTGCCTTAGCCCACTTGGTCAGCGATGGGAATACTGCATCGTGACTGTTCTGGTCACCCCAGATGGTTACGGTGCTGGTTGCCGCCTGAGCCGGAGCTACTGCAACACCTGCTAGGACTACTGCTGCTGCTACGGCAATAGCCGCACCACGCTTCAGAATCTTCATAGTTAATACCTTTCCTGAATTTTCCATGAATTTTGGAAGACTTTTTGAGAGTCATGTCCTATTACAGAACTCTGTAAACGCTTGCGTAAAATTAACAGGCAGGGTTTTTGATAACGAAGTTATTACGCTTGAACTGGGGCTTTTTTCTCGATTGGCTTAGATCTGGGAATGCAAGCGCTTGCGGGATTTGGAGGAACAAAAAAGTTTTTCTGTAACCGTTTATTAATTTGCAAGTTGGCTTAGCAAGGTCCTCATTCACCTAAATTTGTAGCCATGTCAACTTCAGAGATAATCCACACGGCCAACAAGGATGCACAATGGTGGCGCACCGCGGTCATCTACCAGATCTATCCCAGAAGCTTTGCCGACGGCAATGGCGACGGCGTGGGCGACCTTCTCGGAGTGACAAGCAGGCTGGAGAGCTTAGCCGAGCTAGGCATCGATGCAATCTGGTTCAGCCCCTTCTTTAAGTCGCCACAAAAGGACGCTGGCTACGACATCAGCGATTACCGCCAGATTGACCCACTGTTTGGAACTAACCAGGACCTTGAGGACCTGATTGCAAAGGCCAAAAGTTTTGGCATACGAATCATCGTTGACATTGTGCCCAACCACACCAGCGATCAGCACGCCTGGTTTCAAGCGGCTGTAGCTAGCCCCGAGGGTTCGGTAGAGCGCAACTACTACATTTTTAGAGATGGCAAAGGGGAAAAAGGGGAACTGCCTCCCAACAACTGGGAGTCGATTTTTGGTGGGCCGGCCTGGAGCCGACTAGCCAACCCAGATGGAAGCTTGGGCCAGTGGTACCTGCACCTGTTCGACAGCACGCAGCCTGACCTGAACTGGGAAAACCCTGCCGTGGCAGAAGAGTTCGATGAGATTTTGCGATTCTGGCTGCAAAAGGGTGTCGACGGCTTTCGAGTAGACGTAGCTCACGGAATGGTGAAGCGCGCGGGCTTGCCTGACGCGGATGAGTTTGGACCAGACGGGGAAAGACTGCACATTGGCGAACTCAGCCTGGAAGAGGCTGAGCGCAGAGTTCCTTATTGGGGGCAGCCGGGAGTGCACGACTTCATCCGCCGTTTCCGCCGCGTGGTAGATGAGTTTGAAGACCGAGCCATGTGCGCAGAGGCATCGATGAGCCCACTGCCTCGTTTGGCAATGTGGGTGCGCCCTGATGAGTACCACCAATCGTTCAACTTTGACTACATGGAGACTCCTTTCAAACCAGCGGAGTTGAAGAAAATCGTGACGGATTCGCTGGTTGAATACGGCAGGGTCGGGGCCTCTAGCACCTGGGTGCTAAGCAACCATGATCAGGTGCGCCACGTCACCCGCTACGGCTACGAGGGCAAAATTCCAAGGCAAGGCGATGGCATTGGGCCAGATTACCCTCAGCCAGACGAAGCCATGGGCCTTCGTAAAGCGAGGGCCGCGAGCGCCTTTATGCTTGGCCTTCCGGGTTCCGCCTACATTTACAACGGTGAGGAACTTGGGCTACCCGAGCACACCACCCTGCAGGGAAAGTACCGACAGGACCCGACTTATTTCCGCACAAACGGTGCTCGGGTTGGGCGAGACGGTTGCCGTGTGCCGCTTCCCTGGGAAGCCGACGCGTCGGAATCAAATGGCTTTAGCTCAACCGGCGCCTCCTGGCTTCCTCAACCCGCCAGTTACAGGGTGTTTAGCCGAGACAAGCAGCGAGGGGTAGTTGGTTCAACGCTCGAGCTTTACAAGCGTCTGATCAAGGAACGAAAAGCCTTTGGAATGGGATGGGGCGAGTTTCGCTGGGCACCCGAGTTTCAGGACAAGAACACTCTTGCGTACATCAACAACGGGGTACTCGTGCTTACCAACTTTGGCCCCGAGTCCGTGACGGTTCCCGCGGGGGAGGTACTCGCTACAACTCAACACGACCTAACCATTGAGCGCGAACTGGAGCACGACAACACCGTCTGGATCAAGTTGTAATGAACTCTTCCGAGATCGAAACCAAACTTGGAATCGGTGCTAGCCACGCTGCTCGCCGCGGAGCTCAATGGTGGCGGTCCGCTGTTATCTACCAGATTTATCCGCGCAGCTTTGCCGACTCCAACGGAGATGGAATCGGCGACCTTCCAGGAATAACCAGCAGGCTGGAATCGCTGGCGTCACTGGGCATCGATGCAATCTGGCTCAGTCCGTTTTACCGATCCCCGCAAAAGGATGCCGGCTACGACGTGAGCGACTACTGCGATGTCGATCCACTGTTTGGAACGCTTGACGATTTTGACTCCATGCTGGATAGAGCGCATCAACTGGGGCTGCGAGTATTGATTGACCTGGTTCCCAACCACTCAAGCGATCAGCACAAGTGGTTCCAGGCCGCACTTGCCGCCGGCTCGGGTTCGGCTGAGCGGGCTTACTACCACTTTGCTGCAGGCAAAGGAACAAACGGGGAGCTTCCGCCAAATAACTGGCTCAGCCTGTTTGGCGGGCCGGCATGGACACGAACTAAGAACATCGATGGAACCCCTGGCGAATGGTACCTCCACCTATTTGACAGCAGCCAACCGGACCTCAACTGGTCTAACCCTTCCGTTCAGCGGGCTTTCGAAGAGATATTGCGTTTCTGGCTGGACCGCGGAGTGGATGGTTTCCGGGTTGACCAACCTCACGCCATGGCAAAGGCGGCGGGGCTGCCGGACCACCCAGATTTGGCTACCGCTGGCGCAGGTTTCATAGAAGGAGAAGCCTCTCCCCCAATGTGGTTCCAAGAGGAAGTCCACCCCATTTTCCGCAGGTGGCGAGCGATATTGGACAGCTACCCTGGTGATCGGGCAATGTGCGGTGAAGCTTACGTTCTGCCGCTTTCGTTCATGGCGCTCTGGGTTCGTTCGGACGAGTTTCACCAGACTTTCAACTTTCGCTTCTTAAACAGCGATTGGAACGCCAAAACGCTTTTTGAAAACATCAACGAGTCGTTCTTAGCGTTTGATGGAGTGGGGGCGCCTAGCACCTGGGTGCTGAACAATCACGATGTGCCGCGGCACGCGAGTCGGTTTGGCGGTTTGAAGTTAAAACCAACAGACAGCGATGGGGTTGGGCCGAACGATCCCCAGCCGGATCGGGAACTTGGGCTTCGCATAGCGCGCGGAGCAACCTTGTTC
>Ga0007791_10000113_pt1 | contig 20765 bp, 19 predicted proteins | sample CryBogmetaGMA05M_FD_60368 | JGI IMG/M metagenome (GOLD analysis project Ga0007791, IMG submission 60368) | Freshwater microbial communities from Crystal Bog, Wisconsin, USA - MA0.5M | ecosystem: Environmental > Aquatic > Freshwater > Lake | place: Crystal Bog, Wisconsin, USA | collected 2009-07-06 | reverse complement strand
CTTGTCACCCCACATAAAACTATGCGCTTGCATGATACAAAAAAAGACGGGCTAAGACAATGGGATTAGAACTACCAATGAAAACGATGTGGGGAAAAGCCGTTTTGAGACGAAAAAAAACCCCCTAAGAGGGGGTCTTGGCGGAAGCGGTGAGATTCGAACTCACGGACGGTTTCCCGTCGCCGGTTTTCAAGACCGGTGCAATCGACCACTCTGCCACGCTTCCAGCGGCACCGAGTGTACCTGAGGGGCACTCGGTTACAGTCGATGCGCCATGCCTACCAAACCTTCAGCAACCCTGGTGAAGCGCCGTCCGGGCCGGCCGTCGAAATCCGCTGTAGATGCCGTGGGTGCCATACGCAAGGCTGCGTTGAACGTGTTTGCGCGCAACGGCTTCACTGGCGCCAGCATTGCTGACATTGCCCGTGAGGCCGGCGTGGCCAAGCCCCTGATTCATTACCACTTTGCCTCCAAGGACGAGCTTTGGCAGGCGGCGGTAGCTGAAGCCTGCACCGCCTTGCAGTCGGAAATGAGCGGTCTGCAGCCGCAGTTGCTGCAGTCAGAGCCCCGGCAGGCCATCCGCAAGATCGCGCTGCAACTCATGCTGTTTGCGGCGCACCATCCGCAGCTGGTGCGCATTGTGGTGGACGAGACTGGCAAGGAGGGTCCGCGCACCGACTGGCTGCACGCACACTTCCTGTTGCCGGCGTACGCCCTCTCCAACGCCATCCTGGAGACGCTGGCCCGCCAGTTGCAGGCCCCGGCCCCGGCACCGCGTGCGCAGCACCTGATTCCCATCGTGGTGGGGGCGATGAACTTTCCGTTTCTGGATGCGGAGGTGATCCGCAAGGCGTTCGGGGTGGACGTGTATTCCGAGGCCTACCTCGAACGCCATGGCGAGTTGCTGTCGCGGGTGCTGGAGTCCTTGTTCCTGCCAGGCTAAATCCTTGCTTAAGCGCAGGGGGTCAGCGCAGCATGCCCCGGGTCTCGATGAAGTTCACCACTTCTTGCAGCCCACTGAGGGTCTTGAGGTTGGTCATGACAAAAGGCTTGAGCCCCTTGGCGGTGGTGCGCATGCGGATGGTGTCGGCCTCCATCACCGCCAGATCGGCGCCCACGTGCGGTGCCAGATCGGTCTTGTTGATCACGAACAGGTCGCTCTTGGTAATGCCGGGGCCGCCCTTGCGGGGAATTTTTTCGCCCGCGGCCACGTCAATCACATAGATCGTCAGGTCGCTGAGTTCCGGGCTGAAGGTGGCGGCCAGGTTGTCGCCGCCGCTCTCGATAAAAACCACGTCGGCATTGGGAAAATCGACCAGCATGCGGTCAATCGCTTCCAGATTGATCGAGGCGTCTTCGCGGATGGCGGTGTGCGGGCAGCCGCCGGTTTCCACCCCCATGATGCGTTCGGCCGCCAGCGCGCCGCTCACGGTGAGCAGGCGCTGGTCTTCCTTGGTGTAGATGTCGTTGGTGATGGCCACCAGGTCATAGCGCTCGCGCATGCCTTTGCACAGCATTTCCAGCAGCGTCGTCTTGCCAGAGCCGACCGGGCCGCCGATGCCCACGCGCAGCGGTGGCAGGTTCTTGGTGCGGTGGGGGATGTGGTGCAGTGCGGACATGGGGCTACTTTCTAGGATCGGAAAAGGCGGGAATACTGGACTTCGTGCTGGCTGCTCAAAATGGCCAGCATCGGGCTGTAGGCCTGGCGCGCGGCGTCGTCCAGCGCCAGGGCGTGGTCGATGGCCTCGGGGATCGCCGCCGCCAGCGCGCTCAGGATGCGCTGCCCGGCGCTCTGGCCCAGCGGCACCGCCTTGATGGCGGCCTGCGTCATGTTTTCGGCCCAGCCAAAGGCGTAAGCCAGCAGGCAGTCACGCGCGGGGGCGCCCGTGGCGCTGGCGGCCAGGCCGAAAGCCAGCGGGTAGCTTGGTTCCAGCGCTCCCAGGCAGGCGATTTGTGCCGGCGTTGCGGTGGTGTGGTTGCGCAGCCACTCCAGCAGGGAGCGGCCCATCTGTTCGGTCTGGGCGCGCAGTTCGCTGCTCTCGCGGGTCTGCAGCACCCAGGCATTGAGTTCAGCAATGCGCGCGTGGTCACCCGCCTGCCAGGCGGTAAGGGCTTGCGCCACTACCGCCAGGTCGGCGCGTGCCAGCGCCAGGTGCAGCTGCTCCACCAGCCAGCCGGATGCTTCATTTTCTGTAGCAACAAACCCAGCATCCACGGCGGCTTCCAGGCATTCTGAGTAAGAAAAACCACCGATGGGCAGCGCCGGTGAGGCCAGCCACATGAGTTGCATCAGGTGCGCGTCGTGCATGGTGCGGGACGAATCAGTGGGCGTGGTGGTGGTCGTCATCCGGGCCATGTTCGTGGGCATGCCCGTGTCCGTGGCCATGTCCGGAATGGGCATGCCCACCGCTGGCGTAGGCGCCACTTTCGGGCTCGAACGCTTCTTCGACTGCGTCCACGATCAGGTGCATGGCCCGCAGCATGTCGGCGAGCACATGGTCGGGTTCGATTTTCAGGTGGTCGGGCTGGAGCTCGATGGGCACATGGCGGTTGCCCAGGTGGTAGGCGGCGCGGATCAGGTCAAACGGGCTGCCGTGCACGCTGCAGTGGCGGATGCGCAGCACCTGTTGCGGCGCTGCGATGACGCGCACCAGCGTGCCGTCTTGCGCCACCAGCACATCGCCGCCGCGCACCACCGTGCCGCGCGGCAGGAAGACGCCAATTTGCCGGCCATCGGAGGCGGTGGCCTCGAAGCGGCTTTTCTGGCGCAGGTCCCAGTCCAGCGTGATGGTTGGCGCGCGCCGCAGCAGGGCTGCAGCCAGGCCCTGGCCCTGGGGAAGGCGTTTGGAGGCTTGGATCATGTTGGCTTTCTACCAGGCGCCGTAGCGGGCCACGATGCCGCGAAACAGCGCATTGCGGTCGGCGAAGTATGCCTGCGCAGCGGGGCAGGGCGGCTTTCAGAACAGGAAGTAGCGCTGCGCCAGCGGCAGAGTGACCGCCGGCTCGCAGGTCAGCAACTGGCCATCGGCCCGCACGCTGTAGGTCTGGGCGTCAATCTCCATCACCGGCAGGTAGCTGTTGTGGACCATGTGCTGCTTGCGCACCCCACGGATGTTTTTGACGGCGCTGACGTTTTTGGCCAGGCCGTAGCGCTCTTTGATGCCGGCGTTCAGCCCGGACTGCGACACAAACGTGAACGAGCCGCGGGACAGCGCGCCGCCGAAGGCACCAAACATCGGGCGGTAGTGCACCGGCTGCGGTGTCGGAATGGAGGCGTTGGGGTCGCCCATGGCGGCGAAAGCAATAAAGCCGCCCTTGAGGATCAGGGCCGGTTTGACGCCGAAGAAGGCCGGCTTGTACACCACCAGGTCGGCCCATTTGCCTACTTCAATGCTGCCCACCTCGTGGCTGATGCCGTGGGCAATGGCCGGGTTGATGGTGTACTTGGCCACGTAGCGCTTGACGCGGAAGTTGTCGTTGCGGGCGCTGTCTTGCGGCAGCGTGCCACGCTGGGCCTTCATTTTGTGCGCCGTCTGCCAGGTCCGGATGATGACTTCACCGACCCGGCCCATGGCCTGGCTGTCGCTGCTCATCATGGAAATCGCGCCCATGTCGTGCAGGATGTCTTCGGCCGCGATGGTTTCCTTGCGGATACGGCTCTCGGCAAACGCCAGGTCCTCTGCGATGCCAGCGTCGAGGTGGTGGCAAACCATCAGCATGTCCACATGCTCATCGAGCGTGTTGACCGTGTACGGCATGGTCGGGTTGGTGGAGCTTGGCAGGAAGTTGGCCTGGCCGACCACCTTCAGGATGTCGGGCGCATGCCCCCCGCCGGCGCCTTCGGTGTGGAAGGCACACAGTCCGCGGCCTTTGGTGGCGGCGATGGTGTTTTCCACAAAGCCCGATTCATTGAGTGTGTCGGAGTGGATCGCCACCTGCACGTCGGTTTCGTCGGCCACGTCCAGGCAGTTGCTGATGGCCGCAGGCGTTGTGCCCCAGTCCTCGTGCAGTTTGAGGCCGATCACGCCGGCGTCGATCTGCTCGTGCAAGGCCGCTGGCAAGGACGCGTTGCCCTTGCCCAGGAAACCCAGGTTCATCGGAAACGCATCGGCGGCCTGCAGCATGCGCTCGATGTTCCAGGGGCCAGGGGTGCAGGTGGTGGCAAAGGTGCCGGTGGCCGGACCGGTGCCGCCCCCCATCATGGTGGTGACGCCGCTGGCCAGGGCTTCCTCGATTTGCTGCGGGCAGATGAAGTGGATGTGCGAGTCGATGCCGCCGGCGGTGACGATGTTGCCCTCGCAGCTGATGATCTCGGTGCCTGGGCCGATGATGATGTCCACGCCGGCTTGCACATCGGGGTTGCCGGCCTTGCCGATGCCCACGATGCGTCCGCCCTTGAGGCCGATGTCGGCCTTGACGATGCCCCAGTGGTCCAGAATCAGGGCGTTGGTCATGACGCAGTCCACCGCCCCGCCGCCCTGCGCCCCGGTGCCTGCGCCGTCGCGGGTGCGCTGGCTTTGCGCCATGCCGTCGCGGATGGTCTTGCCGCCGCCGAACTTGACTTCCTCGCCGTAGCTTCCCGCCGCCAGCGTGTAGTCTTTTTCCACCTCAATGAGCAGGCCGGTGTCCGCCAGGCGCACCCGGTCGCCCACGGTGGGGCCGAATATCTCCGCGTATGCGCGTCGTCCTAGGGTGGCCATCAGATTTTTCCTTGGGTGAGTCCGCGAAATCCGTACACCAGCCGGTCACCGGCATAGTCCACCAGTTCTACGGTGCGCTGCTGGCCCGGCTCGAAGCGCACCGCCGAACCCGAGGCAATGTTCAGGCGCATGCCTTGCGACGCGGCGCGGTCGAAGCCCAACGCGGCATTGGTTTCCGCAAAGTGGTAGTGCGACCCCACCTGGATCGGCCGGTCGGCGGTGTTTTGCACCACCAGGGTGACCGTGCGCCGCCCGGCGTTGAGGACATGCTCGCCGGCGTCGGTGATGATTTCTCCGGGGATCATGCCAGCCTCACTTCCCACGGCCGGAGAACCACGCACCCAGCACTGCCAACGCGCCCACCAGGGCAAAGCCCCAGACGTCTGTGGCGTGCCAATGGCTGCCGATCAGGCCATGGCCATCGTGCGCAAAAGCGGCGCCAGCCGTTGTAATACCTGCGCATACTGCTATCAATTGAGGAGCATTGGGTGTTTTCATGGGGTCTCCGCAGTGGGGTCGGGTCAGACAATGGGCTGGTGCACGGTGACCAGTTTGGTGCCGTCGGGGAAGGTCGCTTCGACCTGGATGTCGGGAATCATTTCGGCGATGCCGTCCATCACGTCGTCGCGGGTCAGGACGTTGCGCCCGGCGCTCATCAGTTCGGCCACGGTCTTGCCGTCGCGCGCGCCCTCCATCACCGCAGCACTGATCAGTGCCACTGCCTCGGGGTAGTTGAGTTTCAGTCCACGGGCCTTGCGGCGTTCGGCCAGCAGGCCGGCAGTGAAGATGAGCAGCTTGTCTTTTTCGCGGGGTGTCAGTTCCATGGCGTTCCATCAAGCAAGGCCCGTGCCTTGGTGTGGCACGAAAACTGCACCCCTGGCAGGGTGCAACCGGAACCGACTTTATCACCCAGCCCCATGCCGGAACCGCAGGCGCCTGCGCAGCGGGTGGTCAAGATTCGGCGCGATTACAACAACTGGGTCGCCAGCGAGACCATGGAGGATTACGCCCTGCGCTTCACGCCGCAGCGTTTTCGGCGCTGGTCGGAATGGCGGGTGGCAAACACCGCCTTTGGAGCCGCTTCCTTTCTCATACTGGAGGCCGTGGGCGCCACGTTGTTGGTGCAGTACGGCTTCGTCAATGCGCTGTGGGCCATCCTGGCCACCGGGCTGGTGATTTTTCTGGCCGGGCTGCCGATCAGCGTCTACGCTGCCCGCTACGGGGTGGACATGGACCTGCTCACCCGTGGTGCCGGCTTTGGCTACATCGGCTCCACCATCACCTCGCTCATCTATGCCTCGTTCACCTTCATTTTCTTTGCGCTGGAGGCGGCCGTCATGGCCTACGCGCTGGAGCTGGCGCTCGACATCCCGCCGACCTGGGGCTACTTGGTGTGCGCCCTGGTGGTGGTCCCGCTGGTCACCCATGGCGTTTCGGCCATCAGCCGCCTGCAGCTGTGGACCCAGCCCCTGTGGATCGCGATGCTCGTGCTGCCCTTTTGCTTTGTGTTGGTGCGAAACCCCGGGGCCTTTGCCGGCATTACGCACTACGCTGGTGAGCTTGGGGTGGGCGGCGTGTTTGATTTGCACTTATTTGGTGCAGCGCTGACGGTTGGCATTGCGCTGATCACGCAGATGGGCGAGCAGGCCGACTACCTGCGTTTCATGCCCCAAAGCACGCCGCACAACCGCTGGCGTTGGTGGGTGGGGACGCTGGTCGGTGGCCCGGGCTGGGTGGTGCTCGGCGTGGTGAAGATGCTGGGCGGTGCCTGTCTGGCCTACCTGGCGATCGGGCACAGCGTGCCGCTGGACCGCGCGGTCGATCCCAACCAGATGTATCTGGCGGCGTACGAGTATGTGTTCCCCACCCTGGGTTGGGCCGTGGCGGCCACTGCGCTGTTCGTGGTGGTCTCGCAGGTCAAGATCAATGTCACCAACGCCTACGCCGGTTCGCTGGCCTGGAGCAATTTTTTTTCGCGCCTGACGCACAGCCACCCGGGCCGCGTGGTGTGGGTGGTGTTCAACAGCGTGATCGCCTTCATGCTGATGGAGATGGACCTGTTCCGCGCGCTGGGCGATGTACTGGGCCTGTATTCCAACATTGCCATTGCCTGGATCATGGCGGTGGTGGCTGACCTGGTGGTGAACAAGCCACTGGGCCTCTCACCTGCGGGCATCGAGTTCAAGCGGGCGCATTTGTACGATATCAACCCGGTGGGCGTGGGGGCGATGGCACTGGCGTCGGGCCTGTCGGTTGCCGCCTACATGGGTGCCTTTGGGCCCTTGGCCCAGGCCTTTTCCGCAGTGGTGGCGATGGTCACTGCATTTCTGGCGGCGCCGCTGCTGGCCTGGGCCACGCGTGGCCGTTACTACATTGCCCGTGCATCGGTGCCGGCTGCGGGCGTGCAGCACTGCATCATTTGCGAACGCGAGTACGAAGGCCCGGACATGGCGCACTGCCCCGCCTACCAGGGCCCGATCTGCTCACTGTGCTGCACGCTCGATGCGCGCTGCGGGGATGCCTGCAAGCCGCATGCGAGCCTGTCGTCCCAGTGGTCGGCCACCATGCGCTGGTTGCTGCCGCGCCCGGTGTGGCCCTTTCTGGACACCGGCCTGAGCCACTTCATGCTGCTGATGTGCATCATTGTGCCGCTGCTGGTGGGCGTGTTTGGCATCTTCTACCGGCAGGAGTTGGCAGCCCTGTCCGAGATGGCGCCAACCCAGACGCTGTTGCGCGCCGCTTTGCAGTCGGGTTTCTCCAAGGCTTTTGCCGCGCTGTTGCTGCTCTCCGGCATCGTGGCCTGGTGGCTGGTGCTGGCGCACAAGAGCCGGCAGGTGGCACAGGAGGAATCCAACCGCCAGACGCACTTGCTGCTGCGCGAGATTGAACTACACCGCCAGACCGACAAGGCGCTGCAGGACGCCCAGCAACTCGCCGAGCGTGCCCGGCAGCAGGCAGAGCAGGCCAATCAGGCCAAGAGCCGCTACATCAGTGCCATCAGCCACGAGTTGCGCACGCCGCTCAACAGCATTCTGGGCTATGCGCAGCTGATGGGCGAGGACGCATCCATCCCGCCACACCGCAAGCAGGCCGTGAGCGTGATCAAGCGCGGAGGCGAGCACCTGCTGTCCCTGATGGAAGGCACGCTCGACATGGCCCACATCGAATCCGGCAAGCTCACGCTCAACCCCCGGCCCCTGTTGTTTGCCGATTGTCTGAGCGACATTGCCGGCATGTTCGAGCTGCAGGCCGCAGACAAGGGGCTGGCGTTCAGCTATGAAGTCAGTGGAGCGCTGCCGGAGTGGGTCCGGGCCGATGACAAGCGCGTGCGCCAGATCCTGATCAACCTGCTGGGCAACGCCATCAAGTTCACTGCCAGCGGCAGTGTGGCCCTGCGGCTGCGTTACGCGCGGGAAATGGCACATATCGAAATTCACGACACCGGCCCGGGCATGTCGGCGCAGGAACTCGATCGCGTGTTCGAACCCTTTACCCGAGGCGAGGCTGCGGCCGGCGGCAGCGCCGGCTCCGGTGGCTCGGGCTTGGGCCTGACGATTGCCAAAATGCTCACCGACCTGATGGGCGGGGAGCTCACGGTCGACAGCGAAACCGGCAGGGGCTCGGTGTTTCGGGTGCGGCTGTTTTTGCCGGAAATTCGCCTGCCCGCCAACGCCGCGCCCCAGAGCAGCGCGGCGTTGGCGGGCGTGCCGGCGCGCAAAGGCTATGCGGGCGCGCGCCGGCGGATTCTGGTGGTGGACAACGAGGAGGCCGACCGCGGCCTGCTGGTCAGCCTGCTCGCGCCCCTGGGCTTTGAAATCCGGGTGGCGGCCAGCGGACACGATGGCCTGGACCTGATGGCCGCCGGCCTGCAACCCGACGTGGTGTTGCTCGACCTGGCCATGCCGGGTATCGATGGCTGGGAAACGCTGCGGCGCATCCGTGCCATGCAGGGGCCACAGCCCTGCGTGGCGATTGTGTCGGCCAACGCCTTTGACCGCGGGCTGGACAACGCGCTGGGCATCGCGCCGGAAGATTTCATGGTCAAGCCGGTGCGGCACTCCGAGCTGCTGGACTGGATCGAGCGCCGGCTGGAACTGGTCTGGCTCGATGCGCCGGCGCAAATCTCCGCGCAGGGGGGAATTGCCGTCGCCGCCGCAGCACCGCCGGTGCTGACGCCGCCGCCGCTGGCCGAGGTGCTGGCGCTGCAGTCGCTGGTCCAGCTCGGGTATTACCTGGGCGTGATGAACAAGCTCGAAGCCTTGGCAGCGGCGTATCCGCAGTCCGCAGCCTGGACTGCTTCGCTGGAGCAATTGACCCGCCAGTACCAGTTCGACGCGGTGCTGGTGCAGCTGCAGAAAGTGATCGATGTCGCCGAACCCGCTTGACCTGGACCGCGCCCTGGACCGCGCCAATAGCGATGTGGTCCTGATTGTGGACGACGTGCCCGACAACCTGGCCGTGCTGCACGATGCGCTCGATGAATCGGGCTATACCGTGCTGATTGCGACCTCGGGCGCACAGGCACTGGAGCGGGCCGTCCATGCGCGGCCCGATATCGTGCTGCTGGACGCCATGATGCCCGGCATGGACGGATTCGAGGTGGCGCGTCGCCTCAAGGCCGATGCGACCACGGCGCACATCCCTATTATTTTCATGACCGGACTGACCGAGACCGAGTACCTGGTGGCGGCGCTGGAGTCGGGCGGGGTGGACTATGTGACCAAGCCCATCAAACCCAAGGAAGTGATGGCGCGCATGGGCGTTCACCTGGCGGGCGCCCGGGAGCGGCGTCAGGCCCGCAATGCGCTGGACGCCTTTGGCTACGCCACCATCACCGTGCGGGCCTCTGACGGATGCCTGATGTGGCAAACGCCGCTGGCGCGCGAGTTGCTGGAACGCTACTGCGCCACCCAGGCACCTGCCACGCCGGAACCGGTACGCCAGTGGCTGGACAGCAGCTTGCGCCTGCTGGAGCAGCCTGGGGGCCCGCCTGTGCTCACCCTCGAACGCGGGCCCACGCGGCTCACCTTCCGCCTGCACCAGCAGATTGGCGACACCGATGCCGGCGGGGACTGGCTGATCGTGATGCGCGAAGTCTCCGACACCGCCGTGATTGACACGATTTGCCTGACCTTCAAGCTCACCGGCAAAGAGGCCGAGGTGCTGTACTGGGTCGTCAAGGGCAAGACCAACAAGGATATTGGGGACATCCTGGGCAGCAGCCCGATGACGGTCAAAAAGCACCTGGAGCGCATATTTGTCAAGCTCGGTGTCGAAACCCGCACCGCGGCTGCCGGCAAGGCCATGGGGCGAATCCGCGCCCTGCAGCCCCTTGCCGAGTAGCACGGTTGCGCCGGGCCGGCGGCGCATGTACGCCACTCGGCGTATTCCCGGCGCCGGGGCACGTGCCTACCATCGGATTGCCTGATGTCACGCAATGAAAAGCGTTGTGCCGCAGCAATGGTTCACACCCTGTTTCCACCCGCACCCAACCCTGGAGAAGCCTCTATGCAACGTCGTTTTACCCTGAAGGCGCTCACCGCTGCCGTCGCCCTGACCACCCTGACTGCTGTTCCGGCATTCGCTGCCGACACCATCAAGGTGGGTATCCTGCACAGCCTGTCCGGCACCATGGCCATTTCCGAGACGGTGTTGAAAGACACCGTCCTGATGGCCATTGACGAAATCAACGCCAAGGGTGGCGTGCTCGGCAAGAAACTCGAGCCCGTGGTGGTCGACCCCGCGTCCAACTGGCCCCTGTTTGCTGAAAAAACCAAGCAGCTGCTCGGCCAGGACAAAGTGTCCGTGATCTTCGGCTGCTGGACCTCGGTGTCGCGCAAGTCGGTGCTGCCGGTCGTGGAAGAAATGAACGGCCTGCTGTTCTATCCCGTGCAGTACGAAGGTGAAGAGTTGTCCAAAAACGTGTTCTACACCGGTGCCGCGCCCAACCAGCAAGCGATTCCGGCTGTGGATTACCTGATGAGCAAAGAAGGCGGCGGCGCCAAGCGTTGGGTCCTGCTCGGTACCGACTATGTGTACCCCCGCACCACCAACAAGATCCTGCGCGCCTACCTCAAGTCCAAGGGCGTGAAAGAGACCGACATCGACGAGAAGTACACCCCGTTTGGCCACTCCGATTACCAGACCATCGTGGCTGACGTCAAGAAGTTCGCTGCCGGTGGCAAGACCGCTGTGGTGTCCACCATCAACGGTGACTCCAACGTGCCTTTCTACAAGGAACTCGGCAACGCCGGCCTGAAGGCCAAGGACGTTCCCGTGGTGGCATTCTCCGTGGGTGAGGAAGAGCTCCGCGGCGTGGACACCAAGCCGCTGGTGGGTCACCTGGCTGCCTGGAACTACTTCATGAGCATCAAGAACCCGACCAACACCGAGTTCATCAAGAAGTGGTCTGACTATGCCAAGGCCAAGGGCATCGCCGGTCACAAGGACAAGCCGCTGACCAACGACCCGATGGAAGCCACCTACATCGGTATCAACATGTGGAAGCAGGCGGTTGAGAAGGCCAAGTCCACCGATACCGACAAGGTCATCGCCGCCATGGCTGGCCAGACCTTCAAGGCACCCAGCGGCATCATGAGCAAGATGGATGAAAAGAACCACCACTTGCACAAATCGGTGTTCATCGGCGAAGTCAAGGCCGACGGCCAGTTCAACGTGGTGTGGAAGACGGACGGCCCGGTCAAGGCCAAGCCCTGGTCTCCCTTTATCGAAGGCAACGACAAGAAGCCTGACGAGCCTGTGGCCAAGTAAGCGGACACAGCAGGCCCTGCCCTGGGCCTGACAGACAAGAGCCGCACACGCGTGCGGCTCTTTGTTTGGGGTCCGGCGTGGGGCCAGTACCGGGCCAGTTTTGCGAGACAATCGCGGGCAAATTTTTCCCCTTCCTGACGCCGTTTTTATGCATTCACGTTTTCTGCTTCTTACCGCCGCATTGTTGCTGGCAGGCCCGGCGCATGCGCTGACGGCAGAGCAGGCGAAAGCGATGGCCGCAGGCGAGAGCGATGCACGGATCGAGGCGCTGCGGGCCGCGGTGGCCAGCCCGGACGAAAAGACGGTGGCCTTCCTGCAGGCGCTCTCAGAAGATGCGGTGAAGCTGGTGGCGGGCAAGCCTGTGATCGTCAAGGACAACCAGGGCGTGGACCCGGTCAGTGGCGCCGCCATGCCGCTGCCTGACACGGCGGAAGACGTCATGAGCAACAACCGCATGCGCGGTGAACTCGACAATGCCATGGCGGCGATGAAGTTGCTTTCGCCGGACGTGGCGGTGCGCCGCGAGGCGATCAAGAATTTGCAGGGCAATGTCGGGGAAGACCAGTTGTCCCTGTTGGAGAAGGCCTTCGCCCAGGAGCCAGTGGCAGACCTCAAGACCCAGCTTGACCAGCTGCGTGCTGCTGCGATGCTGGCGAGTGCTGACAAGGGCAAGCGCCTGGAAGCCGCCCAACTGCTGGCGCAAAGCGCCCAGGCGGCCACCAAAACGCTGTTGCTGGAGCGGCTGCAGTCCGAATCCGAGCCTGACGTGCGGGCTGCGCTGCAGGCCAGCCTGGGCAAGGTGGAGGCGCAGCTGGCCTGGGGCGACCGGCTCGGTGCGATCTTCAGCGGCATCAGCCTGGGTTCGATTTTGCTGCTGGTGGCGCTGGGCCTGGCCATCAGCTACGGCCTGATGGGGGTCATCAACATGGCCCATGGCGAGCTGATGATGATTGGCGCCTATGCCACCTACGTGGTGCAAGGCATTTTCCAAAAATACTTGCCCGGAGCCTTTGACTGGTACCTGTTGGCGTCCGTTCCGGCCGCGTTCCTGACCTCGGCGCTGGTCGGCGCGGTGCTGGAACGCTGCGTGATCCGTTTCTTGTACGGCCGGCCGCTCGAGACCCTGCTGGCCACCTGGGGCATCAGCCTGATGCTGATGCAGCTGGTGCGCACGATTTTTGGCGCGCAGAACGTGGGCGTGGAGAATCCGCGCTGGATGAGCGGTGGCGTGCAATTGCTGGGCAATCTCTCATTGCCCTACAACCGACTGGTGATTGTCGGCTTTGCCATTTCAGTACTCGTCGCCGTCGCCTTCCTCATTGGCAGAACCCGTCTGGGCCTGTTCGTGCGCGGCGTCACGCAAAACCGCCCCATTGCCGCCTGCATGGGCGTGAACACGGCGCGCATCGACACCTACGCTTTTGCGCTGGGTTCGGGCATTGCCGGTCTGGCCGGCTGTGCGCTGAGCCAGGTTGGCAATGTCGGGCCGGATCTGGGCCAAGGGTACATCGTGGACTCCTTCATGGTGGTGGTGCTTGGGGGTGTCGGTCAGCTTGCCGGCACGGTTTACGCCGCCCTGGGGCTGGGCATCCTGAACAAGTTCCTGGAGGGCTGGACGGGTGCGGTACTGGCGAAGATTGCGGTGTTGGTGCTCATCATCGTGTTCATCCAGAAGCGGCCGCAGGGCATCTTTGCCATGAAGGGCCGGAGCGCAGAGGCATGAAGCACATTGTTTTTCCCTCCAAGGCGCCGCTGCTCAGTGGCTGGGGCTGGACCGCGTGGCTGGCTGCACTCGCCCTGCTGTGTGCCATCGTGCCTGTGCTCAATCTGCTGGTACCCGCCGACAGCGTATTCCACCTCAGCGACTTCGCCGTGGCGCTGGTGGCCAAGATCATGTGCTACGCCATCTGCGCGCTGGCGATGGACCTGATCTGGGGTTACACCGGCATCCTTTCGCTGGGCCACGGCCTGTTTTTTGCGCTCGGTGGTTACGCCATGGGCATGTACCTCATGCGCCAGATCGGGCTCGACGGCAACTACAAAAGCGCCTTGCCAGACTTCATGGTGTTTCTGGACTGGAAGACGCTACCCTGGCACTGGACGCTGAGCCACAGCTTTGTGGCCACGCTGCTGCTGGTGGTGCTGGCGCCCGGGCTGGTGGCGCTGGTGTTTGGCTACTTCGCCTTTCGTTCGCGCATCAAGGGTGTGTATTTTTCCATCATCACGCAGGCCATGACGTTTGCCGCCATGCTGCTGTTTTTCCGCAACGAGACCGGGTTTGGCGGCAACAACGGTTTTACCGACTTCAAGCGCATCCTCGACATACCCATTGCCACGCCGAGCATGCGCATGGTGCTGTTTGTGCTGACGGGCAGCACGTTGCTGCTGTTTTTCCTGCTGGCGCGCTGGCTGGTGACCAGCAAGTTCGGCCGTGTGTTGCAGGCCATCCGCGATGCAGAGTCGCGTGTGATGTTCAGCGGCTATTCGCCGCTGGGCTACAAGCTCACTGTTTGGACCGTGTCGGCCATGATGTGCGGCGTGGCCGGCGCGCTGTACGTGCCGCAGGTGGGCATCATCAACCCCGGTGAAATGAGCCCGGCCAATTCCATCGAGATCGCCATCTGGGCGGCGGTGGGCGGGCGCGCCACCTTGATCGGTCCGATCATTGGCGCCTTCCTGGTCAACGGCGCCAAGAGCTGGCTGACGGTGGCCTATCCCGAGTTCTGGCTGTATGTGCTCGGCGCCCTGTTCATTGGCGTCACGCTGTACCTGCCCGACGGCGTGGTCGGGCTGGTGAAGAAGCGCCTGGGAGGCTCTCGATGACCCCGGATCTGCTCGAACAGGGTGCCAAGCGGGTTGAAGCACGGATGGCTGCGCTGGCCGCGCAAACGGTGCAGACCGAGTCCGGCGGACGCGCTGCCGGGTATTCGCGCATGGCGGTGGAAGGGGAGGTGGATACCGCGCACGGCCGCATCCTGTACCTCGAGGGCGTGAACGTCAGCTTTGACGGCTTCAAGGCCATCAACAACCTGAACCTGGACATTGCACCCGGCGAGTTGCGCTGCATTATCGGACCCAACGGCGCTGGCAAGACCACGATGATGGACATCATCACCGGCAAGACCCGTCCGGATTCCGGCACCGTGTTTTTCGGTAGCACCATCGACCTGTTGCGCTACACCGAGCCGCAGATTGCGCAGTTGGGCATCGGCCGCAAGTTCCAGAAGCCCACCGTCTTTGACCAGCTCACGGTATTGGAGAACCTGGAGCTCGCGCTCAAGACCAACAAGGGCGTGCAGTCTTCGCTGTTTTTCCGCCTGGACTCGCAACAGTCGGATCGCCTGGCCGACGTGCTGCACACCATCCACCTGGCCGAGCGCTTGACGGCGCAGGCCGGCACCCTGAGCCACGGCCAGAAGCAGTGGCTGGAGATCGGCATGCTGCTGATGCAGGACCCCAAGCTCCTGCTGCTCGACGAGCCGGTGGCCGGCATGACCGACGAGGAATCCGAGCGCACGGCCGAACTGTTCCTGTCGCTCAAGGGCAAGCATTCGCTGATGGTGGTCGAGCACGACATGGGCTTCATCAACACCATCTCCGACATCGTGACCGTGCTCTGCGACGGCTCTGTCCTGGCGCAGGGCACGCTGGCCCAGGTGCAGAGCGACGAGCGCGTGATTGAAGTCTACCTGGGCCGCTAGCCATGCTCCGTGTCAACACCATCAACCAGTACTACGGCGGCTCCCACATCCTGCGGGATGTCAGCCTCTCGGCCGAGGTCGGCAAGGTGACCGTGGTGCTGGGCCGCAACGGTGTTGGCAAAACCACGCTACTCAAGTCGCTCATGGGCCTGGTGCCCATACGCACCGGCAGCATTGCGCTCGACGGCAAACCCATCGACCAGGCCACGCCCTACGAACGTGCCCGCGCCGGCATCGGCTTTGTGCCCCAGGGTCGGGAGATCTTTGCCCGCCTGACGGTGGCAGAGAACCTGCAAATGGGGCAGGCCTACCGCAAGGCGGGCACCGTGGTGCCCCCCGAACTGTTCGAACTGTTTCCGGTGCTGCGGCAGATGCTCAACCGCCGCGGTGGGGACCTCTCTGGGGGACAGCAACAACAGCTGGCCATCGCGCGGGCCCTGGCGGCCCAGCCCCGGTTGCTGATCCTGGATGAACCGACCGAGGGCATACAGCCCAGCATCATCAAGGACATTGGCCGCGTGATCCGCATGCTCGCCGACCGCGGGGACATGGCGATCCTGCTGGTGGAGCAGTACTACGACTTTGCCCGGGAACTCGCTGACCAGTACGTGGTGATGGAGCGCGGCGCCGTGCTGGCCCAGGGCCAGGGCGTCAATATGGAAACTGACGGAGTGCGCTCCCTTGTGGGGATATAGCCTCGTGCTGCGGCGCGGGCCGGCTGCGAATCTCCCGCGGAGTGGCGCGCAGCACCATGCCGCCGGCCAGGCGCATCTGGTGCGTCAGGCTGATTTTCCGGTTGCCGGCGCCGGCCAGGCCTCGCAACTTCAGGGCCTGGTCCTTGAGGGACTCGTAGTCGGCGATCATGGCCTTGTGGCGCAAAATCAGCCGGTAGGCGTTGTCGATCAGCCGCACGTTGAGCGTCTCGGCTGCGTGGCTCAGCAGGCTTTGCACGGCATAGCCGGGTTTGCCACCCAGGCTTTCGGTCAGCGCGGCTTCTGCTGACTGCAGCATGGTGGCCTGCGCGCCGCGGATCAGTTGCGCATAGTCCGGATGGTCATCCGCACTCGATGTCAGCAACTCCGTGACCGGGCGGTTGCTGCAAAACCGCAGCGCGATGTTCTCCACCATGTGCTCCGATTCCGGCAAGGGGGATTGCCTCATGTGCAGGCGCACCAGCAGCGCCAGCAGATTGCCGGCACTCTGGTAGTCGAAATCCGCATCCCTGACCTCGGCCGCCAGGGCCTGTGTGCCCGCCAGTGCGCGCTGCCATTCGCGCAAATGGATCCAGTGCGTGATCTCCACAAATCTCATCAGGCGGCGGATGCGCGTATTCAAGGGGTATCTGCTCAGCAGCCGGGCGATGTCCTCGTGGCAGCGCCGCAGGCCCTGCCCGTTGTTCAGATCCAGGCAACTGAAGGCCAGCAGCACCAGGGTCTGGCCATCGAACATCTTGGATTCCAGGCCCAGCCGTGCCGTGCGGTCCAGCAACCGCTCCGCCTCGGGCCGCTCGCCGGCGTAGAAGGTCATCAGCGCTGCATTCTGCAGCCGCGTCATGGACGCCGGCGTCAGGGAGGAGGCCGTGCTGTACGTCGCCAGCGACTTATCGAAATGCCCCAGCTCGAATTGCGCCCGGCCCATGACGTCATAGGCATAAACGAACTTCGGATCCTCCTCAATCAGCCGCTCGAGTTTGGAGGCCGCAACGCCAGTCTGCCCGGCATCAAGCTGGGCCCGGGCAATGCCCAGTTTGGCCCAGGGCAGCTTCTTGGCTTCCACCACCTCTTCAAACAGCGATTTGGCGTCCTGGAATTTCTCCAGCCGCAGCAGCAGCTCGGCGCCGATACGCGCTGCGTAGAGCCAGTACGGCCCCCGGGAATTGAAGCGCTCCAGGCACAGTTGCGCCGCGCGTGCGAAATCTTCGGCATTGATGGCGTCGAATATCGGCCGCAGTGACCGCTTGCGCGTCCGCGCCATCTGCAGCCGCTCCGCCAGTTGCCCGCCCTTGAGGGGTTTGAGCAAATAGCTGTCCAGTGCCGACTCTGCGGCCTCTGCCACCTTGGGGTAGGTGGCTTCTCCGGTGACCATGATGAACACCGTGGCAAAGGGGAGCAATTGGTGCCGAAGCAGGTCATCGAGAAAGTCCTGCCCCGACGCTGCACCGCTTGGGAAGTACATCTCGCACAGGACAAAGTCGAAGCCTTGCGATTCAAGTTGCCGCCGCGCCTCCGGGGTGTCACTGCACTGCACCACGCGGCGGATGCCCAGGTCGCGCAATTGGGTGGCCAGCAGCCGTCGGAAATTGGGGTTGCTGTCCACCACCAGGGCAGAGCAGGTGGAAAAATCAGTGTCGAGGTCCGCCGCCATGAATCGGTCAGGGGCCTACATCGACCAGATACGCGGACTGACTGCTGACATATTCCATAACTCCTGACGCCAGACATTCCGAATCTCGCGCAACAGCAGCATTGCAGGCTCCACCAGCGGCGCGAGGCACCGCACAATGATAACGCGTCCATTCGGGCTGGTCGCTCCGCTGGTGTGGCGCAGCGGGTGGCTGGCAATGACGTCGCGCGCCGCATCCAGGGCCTGCTGCCGGCGTTGCCGTTGCAGCGGTGTGCCGGTCACGAAGAACAGGCTGGCGATGCAATGCATGCCCGCCAGCCCGGTGGCGCCTTCCATCAGCCGCGTATCGGTGGCCTGCAGCGCGCCGCGCTCCAGCCACACGCCTGGTGCTTCGATGTGCTGCAGCAGGCTGCCCTGCAAAAAGGGCAGCCCGGCCTGCGGCAGGCCCAGCGCCGTGACGTCCCAGCCCAGAAACTCCGCGCCAGGCGCGAGTGCCAGCGTCAGGTGGTTTTCGGCACGGCAATCGTTGTAGCAGAGGGTCTCCAGTGGCAGCCATTCCAGGCGCGCCTGGTCGTGCATCTGCACCCGGGAGCGCTGCACCGCAGCCGGCCCGGCAGAGCGGTAAAAGCGGGTCGCGCCAGGGGTGGTGATCAGCCCGTGGGTGCCCGCTGCCGCATGCACCGCAATGTCGAGCGTGTCACCGCCCACCAGCCCGCCTGGTGGATGCACCAGGACGTTGTGGCAGACCCCGTCGCCTTCCGGGTACAGGCTTTGCAGAATGCGCAGGGGGCCCGTGTGGTCGTGGTGCGCAACGGCGCGGGGCCCGCGCATCGTGTAGCGCAGGTCCAGATGCGCCGCCCACCCCATGGGTCAGTCTTGCGAGCGGCGGTGCGCCCAGCCCGTGGTGCGTTTCTCAATCGCGCTGAACAACTCGTACATGGCCATGGCCATAGCGCCCACGACCACCAGTCCGGCAAATGCCAGGCCCATCTGCATGGCAGAACCCGCAGAAATCAGCAGGTAGCCGATGCCCTCGTTGGCAGCCGTCATTTCCGACACGGTGGTGCCGACAAATGCCAGCGTGATGGCCACTTTGAGCGAGCCGTAAAAGTAGGGCATGGAGCGAGGCAGCCCCACCTTGACCAGCACGTCCCAGCGTTTGGCGCCCAGCACCCGCAGCACGTCTTCGAGCTCAGGTTCCAGCGTTGCCAGACCGGTGGCAATGTTGACCATGATGGGGAAGAAGCTGATGAGGAAAGCCGTCAGCACCGCCGGTCCCACCCCGATGCCGAACCACACCACCAAAATCGGCACGAAGGCCGCCTTGGGCAGGGCGTTGAATGCCGTCATCAGCGGGTACACCGCCGCGTAGGCCAGCCGGGAACTGCCGATCACAAACCCCAGCAGCACGCCCACGACAATGGCGATGCCAAAGCCCGCCATGGTGACCCAGTAGGTGCGCCAGGCGTGGCCGGCAATGATCAGCTTGAACTCCCAGAACTGGCTCCAGATGCGCAGCGGGCTCGGAAAAATGAACTCCGACACTGCAAACACGCTGCAGATCAGCTGCCACAGCAGGATGGTGACTGTCAGCAGGATCCAGGGAGACCAGGTTTCGAATTGTTTTTTGTTCATGGGGGTAAGCCTTGGCCTGACTTTATGCCGGCGCTACAGCGCTGGTCTTGCGCATGGCGCCGATGTGGCCACGCAAGGTGTGGACGATGTCCGTGAATTCCGGCGTGTAGGTGATCTCCAGGTCGCGCGGGCGCGGCAGGTCGATCTCTTTTTTCACCACGAAGCGGCCCGGGCTCTTGCTCATCACATACACCGTATCCGCCAGGAACACGCTTTCGCGCAGGTCGTGCGTCACCAGGATTACATTGAACTGCTGCTCGGTCCAGAGATCGCGCAGGATGCACCAGAGTTCCTCGCGCGTGAAGGCGTCGAGCGCGCCGAAAGGCTCGTCGAGCAGCAGCATTTTGGGCTCATGGATCAGCGCGCGGCAGATGCTGGCCCGCTGCTGCATGCCGCCGGAGAGCTGCCAGGGGAACTTGTCCTCGTAGCCACCCAATCCGACTTTCTGCAACAGGGCGCGGGCGCGTTCCTCGTACTCCTTGCGCCGGGCCTTGAACTGGCTGCGGTGCGGCTCGACGATTTCGAGCGGCAGCAGCACGTTGTCCACCGTCGTGCGCCAGGGCAGCAGCGAGGGCGCCTGGAATGCCATGCCCGAGATTTTCAGGGGACCGGTGACGGGCTGGCCATCGATCAGGATCCGGCCGCGCGAGGGCATTTTGAGCCCTGTCGTCAGTTTCATGAACGTCGACTTGCCGCAACCTGATGGCCCGACGATGGCAATGAATTCCCCCTGGCGCACCTGCAGGTCGATGGCCTCGACCGCAAAGTGGTTCTGCGCCAGCAACTCTTCGTTGTAGGCGAGCCAGACGTCCTGGAAGTCGACGAAGCTCGGTGCAGCTGCCTGCATATTATTTCTTGGCCGGCAGGACGTTGAGCTCAGCGGCGCTGGGCAGGAAGGCGCTGCTCCACACCAGGTCCGGATTGACGCGGGTCTTGGTGTTGAAGGCATCCGACACCTGGCTTGCCATGAGGGCGAGCCGGGGGAGCTTGACCTGACCGAAGCCCTCGGCGCGCGCATCGGCGCTGTTGATGGCGGTATCAATCGCCATTTTCAGCCGGCGTGTTTCCAGTTCCACGTTGATGATGCCGTCGCGCTGCTTGACGAACTCGATGGTCGCTTCCGGGTTGGCGAAGACGTCCTTCATGCCCTTGGCAGTGGCCAGCAGGAAGGCCTTGACCGCAGCCGGATTTTCTTTGATGAGCTTGGGCGAGGCGATGACCACATTGCCGTACAGCTTGACGCCGAAGTCGGGGTAGGGCAGGACCACAATCTCGTCGGCCTTCACGCCACGGGCTTCGAGGTTGAGTACCGAGGTGAAGGTAAAGCCGGTAATGGCGTCCACGTCACCGCGGGCCAGCATGGTCTCGCGCAGCGGCGGGTCCATGGAGGTCCACTGCACGCCGTTGACGTTGTTGGCCCTGGCAAAGATCGGGAAAGCGCGGCGGCCGGCGTCAAACACGGGCGCACCGAGCTTTTTGCCATTGAGGTCGGCGGGTGTCTTGATGCCGGATTTCTTGAGTGCCATCACCGAAGCTGGGGTGTTGTTGTAGACCATCATGACCGCCACCGGCTTGTTCGGCGCGTCCGGGTTGTTGGCATGGAACTCCATCAGCG
>Ga0007791_10000112_pt1 | contig 20768 bp, 14 predicted proteins | sample CryBogmetaGMA05M_FD_60368 | JGI IMG/M metagenome (GOLD analysis project Ga0007791, IMG submission 60368) | Freshwater microbial communities from Crystal Bog, Wisconsin, USA - MA0.5M | ecosystem: Environmental > Aquatic > Freshwater > Lake | place: Crystal Bog, Wisconsin, USA | collected 2009-07-06 | reverse complement strand
TTCGGCCAGTCGCTCGAGACCGCGGATCGCGAGCCGGCGGCCCACCGCCTCGGCCGGCTCGGCGTCGGTCGCCGAATCGATGGCCACGTCGTAACCGAGGTTCCACGCCGCCGCGGCGGCCGCCTCGACGGCCGTCGTGTTGTCGCCCACCACGACGTGCTCCACGCGGCAGCCGCCGGGCGTCGTCCACGCGCCGGCGACCATGCGGGCCGCGTGGCACGGACCCGAGGCGATCACGGCGAGATCACTGCCGATCACGTCGGACAACACGAGCGCCAGGAGCCGGCCGGCGCCGCAGGCGCGCGCGAGGCCCCCCCCTTTCACGAGGCTCAACTCGCGACGGGCGGCGTTGAGCGTGGCGATATCGGCACCGGCCTCGGAAAGCGCGCGGGTCCGGGCGATCTTCTCCTCGAGCGACACCCCCTCCCGGGGCGCGGCGAGCAGGGCCGATCCTCCACCGCTGATGGCCGCGATCACGAGGTCGCGTGGGCCGACGCTGCCGACGAGCGCGAGCATCTCGCGCGTGGCCTCCACGACGGCCGGGGTGGGCAGGTTCGCGCCCGCGGGCCGTGTCTCGCGGATCTCGATGCGGTCGAGCGCGCGGCCGCACCCCTCGGGGACGCTCACGAGCCCGCGGACGTCGTGCCGGGCGAGCGCGGCCGACCCGAGCGCGGACTCGATGCCCGCCGCCAGGCCCGCCGCCGCCTTGCCGCCGCCCACGACGACCACGCGCTCGGCTGCGGCCACCGCGTCGCGCAGGGCCGCGGCGTGACCGACCACGAGTTCTTCCGGCGCCACCGCGCGGATCGCCGTCGACCAGATCGCCTCCGCATCGCGCCGCAGGTCGTCCATCACCCCCTCGGCGCCGACGGAAAGTTCTTGGGGTCGAAGCGTGAGAGGTCGATGCCGCCGCGCGACTCCTCCTCGAGGAGCTTGACCCGCATCTCGAGCCGCTCGAGTCGCCGAGCGAGGAGCGCGGGCGATTCCGCGGACGGCGCGACCGGGTTGACCCGTGGCACGGCTGGATACCCGAGTTGCCGCTGGAGCGCCGCGAAGAAGAAGAGCGGATCCTTGCCGCGGTTGGCACGGGCGATCCGCCCCTCCTTCTCGCCGAAGAGGATCGCGCGGTCGGGCTCCGGCCCCTGGCGGCCCGCGAGCATGGCGTCGCGCTTCTCGACCCGCCAGAACTCGGGGCTGCGGACGTACACGAGGTCGGCGAGGTCAACCAGGCCCACCTGGCGCGAGACCATCGCGATCCACGACCTCCATTCGCCGTCGAAGATGTCGTCGGCGGCCACGGCATCGAGGCCACGGGCGTAGTCGAGGCGGTTGCGCGACAGGCACTCGAAACGGTAGAGGAAGAGCCCCTGGGGCGTGGCCCCCTCGGCGCGGTAGGTCGCCTCGCGCTCGAGCATCGCCAGCGCCGTCCGCATGTCGAACCGCCCCCCCTCCTCCTCGGCGGCGGCGACCACGAACGTCTGGAAGGCGGTGAAGTAGTGCGCGAGCCGGGCCATCGCCGTCGAGACCGTGCCCACGAACTTGAGTTCGCCGACGAGATAGTCGAGCGCCATCGGGAGCTTCGAGGTGGCGAGCACCTCCTGCCCGATCGCCACGAGGGCCTCCTGGGCCGCGACGCCGGCGAGGATCCGCTCGCCGAACGATCGGAACAGATAGGACTGTTCGATGGATTCCTCGCGGTCGAGCATGCGGCCCCCGACGTTCCCTGGAAACGGGACCGCATCCCGTCCCGGCGGCCGGGATGCCGCTGCATCCTATAATGACGAAGTTCCCGTCACAGCCCGTCCCCACGCGAACCCCCTCGATGTCCACCCGGTTCTCATCCGTCGAGGCCGCCGTCGCCGCCATCGCGCGGGGCGAGGTCGTGATCGTCGTCGACGCCGAGGACCGCGAGAACGAGGGCGACTTCGTCTGTGCCGCGGAGAAGGCGACCACCGAGGTGGTCAACTTCATGATCAAGGAGGGCCGCGGACAGGTCTGCATGCCGATCCTGCCCGATGTCGCGAAGCGGCTCGACCTGCCGATGATGGTGGCGGCGAACTCGACGCCGTTGGGCACCGCGTTCACCGTGCCGGTCGACCATCGCACGGCCCGAACCGGCATCACCGCCGGCGAGCGGGCGACGGCGATCGCCGCGATCCTCGATCCCGTGAGCGGGCCTGCCGACTTCGTCCGGCCGGGACACCTCTTCCCCCTCGTGGCGAAGGAGGGGGGCGTGCTCCGCCGCGCCGGGCACACCGAGGCGGCCGTCGATCTCACGCGGCTGGCGGGGCTGGCGCCGGCGGGCGTGCTCTGCGAGATCCTCGACGGGCACGGCAACCGCGCCGATCGCGAAGCGCTCTTTGCGCTGGCCGCGGCGCACGGCATGGAGATCATCTCGATCGAGCAGCTCATCCGCCACCGCCGCACGCGCGAGAAGCTCGTGGAGCGGATCGCGGAGGCCGACCTCCCGACGCGCTGGGGCCGGTTCCGCATCATCGCCTACGACGTGAAGTTCGAGCCGCAGCAGCCGATCGTGCTCGTGCTCGGCGACGTGGCCGCCGCCCAGGCACCACTCGTGCGGCTGCATTCCTCGTGCTTCACCGGCGACCTCCTCGACAGCCTGCGGTGCGACTGCGGCGACCAGTTGCACCTCGCGCTCGACATGATCGGCCGCGAGGGCACGGGCGTGCTCGTCTATCTGCCGCAGGAGGGGCGCGGCATCGGCCTGGCCGAGAAGATCAGGGCCTACCAACTGCAGGATCAGGGGCTCGACACCGTCGAGGCGAATCTGGCCCTCGGCTACAAGGCCGACTCCCGCGACTACGGCGTGGGCATCCAGCTCCTCAAGGACCTCGGCCTCCGCCGCGTGCGGCTGCTCACCAACAACCCCAAGAAGACCGACGCCTTCATCTACGGCGGCTTCGACCTCGAGGTGGTCGACCAGGTGCCGATCCTGCCGCCGGCGAACGAGTTCAACGAGCGCTACCTGGCGACGAAGCGGGAGAAGCTCGGCCACCGGTTTCCCGGGTGAGGGGCGGTTCTCGGAAGTTGACCGCGCCGGTTTCGCCCCCGTAGTATCGGGGCTTTTCCGCGACCGGAGGCCCGCATGCCCGCCACCCCCGTCCTGACGGTCGAGGGACGCCCCGAGCGCCGTGCGGGCATCGTCTGCATCCTCCTGGTCGCCGCCAGCGGCTGCGGCCGCAGGGTCGCGGAGGCCCCGCTCACGGCGGAGCCCGAGGCCCCCACGACGGCCGCCGCGGCCCAGGAAACGGCCCGGCAGGTGGCCGCGGAGCCGGCGTTCGCACCGCCGTCCATCGACGTGCTCGACCGCGACGCGAAGTGGATCGACCGGCCGGTCAAGGACGGCGTCACGGTGCTCCGTGAGATGCAGACCCACGAGAAGCCGCTCTGTTCTCCGGCCGAGGCCCTCGCGCTGGAGAACGACTCCCCCGATGCCAACGCCAAGATCCTCTCCGCGCTCGGCCGCCTCCCCGAGCCCGGGCAGGCCGACGTCGAGGCCCGGATCGACCGCCATGTGGCCGGCGACCTCGGCAGCACCAATCCCATCCTCATCAGCTCGAGCGCCGAGTTCGACATCCTCGGCCTCACCGGCTTCGGGCTCTTCTCCTACGACCGCACGCTCGAGCCGTTCGCGAGCGCCGACACCGTCACGAGCTGGCAGACGAGCGCCGACGGGCTCCTCGACAAGGTGGTGATGCGGGACGACCTCGTGTGGAGCGACGGCACCCCGATCACGGCGCACGACATCGCCTTCACCTACAAGGTGATCATGGACCCGCGGGTGCCGGTGCCGGCGGTCCGCAGCGGCACCGACCAGATGCGGGGCGTCCACGCCTACGACGACCGCACCGTGGTCTTCTTCCACAAGGAGCCGCTCGCCACCAACGTCTGGAACATCAACTTCCCGGTGCTGCCGAAGCACGTCTACGAGCGCACCTGGGAGCAGGACCCGACGCTCAAGGACAGCCCCGAGCACGTGGCGCTCGAGGAGAAGCCGGTCGTGGGGGGGCCCTACGAGATCCTCTCCCGCAAACGCGGGCAGGAGATCGTGCTCCGCCGGCGGGCGAACTGGAGCACCGTGAACGGCCGAACCGTGCGGGACGAGCCCTTCTTCCGGGAGGTCCGCTTCCGGATCATCGAGGATCCCAACACGTCGCTGCTCGCGCTGAAGTCCGGCGAGATCGACGAGATGATCCTCCAACCCGAGCAGTGGATGACGCAGACGACCGACGCCGACTTCTACCGCCTGAACACCAAGGCCAATGCGCCGGAATGGGTGAGCTTTCACTTCGCCTGGAACATCGCCACCCCGTTCTTCGCCGACCGCCGCGTGCGCCGGGCGATGAGCTACGCCTTCGACCACGACCGCATGCTCGAGAAGATCTGCCTCGGCATGTACCAGCCGTGCGCGGGCAACTACCCGCCCGACTCGTGGATGGCCGGCCCGAAGAAGCTCGTGCCCTACAAGCAGGACCTCGACAAGGCCGAGGCCCTTCTCGACGAGGCCGGCTGGATCGACCACGACAACGACGGCATCCGCGACAAGGAGATCGGCGGCCGGCTCGTGCCGTTCGAGTTCACCGTCCTCGTCAACCAGCAGCCCTTCCGGATCGCCATCTGCACGCTGCTCAAGGAGAACCTCGAGCAGATCGGGATCGTCGCCAACGTGCGGCCGGTGGAGGTGACCACGCTCCAGGACATGCTCCAGAAGAAGAACTTCCAGGCGTGCATCTCGGGCTGGGGATCGGGCACCGACCCCGACAGTTCCGAGAACCTCTGGAAGACCGGCGAGATGCGGAACTACGTCGGCTATTCCAACCCCGAGGTCGACCGGCTCTTCGCCGAAGGCCGCCGCGAACTCGACCGCTCCCGCCGGGCCGGGAAGTACGCCCGCATCCAGGAGCTCCTCTACGAGGATCAGCCCTACACCTGGCTTTTCTGGCGAAACAGCTTCTACGGCTTCTCGAAGAGCCTGCGGGGCTACGTCTTCAGCCCGCGTGGCCCCTACCACTACTCGCCCGGCTCCGGGAGCCTGTGGAAGCCGCGGCAGGAGTGAGTGGTGGCGACGTACCTTCTTCGGCGGCTGCTTCTCGGCGGCATCACGCTCGTCGCCATCACCGTGATCGTCTACGGGCTCGCCCGGAACATGCCGGGCAACCCGCTGACGGCGCAGATGGGCGAGGATCCCAGCCGCAAGATCACGGCCGAGGACTACGCGCGGATGCAGCGGGCCTACGGCCTCGACAAGCCGTGGCCGGCGGGGTATCGGCAGTGGGCCGCGAACCTGTTGCGGGGCGACCTCGGCCGGTCGATCACCCGCAAGCAGCCCGTGACCACGCTGATCGGCGAGCGGATCGGGCCGACGCTGCTCGTCTCGGGCACCGCCTTCGTCGTCATCTGGCTGGCGGCGGTACCGCTGGGACTCTACGCGTCGGCCCGCAGCGGCCGCTTCGACGAGCGGGCCACGAGCCTCGTGCTCTACGCGCTCTACTCGTTCCCCACGTTCGTCGCGGCGCTGTTCCTCCAGATCGTCTTCGCCGTCTGGCTGCGGGGGACGGCGTGGGAGCTGCCGCTCTTCGGCATGTCGGACCTGCCCCCCGAGGCCTCCCTCGGCGCCCGCCTGCTCGACGTGGGGCGGCACCTCGTCCTGCCGGTGACCTGCCAGACCTACGTGAGCCTCGCCTACGACAGCCGCTTCATCCGCGCGAACATGGAGGAGGCGGTGCGGCAGGACTACGTCCGCACCGCGCGGGCGAAGGGGGCGGGGCCATGGCGGGTGCTCTTCCACCACGCCTTCCGCAACACGCTGATTCCGCTCGTGACGCTCCTCGGACTCTCGCTCCCGTCGCTCATCGGCGGCTCGATCATCATCGAACAGATCTTCACCTGGCCGGGCATGGGGCGGCTCTTCTTCGAGAGCATCCGCGAGCGTGACTATCCCACGATCATGGGACTGACGCTCATGTTCAGCGTGCTCACGCTCCTCGGGCAGCTGCTCGCCGACCTCCTCTACTGCCTCGTCGACCCGAGGGTGAGCGTGGCGTGATGCAACGGTCCCACGGCTTCTGGGCGGAGGCATGGCGGCGGTACCGGCGACGGCCGCTGGGCATGGTCGCGCTCGCGTTCGTCGGCTTCCTCGTGCTCGTGGCGACGCTGGCGCCGGCCATCGCGGGCACGAAGCCCGTGCTCTGCCGGTACAAGGGGCGGATCTACGCGCCCTGCCTCGGCTACTTCGATCGCCGACTCGAGCCGGCGATCTTCGCGAAGGACAAGTTTCGCGGCACCTACCCGCGAAACCTCGCGGAGAAGGATCCCGGGAGCTGGGCGATCTGGCCGCTCTTCTTCCAGGACCCCTACCGGAGCGTCCGCGCCGACGAGTGGCCAGGCCGCCCGGAGAACCCCGCCATGGATCAGGGACGGCCGAGCCGCAGCCACCTCTTCGGCACCGACCAGGCGGGCGTCGACGTGCTCGCGAAGATGGTGCACGGCACCACGGTGGCGCTGCTCGTGGGCTTCGTGTCGATGGGGATCGCCGGCTCGATCGGGATCGTCGTCGGCGCGATCGGCGGCTACTTCGGCGGCTGGATCGACATGCTCACCAGCCGCGTCACCGAGATCGTGATGTGCGTGCCCACGCTCGTGCTGATCCTCGCCGTGCTCGCGCTCATCGAGAAGCCGACGATCTGGCACACGATGGCGATCATCGGCTTCACGGGCTGGACCGGCATCGCACGGCTCACCCGCGGCGAGTTCCTCCGGCTCAAGGCGAGCGAGTACGTGACCGCCGCCCGCTCCGCCGGCGCGGGACCCGTGCGGATCATGCTCCGGCACATTCTCCCGAATGCCCTGGCACCGATCCTCGTGCCGATCACGTTCGGCATCGCCTCGGCGATCCTCACCGAGAGCGGCCTGTCGTTCCTCGGCTTCGGTCCGCCGCCGCCGTCGGCGAGCTGGGGCTCGATCCTCAACGGGGCCCGGAGCAACCTCGGCATGTGGTGGCTGGTGTTCTTCCCCGGCACGGCGATCTTCCTCACGGTGCTCGCCTACAACCTCGTCGGCGAGGGACTGCAGGAAGCCACCGATCCGCGGCTGCGGGAGGCGCGAAAGTGACGCTCCCCCGGGGGCCCGCGACCGCACGCCCCATGCCGCTGCTCGACATCCGCGACCTGGTGACCGCCTTCCACACGCCGGGCGGCCGCGTGCCGGCGGTCGACGGCGTCTCGCTCGCGATCGAGCGGGGCCGCACGCTCGGGCTGGTCGGCGAGAGCGGCTGCGGCAAGAGCGTCACGGCGATGTCGATCCTGCGGCTCGTGGCGGCGCCGGGGAGGATCGAGTCGGGGTCGATCCGGCTCGATGGTCCGGACGGGCCGGTCGACCTCGTGTCGCTCCCCGAGCCCGATCTGCGGCGCGTCCGCGGCGGCCGGATCGGGATGATCTTCCAGGAGCCGATGACGAGCCTCAACCCGGTGTTCACCGTCGGCGACCAGGTCGCCGAGGCGGTGCTCCTCCACCGCCGCTGCTCCCGTTCGGCCGCGCGGGGCCGGGCGCTCGAGATGCTGCGGCTCGTGCGGCTGGCCGATCCGGAACGCCGGCTCGACGAGTATCCGCACCAGCTCTCCGGCGGCATGCGGCAACGGGTGATGATCGCGATGGCGCTGGCCTGCGAGCCCGACCTCGTCATCGCCGACGAGCCCACGACCGCCCTCGACGTCACGATCCAGGCGCAGATCCTCGATCTCCTCGCGGACCTGCGGCGGAGGCTCGGCACGGCGATCCTCCTGATCACGCACGACCTCGGCGTCGTCGCCGAGACGTGCGACGAGGTGGCGGTCATGTATGCCGGCCGGATCGTCGAGCGGGCCCCGGCCGCGGAGCTCTTCCGGCGGCCACTCCACCCCTACACGATCGGCCTGCTCGCCGCGCGGCCCGATCCCGACGCGGTCCGCCACGACCCCGACGGCCGCGCCGTGCGGCCGCCGCTCGTGACCATTCCCGGCATGGTGCCGCCGCCGCAGCAGTTCCCGTCGGGCTGCCGGTTCCATCCGCGGTGCAGCCATGCCCGCGGCGAGGCCACGGACACCGGGCCGGCGTGCCCGGCCGCCGTGCCGGAACTCCGCGAGGTGGAGGCCGGGCATTTCGTCCGCTGCCACTACGCGACCGACCTCGGGCCGCCGCACGCCGTGGAGGCGATCCGCCCATGACGCCGTCTCCCCCGCCGCTCGTCGAGGTCGCCGGCCTCGCCACGCACTTCCCGATCCGGCGCGGGCTCCTCCGTCGACAGGTGGGCGCGGTGCGGGCCGTCGACGGCGTGAGTTTCACCATTCCGCGCGGCCGCACGCTCGGCCTCGTCGGCGAGAGCGGCTGCGGCAAGACCACGGCCGGTCGCAGCATCCTCCGGCTGGTTGAACCGACGGCCGGCCGCGTCACCATCGCCGGCCACGACGTGCTGGGCCTCGGCGCCGCCGACCTGCGGCGGTTCCGCCGGCGGATGCAGATCGTGTTCCAGGATCCCTACGGCTCCCTGAATCCGCGCATGACGGTGCGGCAGATCCTCGAGGAGGGCCTCGTGATCCACCGCATGGGAGACGCAGCCCTGCGGCTTGCGCGGATGACGGCGGCGCTCGACCGCACCGGCATGTCGGCCGCCGTGCTCTCGCGCTATCCCCACGAGTTCTCCGGTGGCCAGCGGCAGCGGATCGCGATCGCGCGGGCGCTCGTGCTCGAGCCCGAGTTTCTCGTCCTCGACGAGCCGATCTCCGCTCTCGACGTCTCCATCCAGGCGCAGGTGCTGAACCTCCTCGTGGAGCTGCGCGACCGGCTGGGACTCACGTATCTCTTCATCTCACACGACCTGTCCGCGGTCGAGTACGTCGCCGACGAGGTGGCGGTGATGTACCTCGGGAGGATCGTCGAGCGGGCGCCGGCCGACGTGCTCCGCCGCGGGGCCCTCCATCCCTACACGGTCGCGCTGCTCTCGGCGGTGCCGTCGGTGGATGTCCATCGGCGGCGGAACCGCATCGTGCTGCCCGGCGACGTGCCGAGCCCGTCACGACCGCCGCCCGGCTGCCGGTTCCATCCGCGGTGTCCGCTGGCCGAGGCCGTCTGCCGCGAGGTCGATCCGCCGGCGACCATGGCCGGTCCGCACGAGTTCCACTGCCACGTGGCCGCGCGGGAACTCGCCGCCGCCGGTGGCGACGTCCGGTCGGCGGCGGCCACGATCGCCGGGTCGCTGGCCGCGGGCGACACCGCGGCCATACACTGATGCCTACGTGCCGATCACGATTCCCGGCGGTGGAGCCCCTGTTCATGTCCCATTCACGAGCCCGCCACTGCAACGCGGTCACGGTGTTCCTCGTGGCGGCCGTCGTCGCCGGCGCGGCATCCGGACAGACCACGGCCGACATCGATCCCACGGGGGGCCTGCGGTCGAAGGGCCTCGCCCCGCGGAACGCCACCGGTTCCACCGACGTGACGCCGCCCAACGCCACGCGCGAGGAACTCGCCCGGAAGTGGGATCTCGATGGCAACGGGACGATCGATCCCGGGGAGGCGAACATCGCCCGCATTCGGCTTCGCCGCGAACGCCGCGAACTCCAGATCGGCCCCAGCTTCGATCCGTTGACGGGCCGGTTTCGCACGGAGACCGGCGACGACGCGACGGAGCCCTCCACCGCTCCCGTCGTGCCGGCCGAACCACCGCCCGCCCCGCGCCGCACCCGCGACGAGGAACCGACGCTGCCGGGCACGCGGCTGCCGGCCGTGAAGCCGCCGATCGTGAGCCCCACGGTTCCCGATGTGCGGGCTCCCCACCTTCGCTCGAGCACCCCGTCGATGCCCGACGCGGGGTCGCGACCGCGCTCGGCGGCGCGTCAGCCCACCGATCGCGGCGAGCGTGCCGGCTCGCTCACGGGCGGCGTCCGTGCCGGGGCGCCCGCCGCGCGGCAGGGCTACGGGTCGCTCGTGCCCCAGGGCGACCTCAACGCCGGCCGCGCGCCGCTCGCGCCACCGCGTGGGCCGCTGCCGGCCGGAGCGCGGCCGGTGCCGGGCGGCGGCCTCCTGCCGTCGCTGCGGCGGCCGGCGCTGCCGGGAAGCGCCGCTGCGCCGGTGCCCCAACCGCCGCCGCCACCGAGTGTCCGGCCGCGAATCACGGCCGAAGACATCGGCGGATTCTGACCGCCCGCCATGACGCACGCCCCGTCGCCGCTCGTGTTCTGCGCGCCTTTGCGCTACGTGCAGGGACCCGGCGTCACCCGCCGGCTCGCGGCGGAGATGCGGGCCGTCGGACTGACCGGGCCGGTGCTCGTGGTGGCGGGCACGTCGGCCGTCGCCAAGCTCGCGCCCGAGTGGGCGGCGGCGTTCGCCGAGGCGGGGTGGACCCACCGCGTGCTGTCCTTCGGCGGTGAATCGAGCCGCCGTGAAGTCGCCGCGATCGCCGCCGAAGCCGACGCGCTCGGAGCCGCCGTGATCGTGGCCGCCGGCGGCGGCAAGGCGCTCGACGCGGCCCGCGCGGCCGCCACGTCGCGGCGGCTGCCCTTCGTTTCCTGTCCGACGGTCTGCTCGACCGACGCGCCGACCAGCGCGCTGTCGGTCATCTACGCCGACGCCGGACCGGCCCGCGGCACCTTCGAGGCCTATGAGATTCATCCACGCTCCCCGGACCTCGTGCTCGTCGACACCGCGGTGATCGCCACGAGCCCGCCGCGCTACCTCGCCGCCGGGATCGGCGACGCGATGAGCACCTTCTACGAGGCCCGCGCGGCGGCGGCCGCGGAGCGCCCGAACATGCGCGGTGGCCGGTGCACGCTCGCCGCCCTCGAGCTGGCGCGGCTGTGCCGCGACGTGGTCATGGAGCACGGCGCCGCGGCGGTCGCCGCCTGCCGCCGGGGGGAGGTGTCGGTCGCGCTCGAGCGCGTGGTCGAAGCGGCGACGCTGCTCTCCGGGCTCGGCTTCGAGTCGGCCGGGCTCGCCGCGGCGCACGCGGTGCACAACGGCCTCACCGCGGTCGCCTCCACCCACGAGCTGCTCCATGGCGAGAAGGTCGCATTCGGGACGCTCGTGCAGCTCATGCTCGAAGCCGCCGCCGCGCCGGCCGACGGCACGCGGCATGAACTCGTCGCGGAGGCCGGGCGGGTGGCGCGTTTCTTGTCCGCACTCGAACTGCCGATCACGCTCGCCCAGGTCGGCGTCGAGGGTGACGCCACCGAGGTCGCCACCGCGCTCGTGACCGTCGCCCGCCGTGCCACCGCGGCCGGCGAGACGATCCACAACATGCCCTTTCCGGTCGATGCCGACGCGGTGGTCAAGGCGCTCGTCGCCGCCGACGCGGTCGGTCGCCTCGGGCTGGCGACGCACGGCGGAGCATCGTAGGGCCGGCGGCCGTCGACCGCGGGAAACCGCCTCTTTCGTGCCGGCCGGCCGGCGGCATCCCGGACCGTGGAGAGCGGTGTCGATCGACCGCTACACTCCGGGTTCCGTCTCGCACGACCGAAGGGTTCCTCGCACCCGGGAGTACTCATGCCTGCCGTTCTTCGTTCGCCACTTCCGCATCCCGCGGCTGCCTCCTGGCTCGTTGCCGTCGGGGCCGTGCTCGTGATCGCCACGGCCGCCGGCGGCGACGAGCTGCCGCCACCGCCCGCCGACAACGAGCCCAGCGTGTTCGTCAGCGGCGTGCAGGACTCGTTCGAAAAGACCCGCGCCGCGATCGCCGCGGCGAAGCGTGCCACGGGGCGCGACTATCGCATCGTCGTCGTCGACTCGGCCGGCCAAGCAGGAACCGCCAAGGGCCTCCTCGCCCGGATCCTCGACGGCTGGCGCAGCGATCCGGGCCGCGAGCAGGCCGGCTTCAATCCGGCCGCCGACGTGACCATCGTCGTCGACGTCGGCGACCGGCAGATCGCCATGGACGTTCCGTGGGCGCTCCAGGCCGCGGAGGGTCTCGACGTGGCCGCCCTGGAACACGATCTCATTCCGCACACGTTCCTTCCCCGGGCCCGCGACGGACTCGTCGACGAAGGCATCGCCGATCTCGTGACGGGCACGGAACGCTGGGTCAGCGACCGGGCCGACGCGCGGCAGCGGCGGGCCGCGGCCGACCGCGTCTTCAGAACCAGGACACTGCCGCTCGGCCTGCTCGGGCTGGGAACGGCCGGGATCGTCGGCGGCCTGCTCGTGCAGTGGTCGCGGCACGGCAGGCGGGTGCGTGACGCCCGCGCCAAACTCGCCGCGTTCAAGGCGGAGGTGGTCGCCCTCTCCGACCTGCTCGACGCGCAGCAGGAGCGTCACCGGATGCTGCCCCACGCCGACCCCGACTTCCGGACGCCGATGGAGGGCATGACGCGGGCCACCTACGACAACGTCCAGGGGGCGATCCGCCGCTACCGCGAGCGCTGGCTCGGGCTCATGGAGGTGTGGGAGACCGCGCAGGAAACGATCGACAAGGAGTGGTTCCTCGGCACCGCGGCGGCGGACGAGGCCTTGAAACTCCTCGATTCGGCCGAGGCCCGGCCACCGCTGGCCGACGTCGCCGGCGAGTGCAAGGGGCCGCTCGACGCGCTCGAGGAGGCCCACGAGCGGGCCCGCGAGGCGGCCACTTCGCTCGACGGCGAGATCGCTGCCACCGCGACCCGCCTCGAATCGGTGGCGCGGCGCGGCCGATCGGTCGCCCCATTCCAGGCGCCGCTCGCCGAGATCGGCCGCAGCCGGGCGCAGGCCGCGGCGGTCGTGGAGACCGATCCGGTGGCGGCCCGCGGGGGCCTCGCGCAAACCCGATCCGCGCTGGACGCCACCGTCGATCGGATCGATGCGTTCGAGGCGGCCGACGACCGGCGGCAGAAGTCCGCGGCCCAGACGGCCGAGGTCCGCCAGAAGGTCCGGGACCGCCGCGCCGAGGGCTGGCTGCTCGCCGAACCGGGGGCGAACCCCGACGAGCGGCTCGACGAGGCCGCGGCCCGCGACGCGACGGCCGTGCAGCTGCTCGATGCCGGGGAGATCGATGCCGCCGTCACGCATGTCGAGCGGGCGGAGAAGGCGAATGCCGATGCGCTGGCGCTCGTCGAGAGCATCGCGGCGGCGCGTGCAAAGGCCGATGAGCTGCTTCCGGCGTGCGGGGCGCGGGCCGAGGCGCTGGCGGCACGGCGGGCGGCGGCCGCGGCGGCGATCGGGCGGCTGGCCGCCTCCTACGCGGAGAGTTCCTGGGCCGACGTGGCCGAGAACCTGGCCCGAGCCGACGACGGCATGGGACGTGTGCGCACGCTCCTCGAGGAGGCCCACGCCGCGGTCGCCCCGCAGCGGCAGCACTATCTCCGGGCCGTCGCCGTGCTCGAGGAAACGGTCCGCCAGGAGGACTGGGTCGAGGGCTGCCTCGCGGCGATCATCGATCGGCTCGCGGAACTCGACGGACTGCGATCGGTGCTGCCCGGAAAGCGGAACGCGGCCCAGGAGCGGGTCGTCGGGCTCGAGCAGCGGCTCCGTCAGCAACGGACCGATCGGGTCCGCGCCAACGAGCGGTGTCGCGAGGCCGGACGGATTCTCGAGGTCGCCGACGGGTCGCTGCGGGCGCAGCGGCCCGACCTCCGGCAGGCGGCGAGGCTCGTCGAGGCGGCCGACACGGCGGCGGCCCGCGGCGAGGAGCTCGCCGCGGAGGATGATCGCCTCGCGCGGCAGGCGGCCGACGACATCGAGGAGACCGACTCGCTCGTGCGCCGCGTGGCGGCGTGGTATGCCGAGGGAGTGCAGGCCGACGTGCGCGGGCCTGCCGCCGCGATCGAGACCGCCCGCGCGCTCCTCGGCCGGCAGGCCTACGAGGATGCGATCCGCACCGCCACCGAGGCGTCGCAACAGGCGCGGATCGCCTATGCCACGGCCACCGCGGAGGCCGAACGGCGCCGGATCCGGCGGCTGCAGGAAATCCAGCGGCGGCAGATGGAGGAATCGTTCGCCCGCATGTCGAGAGGTGCCGGACCGATGGTGGTGCGACTGCCCGGCGGCACGTTCACCGGACCCGACCCGTGGCAGTCGATGCAGATGCCGAGGTCGGCTCCGCCGCGGCCGACGCCGCCTTCCGCGGGGGGCAGCTGGTCGCGGGACACGGCGCAGGTCGGCTGGTGACGGGCCGGCCGGTTGAGCCGGGTCCACGGACCGCTCGGTCCGCGGAAACTCACCGCAGCTGGATGGGAGGCACGCCGAGGCTGCCGACCTCTGCCGCCGCATTCGCCGCCGGCGCCGGGGGCAGGCTCACCCGGGCCGACCCCGGAGCCGAGGGCCGGCGCTCGGCGACCGCCGGAGGCCGCTCGACCTCGAGCAGCCGCTCCATCTCGGCCACGCGGTCGCGAACGTCACTCGGCATGCGGCTGCGTCCCGTGGGCGTGTCGATCGCCGCGTCGAAGACGACGCGTCCCTGCGGGTCCGCCACGAGGAGCCGCGTCTCCTCGCCGCCGGTGAGGGTGATCTGGTAGTCGGAGTCGTGTCGCACGAGCGTTTCATCCGCGAGCCGACGCAGCGGCCGCGCCTCGATCGGGCCGTTCTTGGGCGTCGCCTGCTGCACGAGCGCGAGCGACGACGCGGTCGGCCGCAGCCCGCCGGCGGCCGCGGTGCTGCGCAGCGAACGCGGGGGAGCGGCGCGGCCCGCGGCCAGAGGCACCACGACCTCCCGGCCGCCGCGCAGGACGGTGCACTCGAGCGGTGCCTCGCCGTCGGCGGCCTCGAGCAGGGCGTTGAACTGGTCCGGAAGAAGCAGCATCTGGTCATCGAGCTTCACGAGCACGTCGTGCTGGGCGAACCCCGCGCGGGCCGCCGGTGATCCGGCCGCGATCTCGTCGATCACGAGGCCCGCGCCGCGCTTGAGGGCGAGCTGCTGCCGCAGGACCCCCGAGGCACGGGAGAGCTTCAGGCCGAACGTCGCGAACGACGGCGGGCCGCCGGTGACGCCGCGGGCGGGCTCGAGATGCGATCGCGGCGGCTCCGCCGCTCCGGCGCCGGGCGACGCCGCGAGCGCCGTGAACGACAGCCAGACGATGGCGACGGCGCACGCGAGCCACGCTGGAACCGTTGATGTCATCATGGGTCGCACGAATGTGGGTCACGGGCCGCGGACGGGTCACGTCCCCGCCGTCCGCAAGTCGAGTGCGGGATTTGTGACGTTTTTCCCCGCCCGCCGCCAGACGACTCTCACGGGCCGGGCACCCCCGGCCCGCAAGCTGGGAAGGCCGCGGAGCAGCGGCGACCTGCGGCGGGCCGGGAACGCACGGACGACCCGACCGGTCGCCGGGGGCCGCCGCGAACAATCGTCACAACCCGGCCGATACCTACGCTGCGGGCGGCTCGCGCCACCCCGGGCGGCCGACGATCCGGCCGCTGCATTTCCGCGTCTCGGAGGCTCCGGACCATGTCGCGTCGCTCGCCGTTCTCCCCGTTGCTCGCCCGCACCGCGATCGCCACCGCGAGCCTGGTCGCGGCCGCCGGGATCGCCACCGCCGCCGGCGGGACCGCGACTCGGGGCACCTCCGCCGGCAACCGCCCCGCCAAGCGGGTCGCCGCGGCGCCCGCCGCCACCCAGCCGCCGGCCCCGAAGAAGCCCGTGCTCCTGCCGGGCACGGGGGCCCTCGTGAAGAACGTCGTCGACGACTTCGAGGATGAGAAGTGGACGTGGCGCTACAACCATCCCAAGAGTTCGGAGGAGCAGGACAAGCGGATGCGGGGCCCCCTCGGCAAGAGCACCAACGGCCGCTGGTTCGAGGGCCCGAAGCGCGGCACGCCCGACGTCGTGAAGCGGGTGGAGCTTCCCGCGCCGGGACTCGAGGGAAGCACGCACGGGCTCCTCATCGCCTCCCTCCGCGCCGGGATCCCGGGCCGCGTGACCTACCAGATGCAGCAGGACGACCTGATCTACAACCTGTCGCGCTACACCGGGGGCCGCAGCATGTCGGTCGCCGACAGCCCGAGCGTGACGGTCCGGGTCTACATGCCCCCGTTCGAGCAGTGGGAGAACCGCACCGGTCCCAGCTTCGGCTTCCGCGCCGGCTGCTTCACGCACGCGATCATCACCGGTGACGACCATCCCGACGAGGGCCGGTTCGGCCTCGAGGAGTACTGGCCCGGGATGTTCGTCTGCTTCGAGAGCAGCCACGACGGCAAGTTCAAGGAGGACGGCGGCTACATTCGCGTCCGCAGCGGCCGCAATGGCGGCGAGATCCGCGGCCCGCGCATCGAGCAGCTCGGCTGGTGGACGCTCGGCATGTCGTTCACGCCCGACGGGATGGTGCACTACTTCGCGAGCCCGGGCGTCGACGAGCTGACCATGGACGACCACATCACCTCGCAGTATCCCTACGGCTACCGCACCGAGCTCCTGAAGACCTTCTTCTTCAACGTGTGCTCGCAGGATGACGGCCGCACGTGGAGCACGCCGTGGGTCATCGACGACCCCAAGGTGTACTTCGTCAAGCGACCGCAGATGGCGACGACGAGGGCGACCAAGCGGTGAGCCGCGGACGGCCGCGGGTCACCGCGCCGTGCGGACGAAGTCGCAGACCGGCGCGAACGCCGCCGCGAGGACGTCGTCCGAGGCCCGCACCGAGAGTTCGTCGCTGCCACTGCGGACGAGACGGCATTCGCACGACCGACCCGCGTCGGCCCCGCGACCCTCGAGCCGCACCCTCCACGACTCCCCGTCGCGGGTCCACGTCCCCTCGGCGAACCGGCCGTCGGATGTGAAGGTCCACGAGCGGATCGTCCCGTGCTCGGGATCCCAGCCGATGATCTCGGTGACCTCGCGTCCCCGCACGTCGGCCGCGGGAAGGAGCCCCGGGATCCGGTCGTCGCCGGCCGTGACGGGCTCGTCCGAACCGGCCGCGGGGGCGACCGCGTGGGTGCGCACCAGAAACGCCCGGCCGGCGCTCCAGAAACACCGGGTGCTCGCGGTCAGCCCCGGGGCGACGTCCTCCCAGCTGCCCACGAGCCAGGCGAGATCCTCGAGCGGCCGCGTGGGCGGCAGACCTGCCGGCTCGGCCGCCTCCCGCACGCTCTCCAGCATCCAGCGCCCCTGATCCTTCACCACGATGGCCGAGAAGCGGCTGGCCGCGGCGGCGCCGTCCCCGAATGCGATCCGCGACGTGCCGTCGACGACGGCCACGTCGCCCCGCACCGGGCGGATCGACGTCACGTCGATATCCATGGCGGCCGCCGCTTCCTCGGCGAAGAGGGTGGCGAATACCTCGCGGACGGCTTCGCGGCCCGCGGTCACCTCACCCGAGTCGAGGTCGACGTTTTCCCCGCTCGGGCTCCAGTGCGCCACGACGGCGGCCGCGTCGTGCCTGTTGAAGGACCGCAGGTAGGAGCCGAGCATGTCGCGGATCTCGGCCAGATCGGCCGCGGCGGCACCACCACCCGAGGACATCCCCGCCGCCGGCGCGTGGGTCACGGCCGCAAGCCGGCGGGGCGGAACCCGCTCCGCGGACCGCAGCGACACGGTGCGAAACGGCCTGGCGGGGGCGATCACGACCGGCACGCGGCCGGCACTCCGGGGCCGTGCCGGGGCCGCCTCGCCGGCTGACCAGAGGTCAGGCTCAACCCGGGCGGAGACGATTTCCCGCTCTCCCCGGCCGGACGAGCAGCCGACGAGTCCCGCCAGGAGGATGCCACAGGCGGCCAGGCCGCGGGACGACCAGTTGCGATCCATCGCGAGTCACCCTCCATCGATTGGCGAACGCGACGCAGGGGCCTCGCGGCCTCCCCGCCGTCAGCACAGGCTAGCCGTTTTCGGCGGTGCCGCCCAGCGTTGCCGCGCCGATCGGTCGCCGCCGGCCCTCACTGCGCCTCGGCGGTCACTCCCGGAAAGTCGTCGGTGCGAAACGGCGTCAGCGGGAGCCCGGCGCTCGAGTACATGTTGCACACGGGGTTGTCGGCCCAGGCATAGCGGACGGCGACGGGCTCCGGCACCGCGTCGCTCCACACCTCGATCCGGCCGTCGGGGAGGATGGCCGCCTTGGCCGGGACGAACTTCCGATCGGCGCCGGCCACCGTGAAGCCGCGCGGCTCGTTCACGTCGAACGGCCGCCAGCCGCCGGCCCCTCCCGGCACGTTTTCGAAGGCGAGCACGATCTTGCCGCCCTGCTTCTCCATCGACGTGGAGCGCGGGCTGCGGCAGACGATCCCGGGGCGCTTGTAGGTTTCCGCGAGGGCCCAGCGGGCCAGCCGCTTGGCCACGTCCTGCTTGTTCCTCGGGTGGATGTCCTTGCCTTCGCCGAGGTCGATGATCACCGCTTCGCCGGTGTTGGGCAGCGCCTTCATCGTCATGGTCTGGGCCTCGCGGAGTTCGGCCCAGTCGCTCTCGGCGGGCTCCGGCTTCTCCTCCTTGAAGTCTGCGAGCTGCACCCAATAGAAGGGGAAATCGCCGAGCCCCCACTCCTCCCGCCACGACTTGATCATGAAGGGGAACAGCTCGCGGTACTGGTAGGCCCGGCCCGCGTTCGACTCGCCCTGATACCAGATCGCGCCGCGGATGCCGTAGCCGATCGTGGGATTGAGGACACCCGCGTGGATGTTGCCCGGACGGTGGTTGCCCGTGAGCTGCCACGCCGGGTCGGCCGGCTGACCGGCGGCCGGTTTGCCCTCCCGCTTGGCCACCTCCGCGGCCTCGCGCCACTCCCGCATCTTCTGCTCGAACTCGGCCCTGCCCGCCGCGACCGCCTCCTCGGTTTTCAGCCACCGCTCGTGGATCACCTTGAGGAGTGGGTGCGCGGCGAGCTTGTCGCGCCGCACCCAGGCCTCGGCGGCGCTGCCGCCCCATGCGTTGTTGATCAGGCCCACGGGGACGCCGAGGGTCTGGTGCAGCTGCCGGCCGAAGTAGTAGCCGACCGCCGAGAAGTCGCCGACCGACTCCGGCGAGCATGCCGCCCACTTCCCCTGGAAGTTCGCCTGCGGCTCCTGCGTGCCGACCTGCGGCACCGAGATGAGACGGATGTCGGGAAAGCTCGCCGCCGCCTTCTCGAGGTCGGCGTCGTTGCACTGGTTCACGCTCCACTGCATGTTCGACTGCCCGGAGCAGACCCATACCTCGCCGATCAGGACGTCGTCGAACGCCACCGTGTTCTTGCCCTTCACGGTGAGCGTGTGCGGGCCGCCGTACTCCTGCACGGGATCGAGCAGCACGTGCCAGGTGCCGTCGGTCGCCGCGGTGGTCGCGTGGGTCTGGCCGCCGAGCGTGACGGTGACCGATTCGCCAGGCTCAGCGGTGCCCCAGACACGGTTGCGGATGCCCTGCTGGAGCACCATGTGGTCGCCGAACATGTTGTTGAGCGCCACGTCGGCCGCGGCGGGGACGCCGCAGGTGGCGACCAGGGCGGCGACGAGGGCGAAGTGGGCGCGGCGCATCGAATGGCCTCCTGGGCATGCGTGGCTTGGGACCGTTCCTCCGGAGGACGAGAATAGCGGGACGCGGGATCCCGCGAAACCCATCGGCCAGCTGGGCACCGGGGGCCGACGGCGGCGGCGACCGGCCGTTCCTCGCATCGCGATCGGGGTCAGGGTATGGTGTCCGCCGATCGTGTCCGCCACAGGAGCCCGAGCCGATGTCCGACGAGCATGCCCCCGATCACGACGCCTCCCACGACCATGAAACGGGCGCTCACGCTCGCGAGGTTTCCGGCCGTGGGGCGGCGACCTCCGCCGTCGCCATTCCGCTGGTCGCGCTGGGACTCCTCGGCGCCGCCATCTGGCTCGGTTCGCGGCCCGCCTCCGCGCCCCGGCCGGAGGTGCCCTCCGCCGCCGTCGCCCCGGCCGCGGGTGACCCGCTTCCGTCGTGGAACGACGGGCCCACCAAGCGCGCGATCCTCGACTTCGTCGCCACGGTCACCGACGAGACGGCGGCCACCTTCGTGCCCGTCCCCGAACGGATCGCGGTCTTCGACCACGACGGCACGCTCGTCTGCGAGAAGCCGGTCATTCACGGCCTCTTCCTCGTCGACCGGGTGAAGGCCCTCGTGGAGCGCCGGCCCGAACTCGCCCACGAGGAGCCCTACGCGACGCTGCTGACGGGAGACCTCGATTTCATCCGCAAGCTTGGCAAGCGATTCTTCGCGGACCTGACCTTCGCGTCGGTCGCCGGCGTGCCCGAGGAGCAACTCGAGGCGGAGTCACGCGACTTCATCCGCACCGCCCGCCATCCCGTGTTCGACGTGCCGCTCGGGGAAGTGACCTTCCAGCCCATGCGGGAACTGATGGCCTTTCTCCGCACGAAGGGTTTCGCCGTGTGGATCTGCTCGGGGAGCGGAGTGCACTTCATGCGGCCCGCGGCGGAGGCCTGGTATGGCATCGGACCCGAGCGCGTGATCGCCTCGCGCCCGGTGACGGAGATGCGTGAGGTCGAGCCGACCACGCCCGCGAACGAGAAGGCCCCGAACCGCCGCCTCGACCTCGTCGTGCTGCCGCAGCTTCGCGTGCTCAACGACGAGGAACAGAAACCGGTGAACATCGGCGAGTTCATCGGCCGCCGCCCGATCTTCGCGGCCGGCAACGTGGGCACGACCGGCGACATCGAGATGCTGCGGTGGTCGCAGTCGGGGGAGCGTCCCAGCCTCCAGCTGGTGGTGCTGCACGACGACGCCGATCGCGAGATGGCCTACGGCGAGCCGGGGGGTGAGACGCTCGATGCGGCCGCGAGGTACGGCTGGCAGGTCGTGCGGATGGCGAAGGACTGGAACCGCGTCTTCGCCCGGCCGCTGGAGAAGACGAACCCCGTCGCGACGCCGCCC
>Ga0007791_10000111_pt1 | contig 20802 bp, 19 predicted proteins | sample CryBogmetaGMA05M_FD_60368 | JGI IMG/M metagenome (GOLD analysis project Ga0007791, IMG submission 60368) | Freshwater microbial communities from Crystal Bog, Wisconsin, USA - MA0.5M | ecosystem: Environmental > Aquatic > Freshwater > Lake | place: Crystal Bog, Wisconsin, USA | collected 2009-07-06 | reverse complement strand
AACGGTGGTCGTGGAGAGCACCCCCGGCGTCGGAACCGAGTTCACGATCCGGCTGCCGGTCGCGTGAGCCACCGCGGAGGAAGGCCGTCCACGCTCCGCGTCACCGCCGCGGCGGTGACGGTGTCGCGCCCCGGCGCCCATCGCCTCGTCACTCTTGCCCGCGGCGGGCCCGGGCGTGGAAGTCGAGGATCTGCTGCCAGGCCTCCTCGGGCGATTCGGCGTAGGAGAAGAGACCGAGGTGGCGATCGGCCACCACGCCCGAGTCGGCGAGGAACTCGAAGTCGATCACGTTCGACCAGTAGTCGCGGCCGTAGAGGATGATCGGCACCGGCTGCATGCGATGCGTCTGCCGGAGCGTGAGCGTCTCGAACATCTCGTCGAGCGTGCCGAAGCCGCCGGGGAAGAGCACGACCGCCGCCGCCCGGAGGATGAAGTGGAACTTCCGCAGGGCGAAGTACTTGAACTGGAAGCAGAGCTCGGGAGTGATGAACGGGTTGGGCTGCTGCTCCGCCGGGAGCTTGATGTTGAGGCCGATCGATTTGCAGCCGACGTCGAAGGCGCCGCGGTTGGCGGCCTCCATGATGCCCGGCCCGCCGCCCGTGATCACCACGTAGTCGCGCTCGTCGTCGCACTGGTTGTCGATCGAGACGATGCGGGCGAACCGCCGGGCCTCGTCGTAGTAGCGGCTCATCGCCAGCAGCCGTTCCGCCCGCTCCACGTCGCGGGCCAGCTTCCGGTCGCCCGGCCCCGCCTGCGCGGCGCGGCGGGCCTCCGAGAGCCGCCGCTCCGCGGCCGTCCGCTCGACGATTTGCGTGCCACCGAACACGATGACGGTCGACTTGATGTTGTCGGCCGCCAGCGCGATCTCGGGCTTGCCGAGTTCGAGGAGCATCCGCACGCCACGCATCTCCTCGCGGGTGAGCAGCAGCGGGTCGTCCTGGGCGAGCGAGTAGCTCGGCGACCCGAGGATCCGCTCCATGTTCTCGGCCACGAGCGCGACGTCGTCGCCGAGCACCGTGTCGGGAAGGATGCTGCACGCCTTCGGCTTCTCGGGCGGGCGCGGCGCGGCCGTGTCGTCGCCGGGCTTCGGGGTCTTCGCCATGGTGGTTCCGTCGCGATGAAGGTGTGTTCAACCGTCGAGTTCGAAGGTCTCGCCGAGGGCGGCGACGTGGACATCCCAGCCCCGCGTGGTCCGCAGGAACTCGGCCATGCCCCGGGCGGCCGGCGGCTCACCGTGCACGAGGAACGTCCGCCGGGGCGCCGCAAGCGGGGCGAGCCAGCGGCCGATCTCGTGCCGGTCGGCGTGCCCGGAGAGCGCATCGACCTTGCGCACCGCGGCACGGACCGGCACGTCGCGGCCGTGGATCCGCAGGAACTCGGCGCCGTCGACAAGGCTGCGGCCGCGGGTGCCCTTGGCCTGGAAGCCGGCGATGAGCACCGTGGTCTTCGGATCGGGCAGCCGCTGCGCCAGGTGGTGGAGGATCCGGCCGCCGTTCATCATGCCGCTCGACGCGATCACGATGCCGGGCCCCCGATGGGCGTTGATCGCTTTCGACTCGTCGGCGGTCCGCGCCATCCGCACGAAGGGGCTGGCGAGCGACTCGGCCACGCCCTGCATCTTCGCCTCGCTGAAGTCGTGCTCGTCGCGGTGCTTGCGAAAGACCGCCATCGCGTCGACGGCCATCGGCGAATCGACCCAGACCGGCGTCTCCGGCACCCGGCCCGCCGCCATGAGCGTCCGCAGGAGGTAGACCAGTTGCTGGCAGCGGCCGATCGCGAACGACGCCACGAGCATCATCCCGCCGCGGCGGATCGCCTCGTTGGTGACGGCCTCGAGCTCGTCGAGCGGCTGCGCGGGCGAATGGTCGCGGTCGCCGTAGGTGCTCTCGCACACGAGGTAGTCGCAGGCCGGCGGCGAGATCGGATCCTTGTAGAGCGGCGCGTCGAAGCGGCCGACGTCACCGGAGAACACGATCCTCACCGGCTCCGGACCCTGCTCCCGCGCCGCCTCCATCTCCACGAAGGAGCTGCCGAGCATGTGGCCCGCCTCGTGAAACCGGCAGCGCACGCCGCCCGTCGGCTCGAACCACTCCTCGCGGGCCACGGGGCGGACGAGCCGCAGGGCCTGATCCACGTCCCGCTCCTCGTAGAGCGGCAGGGCAGGATGGTGCTTCGAATAACCCTTCCGATTGGCGTACTGGGCATCTTCCGCCTGGCACTTCGCCGAGTCGTAGAGGAGAAGCCCGAGGAGGTCGGCGGTGGCGGGCGACGTGAGGATCGGCCCGCGGAAGCCTTCACGGGCCAGGCGGGGCAGGAAGCCCGAGTGGTCGATGTGGCCGTGGGTGAGCACGACCGCGTCGATCGAATCGGGGGGCACCGGGAACCGTTCCCAGTTCCGCTCGCGGAGCTCCTTCTCCCCCTGGAACAGCCCGCAGTCGACCAGCACGCGGCGCCCCCGCACCTCGACGAGGTGCCTTGATCCCGAGACCATGCCGGCCGCACCCAGAAAACTCAGCGTTGCCATGCCCGCTCCAGTTGGTCCTTCCCGACGGCCTGCCGCCCGAGACGTCAATCGTCAGGGTGACACCGTCCCGGCCTCCGGACGCCCGCCTTCGAGCGTGCGTCCCGCAAATGCGATCGTACCTTCCCCGAGTGCCAGCGATTCCAGCCAGTGGATCGCGCCGCCGGTTGTGGACGACGCCGGAATGTAGACCACAAGCCCGCTGCGGCCGTCCAGCCGGAGGCTCGATATCGTCACTCCCGCCCGGCCGAGCCGCCGCCGGAGTTCCGCGAGCACCGGCCCGCGCGGCAGCGGCAGCGCCCCGAGGCCCGCATCCTGGATCTCGATCGCCAACTGGTTCGGACCGCGGAGCCGCAGATCACCCGCCGCCCAGGCCACCGTCGACAGCGGCCCGACGCCGATCCGCATCGCCACGTCGATCCGGCCCGGGGCGAGACGGATCCTCGGCTCGGAGACGAACCGCGGCAGGAGCGTGGCATGGTTTCGGGGCAGGTCGATGGCGAGCCACGCGTTGATGTCACGTTCGTCGAGCGCCGCCTCCCAGCGGCCCGCGCGGACGACCGCGGCCCGCAGCCCCGCGAGATCGCTCACCAGCCGGCGGGCCGCCTGCTCCGCGGCCGGAGCGCCACCGCCGGCCGCGATGCGGTCTTGGTAGAAGACCGGAACCTGTCGAGCGGCCACCGCGACGACCATGACCGTCGCCGCGACCGCGAACCCGAAGAGCCACCGCGCCAGTCGCCGGCGCGGCGGTGACGGTGGGACCGGGTCCCCGGTGTCGGCGGATGACGACGATGCGGTGGCGGTGGTCGCGGTCATGCAACGATTCTGCCGCGACGACGTCCGGCCTCCCAAGCCGGAACGTCGAGCAACCGCCGGGGCTGCTGCTTCCCGCAGCCCCGGCGGCATCGAATTCTTCAGATCAGCCCGCGAAGCCCAGGAACCGCGGGATGGGCAGTTCGGCCACCGGATCGACCGTCACGCCGCCAAGGGAGTCGTCGTCGAGTTCGTCACGGAGCACCCGCACGTGCGGCGGCGCCTCGATGCCGATCCTCACCTTGTCGCCGCTGACCCGCACGACCGTCACCACGACCGATTCCCCGACCCGAATCCGTTCGTTCTGCTTGCGTGAGAGCACGAGCATCGAGCCCCTCCGTTCTGAGTGTCTGGGATGAATGGTCTGTCACATGGATGTAGCAGATGTGATGTACAAATGTCAACGTACCGGCCGCGGCACCACCCGCGAGCGCGATCCGCGTGCCCCCATCACCACCCGAGGCGGCATGTCGTTCCCGCCGCGTTCCCCGCGGGGCCCGTGCGGGCCCGAGGCGGCTGGTTGGGAAAGATATGCGACACAGGAAACATCGTCCGGTCGGGGCGAGTTTCTTGCCGCACGGGCGAACTTCACCACGTGCGCCGTTCATGACGGCGACGCCCGGAGGCGACCGGGCCGGCTCATGAACCGGGCGGCTGCGGCCGAGCGGTTTCGTCGGCGCGTCCCACGAACGTCTGCAGGTCGACCGTGTCGGCGGTCGCGATGTGCGCTTGTGCCTCCTCGATCTGGTCGAGGTCGCCCTGCAGCAGCCGCGGATGGAGTTTGTGCACGCACCGCAGCCGTTCGGGCCGCGCCCCGAGCGCCGTGAGTTTCGAGTCGATCTCGAGCGTCACCTCGCCGGGGATCGCGCCGGCTGCCTCGACGCGGCGATTGACCGCCAGCCGCGGAAACGGCGGGATGCCCCCGGGATGCAAAAGCGCCTTGAGCAGGATGGCGGTGTCGGCGAACCGCCGGTACGTCGCGGCCGCGTCACCGGCCGGCGCTTCCTCGTACGCCACGGCGTAGCGGACACGCGGGCCCACGAGCTCGAGGCGATCATCCTCCTCGGTGAATCCCTCCGTGAAGTCGGGTCCGCCCGCCCAGCGGACGAGCCGGTCGTCGCTCGACCGCGCCCACTTCGCGAGCGACACGCTGAGCCGCTCGAGCCGGATCATGTCGACCCGGGTCTTGAGGTGCCGCCCGGGATCGATCACGAGGACGCGCTCCCGGGCCGGGTCGTGCAGCGCGATCTCGCAGACCTGCATCTCCTTGTCGGGGCCCGTGGGCTCCTCGAGGAAGTCCCACGCCACGCCCTCGTGGAACACCGTGAGGCTGCGGGCCAGCGGCTTCGCGCCACCGTCGGCGAAGAGCTCGCTCACGACCCGCATCTCGCAGGGCCGACGCGGCTCCTCGGCTGCGGAAGCCATGGCCGCGGCGAGCGCGAAGACCACGGAAAGCGGACCATGGCGGGCGTTCATGGGAGCGAATCCTGGCATGCGGGAGCCTCCGTGAGGGCGGGACGGTAGCAGACGCCGGCCGGCGGCCCAAGGCGGCCTGCGTCGGGAAACCGGGGAGTTCCCGACCGCCCACGCCAGACGTCGGCCCCGCGGGCCTTCCGGGCGGCGGTATCCTTGGAGGCTCCCGGGAGGAACGCACCATGCGCCACATGCCGTCGATCGTCCTCGCGCTCGTCCTGGTGTCGCGAGTTGCGGCCGCCGAGGGCGACGCCGACTGGCCGCAGTGGCGTGGGCCCGACGGCCAGGGACATGCCGCCCGGGCCCACGACCTGCCGACCACGTGGAGCGAGACGGAGCACGTCGTCTGGAAGACGCCGCTGCCCGGCCGCGGCTGGTCGTCGCCCGTGATCGACGATCGGCACGTCTGGATGACCACGGCGATCGCCCGCGAGGCGACGGCCGAGGAACTCGCGGCGCTTCCGCCGCAGCCCGGCAACCAGCCGCGCGACCTCGCGAACCACCTCAGCCTGCGGGCGCTGTGCGTCGAGCGCGACTCGGGCCGGCTCGTCCACGACGTGGAACTGCTCGCGGTCGACCATCCTCAGACGATCCACCAGCTCAATTCCTACGCCTCGCCGTCGCCGGTGCTCGCCGCCGGCCGTCTCTACTGCCACTTCGGCGACTTCGGCACCGCGTGCCTCGACACCGCGAGCGCCTCGGTCGTGTGGGCCAACCGCGAACTGCGGCTCGAGCACATGAACGGCCCGGGCAGCACGCCCGTGCTCTGCGCCGGACGGCTCATCGTGCACTGCGACGGCAGCGACGTGCAGTTCGTCGCGGGCCTCGACGCCGCCACGGGCGCGGTGGCGTGGCGCACGCCGCGCAGCGGCACGCTCCGCGACAACCCCGACCTCAAGAAGTCGTACGGGACGCCCATCGTGGTGCCGCTCGGCGGCCGCGAAGTGGTCGTCTCCCCCGGCACCGACTGGCTCTACGGCTACGATCCCCGCACGGGTGCCGAACTGTGGCGCGTGGCCTACGGGGATCTCGGCTTCTCGGTCGTGCCCCGGCCGGTCGCGGCGCACGGGCTCATCTACCTGAGCACCGGATTCATGAAGCCGCGGCTGCTCGCCGTGCGGCCGCCGGCGGGCGACGCGCCGGCCGAGATCGTGTGGGCGGAGGAGAAGGGCGCGCCGAGCATGCCCTCGCCGCTGGTCGTCGGAGACGAGCTCCACATGGTCAACGACAACGGCATCGCCACGTGCCTCGACGCCCGCACCGGCGCGGTCGCGTGGACGCAGCGGCTCGGCGGCAACTTCTCCTCGTCGCCGCTCTACGCCGACGGAAGGATCTACCTGGCCAACCGCGAGGGCGAGACGTTCGTGATCGCGCCGGGCCGCACGTACGAGCTCCTCGCCACCAACCGCCTCGACGGCCGGATCTTCGCCACGCCGGCGGCGGTCGGCGATTCGCTCTACGTGCGGACCGACGAGGCGCTCTACCGGATCGCCAACCGCCCCGCCGTGCACTCCGCCCCGTGAGCGTCATGCGGCCTCCCTCCGCCACGCGTCGTCACTTCCTCACCGCCGCCGCCGCCAGGAAGCGACCACGCCGAGGCCGAGCGGTCCTACCAGCTCGGTGAACTCGAACGCAGCCTCCGCCACTGCCGCGACGTGCTCGGCCTCGGCATGCGGGCGTGACCACGGGTCGCCGTGCCGCGGTGATTCGCCGGCTACTTCCGGGTGAACGCGAACACGCCGCGCTTGTTGGCGACGACGACATCGGGGCGGCCGTCGCCGTCGAGGTCGGCGACGGTCACCTGGGTGCCCACGCCGCTGTCGCGGTCGATCTCGTGGGCCACGTACCGGGCGCCGCCCGCCCCGTCCCGTTCGAGACGGAACCAGTAGAGCACCGGGTCGGCGTTGGGATCGATGTCGCCGTTCACGCCGTGGGCCCAGCGCCGCTTGCCCGTCACGATGTCGAGGAGGCCGTCGCCGTCGATGTCGGCCAGCCGCATCGCGTGGATCTGGCTGAACGTCACGCCCTGCTCGTTCTCCTCGGGCCGGCTGCCCATGATGCGGTGCTCGGTGAACGTGCCGTCGGCGTTCTGGCGGAACCACCCCAGGCCGCAGCCGTGGGCGTCGTAGCTGGTGACGATGTCGTTGCGCCCGTCGCCATCGACGTCGGTGGCGAACATGTGGGCGCCGCCGCGGCCGTCCGGCGGGCCGAACGGACCCGGATGAAAGGGCCAGATCGCGGCGTCGGTGGCCGGCTGCTCGAACCAGCCGTCCTTCGTGAGGATGTCCTGCCGGCCGTCGCCGTTCACGTCGCCCGCACCGTAGCCGTGCGTGTAGCGGAAATACTTTTTGTCGTTCTCAGGTGACCGCGGCGTGATCGGATGGAACACCGCCGTGCCGAGCGGCCGCGACCAGTCGATCTCGGCGAAGCCGAGTTGCCCGCCACCCTGGCCATGATCGCTGGAGTGCACGAGCAGTTCCGGCCGACCGTCGCCCGTCATGTCGACCACGTCGGGCGACTCGCCATCGGCCACGGCGAAGACCGCGTGCTTCTCCCAGTGGCCCGGGCCACCCTGCGGGTTCACGAACACGAACGCCGCCTCCCCCGGCAGGCCGTAGACGAGGATGTCGGGCCAGCCGTCGCCGGTGAAGTCGTGGGCGTAGGCGAGGAAAAAGTCGGAGTAGCCCTGCGCGGGATCGTAGGGAGTCTTGGTCGGCCCGGCGGGATTGTCGGCCGGCGGCGTGAACTCGGTCTGCCGGACGAAGTCGGGGCCGTGCCAGATCGTGTTGCCGGCCGTGATGTCGGCGTGGCCGTCCTTGTCGAAGTCGGCGACGGCACACCCTTCCGCGACGAACCGCTCGGTGAGCGTCTTCTTGGTGAACGCGACCTCCCCGGCGGCCGCCGATCGGAGGACGCACGCCGCCATCATGAGCACCACTGCGCTGCTGCGATTCATTCTGACTCCGCTACGGTTTCGCGGCCCCCGCGAGCTTTGCCTCGATCGCGGCGACCGCCGCCTTGGCCTCCGCCTCGATGCCGGGGGCGGCCACCGCCTCCTTCGCCACCGCGAGCGTCTCGGCGTGGGGATACCGCACGAGGATCTCGATCACCGCCTTGCGGTCGGCCGCGTCGCCTGCCGCCGCGAGTGCCTTGCGGCACATCGCCGCCCGCTCGGCCTCGGGCATCACGAACTGCCTCGCGATGCGGATGTAGCCCTTGAGCGTCCTTCCACGGTACGACCCGGCGGCGTCGGAGGTTGCAAGCGCCAGGAGCACGTCGGCGGCGTCGGGAGTCATCCACTTGCCGAGCAGCCGCGTGGCCACGTCGGCGAGCGCCGGATCACCGGACCGCGCGGCCGCGGCCACCGCGGCGAGCGCCCGCGGCCCGCCGACCTCACCGACGATCGCGAGCAGGGCGTTCTTCCGCGGCGAGCCGGCGTCGATCGCCGCGGCGATCTTCCCCGCGCAGGCGTCGCGGTCGGCCATCCGCACGGCCGCCTCCGCGAGGGCCGCCGTGGCAACGTCGGCCTCGGCGTCGTCCCGCGGGTTCGCGGCCAGCCGCACGAGCACGTCGAGCTGGCCCGCATCGACGGTCGCTCCGAGCGCGCGGATCGCCGCCTGCCGCACCGCCGCATCGCCGTGCCCGGCGAGGGGCACGATCTCCGCGACCGCGGGAATCCGACGGCGGCCGACGAGCCCGATGAGCGCCGGGAGGGCCTTCGCGTCGGCCGTCGCCAGCCGCGACGTGATCTCGCGATCCACGGCTGCGCCGGGGAGCACGACCACCGCGTCGATCGCGGCGGCGGCGACGGTCGGCTCGGGCTCGGCCGCGAACACCAGGAGCCGGGGCACGACGGCCGCATCGCCGACGCGGCCGAGGCCGCGGATCGCCGCGAGCCGGTTGGCCGCCGGCCCCGCGGACGCCGCGTCGACCAGGGCGGCCTGCACCGCCTTGCCGGCACCGCCGGCGTTGCGGTCGGCGAGGACGTCGATCACAAGCGCCGCCCGCCCGGCGCCGGTCGCGGCGGATGATCCGGCCGCGATGGCGCCCAGCAACGCGAGGTCGACCTTCTCGGCCAGGCCCGCGTCGCGGCCGGTGCCGGCCCCGAGCTCGCGGGCCGTGGAGAGACCCATGTTGAAGAGCCTCTTCGACGGTGCCTTCACGAGTTCGACGAGCAGGGGGATGCCGGCCTCACCGCGGGCGAGGATCGCCCCCCGCGCGGCCTCGGCCCGCCGCTGTTCGGAGACGTCCGCCCTCCACACCGCATCGAACGCCGCCAGCGCCTCGTCGCGCCGGCCGGCGGCGAGAAGCCGCTCTGCGGCGACCACGCTCGCGAGGGCCACGGCTTCCCGGTCGGGCGATCCCGCGGCCAACGACCGCACGAGGATCGCGGCCGCCTCGGGCGTACCGATCGAGCCGAGCGCCGCCGCCGCCGCGACGGCCACGTCGGCATCGCCGTCGGCCAGCCGCCCCTCGAGGAGGCCGACCGCGGCCGTGTCGCGCCGCACGCCGATCGAGTTGATCGTCCCCACGAGCAGCCGGCCCGAGAGCGTCTCCGCCGCCTTGCGCAGCGCCGCGTCGGCCTCCGGCCCGGGAATCGCCTCGAGGGCGATCCGCGCCCACGAGGCCAGCCGCTCGTTCGCGAGCAGGGCGGCGAGATCGCCGACCGCGGCCGGCGAGCCCTGGATGGCCAGCCGCTTGCACGTGATCGCCTTCTCCGACTCGGGTGTCTCCGAGCGGAGCACGGCGAGCAGGGCCTGCTCCTGCGGAGCCACCGCCGGACCCTCAGCCCTGGCGTTGATGGCCGCGTCGCAGACGAGCGCCACGAGCAGGGGCACGATCGCCGCCCGCACCGCGTGCCGTCCGCACGACACCAAACGTCCCTTGGCCTTCATGATCCGAGCCTCCATGGTTCGCGGAGCGACTCGGACCGCAGCCGGCCGGCCTCCGCATCGTTGACGAACCGCCACGTCTCGGTGTCGAGCCGCACGGGCCGGCCGAGGAAGAGCGCCACGTTCGCCGCGTGGCAGGCGATGTGCGCGTTGCAGGCGGCGTCGGCGTTGCCCTTGGGCTTGCCGCGCGTCCGGCAGCAGTCGAGGAAGTCGCGGACGTGGAACGTGGCGGGGTAGCCGCCGATCTCCTCGACCTTCCTGCCCGCCATGAGCTCCGGTGAACTGAGGACGAGCTTGCCGCTGTCGCCCGCCTCCACCCATCCTGTCTCCCCCTCGAAGCGGACCGGGCACGAGCCGAGCGGGATCCAGTCCTTCTCGCGGAAGATGAGCTCCGCGCCGTTCGCGTAGCGGCACACCAGTTGGCCGTCGACCGGCGGGGCGTAGTCGACCGGCGGCGGCCCGTCGTTGACGGCCCACTGGCAGAGGTCGACGCAGTGCGAGCCCCACTCGAGCACACCGCCGCCGACGAGCCCGCCCCCCTTCTCGAAGTTGAAGCCGTCGGCGAGTGTCTGGGCGTGGAAGGGCCGCCAGGCGGCGGGACCGAGATACATGTCCCAGTCGGCCGCCGCCGGATCGGGCGCGGGCTCCTCGGCCAGCCAGCCGCTCGTCTCGGCCCGCATCCCGCCGGGATGTGCAAACACCCGCTGCACGCGGCCGAGCCGCCCGGTCCGCGCCAGTTCGCAGGCGAACGCGTAGTGGGGCAGGTTCCGCCGCTGCGTGCCCGCCTGGAACACGGTGCCGCAGCGCCGCATCGTGTCGCGGAGGATCAGGCTCTCGGCGATGTTCTTCGTGCAGGGCTTCTCGCAGTAGATGTCCTTGCCGGCCTTCGCCGCGAGCATCGCCATGAGGCCGTGCCAGTTGGGCCCGGTGGCGATGAGCACCGCATCGACGTCCTTCTGATCGAGCAGTTCGCGGAAGTCGCGGTACGTCCGGCAGTCGGCGGTGCCGTGGTGCTTGTCCACGATCCCCTTGACGGCGCTGCGGCGGCCTTCCTTGACGTCGCACACGGCGACGAACTGCACGTCGGGCTGCTGGAGGAAGCAGCCGAGGTCGTACTCTCCCCGGCGGCCGATGCCGATGCCGGCCACGCGGATTCGCTCGCTCGGCGGCACCGCGCCGTCGAGCCCCAGCGCCGACGACGGGATCACCATCGGCGCCCCGGCGAGCGACCCCGCCGCGAGGCCCGTCCGCAAGAAAGCACGTCGTGTGCGTGCGCGTGGTGCCGCCATGATCTTCCTCCGCCGTGATGCCTCGCGAACCCCGAACACCACCGTTATCGCCGCCGCCGCCCTCCCCTGCAACCGGCGGCCTACAGCTGCCCGTCCACCGCCAGCTGGTGGAAGTAGTGCGGCACCTTCGCCTGGTTCGCGAGCAGCCAGTCGATCGTGGGCTCGTTCCGCAGCGCCTTGCCGATCGCCTTCGCGGTGGCCTCGCGGTTGGTGCGGAAGAGGATCTGCGGATCGTACTCGGCCTCGACGATCGAGGGGTCGAGCCACACCGAGACGATGATGCCGAGGTCGTTGACCTTCCTCTTCGGGATGTCGCCGGCCCGCACCGCGTCGAGCACGCCGTGGGCGATCGCCGCCTGGACCGTGCCCATGAGGATGTTCGTGTACTTCTCGTGCTTCACCGTGACCTTGCTCACCATCAGCGTGGCGGGCCGCACCTGCACGTCGGAGTTGAGGATCGCGAACACCCGAGAGTGCCCCTTCGTCTGGTCGCCGAGGAGGTTTGCGATCGCGTAGCCGACCGGCCCGTCGAGCTCGCCGATCACCACCTCGGGCTCGGCGGCGCTCCACGCAGCCTCGTCCTCCACGAGCGCCTCGCCCGTGCGCATCACGATGCGTCCCCGTGCCATGCCCGTCCGCGCCGGCTGCTTCCGTTTCGCCATGCGTCCGCTCCTCGCTTCGACCCGTGCGGTTTTCGAGCGCCCGATCACCCAGAGCAACCGACACCCTGGAGAAGCCCGACGATCGTTCGAGGTTGATCGCCCTCGACCGGCAACCACTGTCGGCAAAGGCGATTCCCCGGAAAAGTTTGTACCCCGATTTCCGGAGTCGCCGCAAGGACTCGCCACATACGCGAGTCGTCGGCATCGCCCGGAGCGGCGCGGGCACCTCGGACCGCCGCCGGCCCACACGGCGCGGCTCACGGTCCATGGACAAAGCCATCCATGGCCTTTGTCCACGTGGTCGACCGCAGGAAACGCCGAGGATTTCCTGCGGTCGACTCCAGCCGCATCGTGCGGCGCGACGCTTTGGCCACGGCCTGCTATGGGACCGTCGTCGGCGCGGGCATAGGCCTGCCCGTCGGAGTTCCACCGGGCGGTCCGTACCCCGTGGGGACATTCGGGCCGGTGAGCGGCGCGATCGGTGGCCCGCTGTAGGGGACGTCTTTTTTTTGGCCGCCGCAGCCGACCATCGCGCAGCCTGCGGCGAGGGCGCAGAGCGTCGATGCGATTCGCATGGCTCGGTCTCCGATGGGGCTTACCAGTCGTTCCCCAAGACTTCGCGGCCCTGCGGGGTGAGGGCTTGCCACCAGGTGGGGTTCGAGATCGAACTGTCCACGCTCCGGATGCTGCCGTCAGCGACGCCGACGAGCATGGCGCCGGGGTGGATTTGCTGAGCGAGCGCCGGATTGCACTGCGTGCTCCACGGTGTTTGCGTGATGGTTTGGAACCGCGCGTTCGCGCCGACGAGCCCGGGGAACGCGGAGTTGGAGGTGTACCCGGTGTTCCCGTCGGAGGAACCGTAGGCGAAGATCGACATGTACGACACGTTCCACGAACCGTGGCCCCACAGCGGCGCATAGTACAGGTTGCACGTCCGATACCTCTCGGCGAAGAGCACGGTCTTCGAAGTGCCGTCCGGGATTTTGGCGAGCTTCGAGTTCGACGCCATGTTCGCGGAGGCATTGTTCCCGCCGCCGGGATTGCCGAACACTTGAAAGTTCGCCGCGTAGTTCCCGGGCATCCATTTGCCGGCTTGGTCTTCGGCGCCGACCCAGCCCGGCTGCCAAATGCCCTCCTCAGGCCATGTGGAATCGGACGGGCAGAAGTAGGGCGCGATCGGATACGTGCATGGCATGCGGGTGAGCGACGCGCTCGTGGGAACTTGAAAATAGGCGCTGCCCTTGGAGGCGCTGTACAGCGGGGCTTGTTCGATATAGGGAAGCAAGGCGTAGAAAACCGGAACGCCGATGAGCGGCAGGCCCCGACTTGGGTCCGGCGGATCCGTGCACATCGCCGGGAGTTTGCCCTTGGCGTCGTTGTGGGCGTGGCAGGCGAGCGCGACCTGCTTGAGGTTGTTCGAACACTGCGACCGGCGGGCACTCTCGCGGGCCGACTGCACGGCGGGCAGGAGCAGCCCGATGAGTGTCGCGATGATCGCGATCACGACGAGCAACTCGACGAGCGTGAAACCCGCTCGTCGGCGGCACGAGATGCGAACGGCCATGGCCAAACCTCGGGCGAGGAGCGACAGCGTGAAACAGGACAGTTCCCCCGGGGAAATCATTCACCTTTGACCGGTGAAACGCAAGGGCGAGATCGCGGGTTTCGCGGCGTTCACTCCGCCGGATTCCTCGAGCCGACACCCGCGCGAGCCGTCGCCTGTGCGGCCGCTTTCCCCGGGCGGCGGCTGACGCGCTGCTAGAGGTATCGCCGGCGGTTGACGTTCGCCTTCCAGCGGCCCGACTCGGCGATCTCGAGGAGTTGCGCCTGCGTGAACGACTCGCCGTGCTCGAGCACGGCCCGGCGGATCACCTCCTTCACGTCGGCACCGGTCGCCCCTTCGAGCGCCTCGGCGAGGGCGTGCAGGTCGAGCGGCAACTTCAGGCGGCCGAGGTGGCGCTCGAGGATCCGGCCGCGGCTGGCCGCGTCGGGCATGGGGAGCGTGATCACCATGTCGAACCGGCTCGACCGCTGCGCGGCGGGATCGAGCGACTTCGGGTCGTTCGTGGTGGCGATCGTGAGGATGTCGTCCCGCTGCCGGACGCCGTCGAGCGTGGCGAGAAAGTCGGCCAGCGACGTGTTCGTGCCGCTCGTGTCGCGGTGACCGAGCACGAGGTCGATGTCGTCGAGCACGACGAGCGTGGGGCCGAAGGTGTCGCTCTCGGCGTAGAGGTCGGCGATCGTGTGCCGCATCGAGTTGGCGTCGGCGAGGATCGTGGTGTAGCGGCCGGCGAGCTCGCTGGCGATCACCCGCACGAGGTGCGTCTTGCCCACGCCCGGCGGTCCGGCGATCAGCATCCCGCGGTTGGTCCCCAGCCCGAGCGACTTGAGCAGGTCGCGGCGACTCGTGGCCGAGGCGAGGAACACGTCGACCTCCTGCCAGACCTCGTCGGGCAGGATCAGCCCGCCCCGCTCGCTGGTGATCGACGGGCTGACGCTGATCCGCACGCAGCCGTCGGTGACACAGGCCTCGAGCACGCGGCCGCGGAGCGGATTCTCGTGCGTCTTGAGCCGGGCCCGGAACGACTCGAGCGTCGTCTCGGCCGCCCGCGTGGCCGCCTGCGACGAGAGGATCGCGAACTCCCGCTGCCAGTGGCGGTCGTCGATGGCCACGCAGAGCGGCTCCGCGGCGAGCGTGCCGGCGGGAAAGGCGGCGACCAGCCGCCCCGGCACCGCCACCTTCTCCTCGGGGCCCACGTCGAGCTGCGACCAGGTCGGCGGCAGGCCGTCACCGGGCGAGCCGACGACGACCCGCGGTGCGTGCCGCTCCATCTCGAGCCGCAGCAGGTTGCCGAGCACCGCGAGCGACGTGCCGGGCCCGGTGAACTTCGTGCTTGCCAGGTCGAGCTGGTCCACGCCGAGGTGGCGGACGGCGAACTGCGTCGGCGAAAGGACCGTCGCCGGCTCGTTGCCGAGCAGCTCGCCGAGCACGCGGAGCGTGGCGCGCGTCTCCTCGCTCGCGGCCGACAGGACCGCGTCGATCGTGTGCCCTCCCCGGGCCACCAGGCCGTCGTGCATTCCCCTGCGCTCCAGGATGGCGGGCCACGATCGCCGACCCGCGAGCCTAGACTGTAGCAGGTTCGGCACGGTCACCGTCCGCACAGCCGGAGAATCCCGCGATGCACTGGCTCTACCTCGCGATCGCGATCGTCGCCGAGATCCTTGGCACGAGTTTTCTGAAGGCGTCGGCCGGTTTCACGAAGCCGCTGCCGAGCGTCATGGTGCTCGTCGGCTACGGCGTGGCGTTTTTCTTCCTGTCGCTCACCCTCGAGCACATCCCCGTCGGCATCGGCTATGCGATCTGGTCGGGCGCCGGCGTGACGCTGATCGCGGCGATCGGCTGGATCTGGTTCGGCGAGAAGCTCGACGCGGCGGCGATGCTCGGCATCTCGCTGATCGTGGCCGGCGTCGTGGTGCTCAACGTCTTCTCGAAGACGGCCGCCCACTGACACGTCGTCAGAGCAGCAGCCGCCAGCTTGCGACGGCGAGGACGGCCGCGATCAGGAAGCGAAACCGATCGGGCTGGATGCGGCTCGATCGTGGAGGTTCCGAGGCGCTTCCGGTCCGCACTCAAGGCCGGATTTGGCTCGGCGGCGCAGACCGGCCTTGAAACCGCTCTTCTCGAGGGCCGTCCGCACCGTGGGATGGTATCCCGTCAGAGACTGTGGATGTCGATCACGGGCAACTCGTCGGGCGACGCCTGAAAGAGTGCCCGGTCGTCGCGGGCCTGAACGAGCTCGCCCCAGTCGGCGGGCGGCCCGCGGCCGGGAGACACGGACGGCGGCTCGAGCGGTTCGCATAAGTGTGGCAGGATCTTCCGGATCGGTCCTGGCTCGGTGATGAACGCGATCAGACGGATGTCGCCACCGCACCCCGGGCACTCCAGCGGAAACCCCTCAGGCGAGCGCTTGGCGGGCACCCGGATGCCCCTTACGGCAGAGCCGCTGCGGATGCTGTTTTTGTTGCGTTGAGGCAGGGCCTCGTGGATGCCCATCGGCCGCAGTGTTCAGCCGCAGCCCCCGTTCGGGCCGTGGCCTCGAGGGGCTGCGATCGGGGCACGCTGCGACTGCCTTCTGTTCCGCCCGCGCGGCCACCGCGATTCCCTGTAGCCGCTGCTCATTCATTCCTCATTCCGCAGCGACTTGACGAGCGCCCCCCCCCTTTTTCGTACTCTCTACCCATCACGCGTCACGCCCTCGCTGCCCGCGCGGCCCCCGCCTCGTATCTTCCTCCCGCACATCAGGATCCACACCATGTCGCCCCGTGGCCTCGTGTCCGCTCTCGCCGTCCTCACCCACGCTCGCAGAGCCCAGCATGTTCGTCGCCGGCAGAAGCCACGCGGCCGCGGCACCAAGGCGGCGGCCACCCTGGCCGGCGAACGACTCGAACCCCGGCTGGCGCTGGCCATCGACTTTGCCTCCGGCCTGGCGGCCGACATGACCGCCTCCGCCTACCTGTTCATCGGCGATCACAGCGTCAGCAACTCCGAGATCTGGAGAATGAACGTCGCCGGCACGCCGCTCACGGCGCCCGGCTATGGACTCGTGCTTCGCGAGCAGGGCACTTTTGTCCGGGGTGCCTCCTACCCCATCACGGTCGATTGGCTCGCCAGCAACCGCTCCGCCGGACCCGACTACGACTACCGCGCCTGGATCGACCGCTCCGCCAACCCCACTTGGACGTCAGGCTCCCCGACACCCTCGAGCCCCGACTTCTTCGTCACCGACCCGGGGCAGTTGCTCCAGCGCCGCTGGTTCGGCTCGGAGGTGAACGCCACGCTCGGCAAGACCGCGGAGGTGCATTTTCCGGGGATCGACCTCGACGGCGACAGCGACAACTCGGGCTCTGTCGATGGGACCCAATCCGAGGATGCCCTGGAACTCGTCTCCACGACCGGCGTGAACGTGCCGGTGAGCACGTCGAGCATGGCCGGGCTCACGCCGCTGGTTCTGGGCATGAGTGACAACCTCCGCCACGCGGCCACCGCCGCAGACGTGTCGTTCACGTTCTCCACCACCGCGCCTACGGCATTCCGGCTCTGGGGGGACGCCGCCCGCACCCAGCTGCTCCCCTGGGGCACGGCGGTCACCGCCGCCCAGTTGGGCCTCGGCTTCGGCAGCAGCCTGAACCTCCAGCTCGAGGCCATCGCCCCGACGACATCCTTCGCCGCCATCACCACCACAGCCCTCGTGACCGGGGGCTTCTGGCAGGGAACGCTCCAGGACACCGTCCGCGCCCGCGGCGTGCCCGGCGTCGATCTCGATGTCGATAGCGACAACACGGGGTCGATCGCGAGATCCATCGTCGAGGACGCCATCGAAGACGACACCGCCAGCCCCGGCCTCATCGTGCCGGTCGGCGGCAGCCGCGCCCCGATGATCGTGGACGTGCCGCAAGGCCGCACCGCGTCGCTTGCGATCACTCAGGGTGCCGACAAAGTCCGCCTCTGGACGGCCCAGACCGGCGGCACGGCCATTCCCGCAGCAGGCAGCACCGTCGCCGGCGGCGCGCCTCAGACCTTCTGGATCGAGGCAGTCGCACCGAGCGCGAGCCTGGCCGACATCGCATTCACGCTCACGGTTCCCGGCACCGGCCTACGGGATTCGATCACGATGACCAACGTCGAGGTCGTCGTCGATCGCATCAACTTCAAGGGCGACGGCAATATCGACATCCGGATCGACAAGACGACCGACATCGGCAACGCCGGCCTCCCGGGCTACGCCGCGACCGAAGACGTCGAGTGGATTCGCAACAGCCGGGAGAAGAAGAACGAGGACGACACGGCATGGGACACAACCCAGTCGGCTCCGGCCGCGTTCGTCAAGAACAAGGCGCTGTCAGCCGAGGTCCACTTCGCGGTGACGCCGGCGGTGTCGGTCGAGGCGCTCAAGATCAAGGCGGACAGCACGCAACCCTACGGCGCGTTCGAGTCCACGACGGTGACGTACGCCGCGCTGCCGGGCGGCGGCGGCGAGTACAAGGCCACGTTCACCACGCCGGCGGCGAGCAAGGTGGACGAGGTTGACGTCAACACAAAGGTGTTCTCCTGGAAGGTTGAGTCCATCACGGTGACAGGAAAGACCTACGACTGGGCCGTCGACCTGCGAAAGACCGAGCACCGGCTGTACACGGTCCTGGGCACCCCGGTCGCTCCGATGGCCGAGCCGTGGGCGACGGTTCTGGAGGTGACCAGCCAACTTGCGGACGGGGCAAAGACCGGGGCGGAGGTCGTGGCGGCGCTGACGATCGGAACCCACGACTCCAAGTGGAGTACCGTCACACGCCCGTTCGTCAAGGCCACTGCCACGCTCATCTACGACCCGAGAGGGGCGATCCGGACGACGAATGGCGGCGGGTGGACGACACAACAGTTCGACCTGGTTAGCCTCATGACCTCGCTTACCGGCGCGACCACCAAGCAGCAGTGCGACGACAACGCCAACACGGTGGCGATCTTCGCCCGGTCGCTGGGCGTTGCGGCCAAGGGGTTGCGGTTCTACGGCCCCGGCTTCACGACGCTGGAGCCGACGACCTACTTCCCCGCCGGATCGAACACGATCGAGCCGCCGGTCAACTTCAATTTCCACCAGATCGTGCAGTTCGATGGGAAGGTGTACGACCCCTCGACCCGTAAGGACATGGGTGGCGACCCGTGGGTCGGGATGACGTTCGACGACTACCTCGACGCGGCCTTCCCGGGCCAGCGAGCGAAGGGCCGCGAGCGCATCGACGTCACCGTCTTCACCATCAAATGATTCCCTCAGGCGCGGTCACCGGCGCCGTACCGGCGGCTGCGATGGTGTCGGGCGTGGTTCGCGACCCAGGGGCGTGTTACACAACTGCTGCCGGGCGGCGTTGCGGCCCGGTGGTATGAACCGCGTGGCCACGCCCGATGTCCGTCCACCTATGAGGTGCTCACATGACTCTTTCGCGACGTGAGGCCGTGGCGACCGCGGTCGGTTGCGGCCTAGCGGCGACGGCGTCCGGGACCGAGATCCAACCGCCCCCACCCGAGCCGCGGCGGGACCCAATGTATGGGGACATGCCCGAGGCGATCCGAGAGGTGTTTGAGGCTACCTTCCCGAACCACCGGTGCATCCGCATGGCCATACGGCAGGAAAACGGCGCGGCGGTGTACCGGGGCACGGTATTCGACCCGGCCTGCAGTGCGGCCCACACGCAACTAGTGGGGGATGAGACCGTCTCCCAACCGATCCTCTATCACCTGGAGGTGTCTGCCGACGCAAGGGTGATCGAGGAGACGGCCCATCCGGTTCTCGACCTGGAACGGCTACCGAAGGCGGTGGTGGCGAGCTACGAGAAGTGGAATCCAAAGGGCGTCACGGGCCGGGACCACTGGTGGACGACGGAGTTGCCGCGCGGCGGAGTGCGCGTCTACCGAGTGCGGATCATCCTGAACGCCGTCACGGCGTACACGGCGGCGTTCCGGGAAAACGGGACCACGTTGGCCGCCGACCCGGCGGTCGTTCCATAACCCTTCGCGTGGCTCGCTCCGCCGGGCAGAGAGCCGACCGAGTCCGGGCCAGCGGAACATGCCTTTCATCCAATGTACGGCACTGGTGGCTCTTGAAGGATGCGGCGTCACGGCGGACTTCATGACCCCCCTAGGCGGCGCGACCACCAAGCAGCAGTGCGACGACCACGCCAACACCGTGGCGATCGTCGCTCGGTCGTTGGGGGTTGCCGCCGAACGGTTGCGGATCTACGGACCCGGGTTCACGAAACCGCTGCCGAGCGTGATGGTGCTCGTGGGCTACGGCGTGGCCTTCTTCTTCCTCTCGCTGACGCTCGAGCGGATCCCCGTGGGCGTGGGCTATGCGATCTGGTCGGGCGCGGGCGTGACGTTGATCGCGGCGATCGGCTGGCTGTGGTTCGGCGAGAAGCTCGATCCGGCGGCGATCGCCGGCATCGCGCTGATCGTGGCGGGCGTCGTCGTGCTCAACGTGTTCTCGAAGACCGCGGCCCACTGACACCTCGTCACAGCAAGAGCCGCCAGCTCGCGACGGCGAGGACGGCCGCGATCAGGAGGCGGATCGCCCGCACCGGCAGGCGGAACGCGCCGAGCCACGCGCCGGCCGCCCCGCCGACCGCCGCGGCCGCCACCACCGCGATCCCCGGCGCGGGCAGCGGCCGACCGGCCACGAGCCCGCCGACGAGACCGGAGAGCGAGTTGACGAGGATAAAGGGCGCCGTGACGGCGGCGATCGTGCGCACGTGGGCCGCCCGCACCGCGAGCATCACCGGCGTGAGGAACACGCCGCCACCCACGCCCGTCAGTCCCGAGAGCAGGCCGATCGCCCCTCCGAGCGCCCCGAGCGCGAGCTGCCGCCCGGACGAGCGGCCCGACCACCATGCCGACACCGGTTCGCTCGTCGGCACCCGCGGCGCCCCCAGGGCCTCCACGATCACCTTCACCGCCGAGGCACCGAGGACGATCCCGAGGATCGTGTGAAACACGGCCGGCGACAGGGCCAGGGCACCGCCCGCCACGGCGCAGGGCACGCTCGCGACGGCGAGGGGCAGGAACAGCCCCCGGTCGAAGTGGCCCGCGCGGGCGAACTGCGCGGTCGCGATCGTGGCCACGACGACATTGAGCACGAGCGCGGTCGGCCGGATGACGGCGGGGTCGAGGCCGGCGAGCGTCATCACCGCGATGTACCCGGTGGCACCGGCATGGCCCACCGAGGCATAGAGCAGGGCCACCGCGGCCACGGCGGCCACGACCGCGGGCGTCATGGAGTTCCCCGCGGGATCATGGCCGGGCGACGGCGTGACGCCGGAGGAGCTCGAGCGGCACGATCGCGAGCGTCTTCTCGTGGGTGGCCTCGAGGACCACAGGCGGGGCGCTGCCGGCCTGGGCCGCTTCGAGCCAGCGGCCCGCGCAGAGGCACCAGCGGTCGCCCGCGACGAGCCCGGGAAAGCCCCACTGCGGCTGCGGTGTCACGAGATCGTTGCCCGCCGTGACGGTGAACTCGAGAAACTCCTTCGTCATCACCGCGCAGACCGTGTGGACCCCGACATCGCCCGAGCCCGTGCGGCAGCAGCCGTCGCGGAAGAAGCCGGTGAGC
>Ga0007791_10000110_pt1 | contig 20819 bp, 16 predicted proteins | sample CryBogmetaGMA05M_FD_60368 | JGI IMG/M metagenome (GOLD analysis project Ga0007791, IMG submission 60368) | Freshwater microbial communities from Crystal Bog, Wisconsin, USA - MA0.5M | ecosystem: Environmental > Aquatic > Freshwater > Lake | place: Crystal Bog, Wisconsin, USA | collected 2009-07-06 | reverse complement strand
CTCTAAGCCGAGCTCCCCCCGATCGGGCATCTGCTCCCCCCGATCTGCGGCATCGCCCAGCCGCAGCCTTAGCGCCAGGGTGTAGAAGCTCTGGGATCCGCGAGCGTGCAACTCGAGCAGACCCCGATCTCTCAAACGCCGCAGGATCTGGCTGGCGCCGAGGGTATCGAGACCCATAAGGCTACGCAGGCTGGCATTGTCCACCTGGGTGTGGCGATGAGTCTGGAGTAGCGCCCGGAATTCCTCGTCGCTGAGGTCCTCTCCACCAATGCGCGCTACGAAGGCACGGTCGCCTTCGTTGAGGGTGGTGGTATTACCCAGCACCACAGACACATTTCTGGGGGAGGATTCAATCCGGGGCGTGGGCAGGAATGCATCGGCCATCTCGGCGAACATGCGCGGAATGCCTTCCCCCTGATCACGGGTGAGGCCGAGATCAACCAAGGTGCGCATCAGCCGGGGGTTGCGGCTGCAGTGCACGCGCCTGAGGCTGAGCAGTTCATCGAGGCTTAGCTCCGGCAGGAGGCCACCAGGGCTGGTCACTTCCATGCGGTCGTCGAACAGCCAAACTTCGATGCCGGCGCCCTGAACGCTGTAGTCGCGGTGGGCGATTGCGTTGAGCAGGGCTTCCTGCCAGGAGAAGCGCGGGTATTCACTCACTGGCCGGAAGCGGTTGCCCACCAGCCGCGAGGGTTGACGCATCAAGCTGCCCACCACGCTGAGTGCTTCCTGCCACACCTCAGGCAGGTTGCCTTCGATGCGGGGGCGCTCCTCAACGTTGTGCTCAGCCCCCAGGCGCCGCTCGGTGCCCACAACGCGAAACACCCGGACTCCGGAGTTGGGATGCTCTGGGCCCTGCTTGGCAAACAGCAACTCAGCCGCCTGTCTAAGCACCAGCCCACTGCCACGACGGTCGGCCAGCTTCCGTTTCAGCAGGTACTCACCATCGCTGAGAGCCTCCAGGCCGGCCCTCTGCCGCGCTTGGGCGAGCAGATCGGGATCGAGATCGGCAAGCGCCAGGGGGGAGGGTCGACTTTCGTAGCTCTCCACCAGGCCTTGAAACTTGAGCGCCCGGATCTTGGTTTCACTGGTCTCGACGGTCTGATCGCCGATGCGCAGCGGAAAGCCATCGCCGGTCACCTGCACTGGGCCGTCGGCGCTGGGCACGTCGAACACCACCAGTTCCTGCCCATCAACGGAAACCAGAAATCCAGGGGGTTGCGGGGGCTGTAGCCGCGCCTGGGTAACCGCCAGCAGGGACTCCAGCGCCTTGGGGGGCAGCTGATGACCCGTGATGGAGTGGTCGTCCTCGATCCCAAGGATCAGCACGCCACCTTCTGCATTGGCAAAGCCGGCCACATAGCGTGCCACCTGATCCCGCACCTCGCGACGATCGCGGAGATGCTTTTCGCCCGACGAACCGTGAAACAACGACTTGCGATCGAAATGCTGACCTTCGTCCTGATTGAGGAAGGGCTTCACATCAAAGAGGGGCCCATGGCCCGTCATCCCACCGCCTCCAGTAACACCTGACCATTGTCTTGGACTTCGCGGGCTGTGCCACTCTCCAATTCCCTATACAACTGCTGCTGAAACCGCTGCGGCTCCAGCTCTGAGGCCGCCAACAGGGCCCGCTCACTAAGGGCACCACACTCCCGCAGGATCGCCGCCAAAGCATCGGGTGGCACTGGGGCGGCATCCCAAGCGTTCGGATCCGGGGTGGTTGCAGCCTTTTTGCGCCCACGCCGCGAGGGTTGGCCAGCGGCGGCTTCCGCCTGGCGGGCCGCCCGGATCCGCTCCAGCAAAACCCTCGCGGGTTCGTCGTTGGGGTCCTGGGGAACGAGCTCACCGCGAAAGGCCTTGGCCAGCAGGGCTGGGGTGAGGCGATCGACGACCTTGCGGGCGGATGTGAGGCGGGCTTCGAGTTGGTCGGCGAGGGTGAAGAAAGTTTCAACGCGGTCACAGATTTCGAAAACCTCATCCTTCGATGGCAAGGCTATAGGAAACTGCTTTATCTTTGAAAGATTGAGATTGGGCTGATTGCCGCCTTCGGCAAGAATACGCATTTCAAGGTAATTAGCCTTTAGGACAATCTTGATAAAAGGCATTAGATATGGCTCGATCGGATCATGGATCGCTGCGCAGGCTTGATTAATAGTCGCCGCGATTCCAAGTTCGCTCACCTGCCCCCTGGTCTTTCCCTCTCCATACATGGCAACAAGAAGAGTTCCCTCTGGGTAAATACGCAACCGGCTTGCCGCTTGTCCTTCCTCTGTAACAAATTCACTGGCCGAAGTGATCAGCTCCGCAGACGTGGCGGCACTAGTGATCCAGGGAATCCCAGAGCTGTCATAAAAGGCTGGGTTTGATCGTAGAGGGGTCGATCCTGTGCCGACGTTCGCAATTTGATCGATCGTTTTCTGTTGCCAGGCTTCTTCGCGGCTCCTCTCCTCCCTCCACTCCCGCGTCAACTCTCCAGACGTGGCCGCCGCCAGCACGGCCTGGCGAAAGCGCTTGAGGATCGCCGCCACGCCATCGAGTCGCTGGCGGCAGGCCTCGACAGCGGCGAGGGTGGTGTCGAGCTTGGCGGCGATGCGACGTTGTTCGTTGAGCGGAGCCAGCGGCAACTGACTTTCGAGTACAAATGCTTTGGGGACACGCTGTTGACCAACGGCTCCAGTCATGACCATTTCTCCGCTGGCCAGGAAGAATCGGGTCTTGAAATGAGCCAAGAGATAGCGAGGATCTAACGCATCTGCAAAAGGGCGGAAGACGATGTATTCAGTGCTGCCAGCACCAAATCCGTTTGGGAGGTCTCTGGCAATGCCAGCTTTGCCATTCTCGAAGCTCGGAGTAATGCGGGCCAGCAAGACATCTCCGTTCTGAAAATGTGTATACCCCTTCTTGACTTCCTCCCACTTACGAGGCTCGTGAGTATGTCTAGAAAGATAAGAAACTCCGAGCCTTTGAAGCGGGACAAACCCCACCACTGTCTCATCATCACATTCATTCTTAGGGCCAACATTGGTTAGCTCACCGACTGTTGTCACGGACCACCCCACCGGCAACTCCCGCCCCTCCATCACACCAACTCCTCCACCTCTACCCCCAGCTCCGCCAGGATCGCCCGCAGATCATCCAGTGCCCCTTCCAGCTCCAGCATCGCCTCCTGGGCCAGAACCGCCGGCTCCGGCAGGTCGGCGCTGTCTTCAGCCGAATCATCCTTCAGCCAGGCCAGATCCAGGCTATCGCTCCGGGCGGCAATCTCCTCGCGGCTGAAGCACTGCCAGCGGCCCTCCGGGCCTGTGGCGGTGCGCGGCGCCAGCCCCAGGGGATCGGCGCCATAGGCCTCTTCAAACGCTGCAAAATGCTTGCGGGTGAGCGGCGTGCGCTTGCCGAAGGCCGGCATGTTGGCCCGCAGGTCGTACACCCACACCTCCTTGGTGGCGCCCCGATCGCCCGTGCCACGGGTGAAGAAGAGCACATTGGTCTTCACACCCTGCGCATAAAAAATGCCGGTGGGTAGGCGCAGGATCGTGTGCAAGTTGCACTTGTCCATCAGATCGGCGCGGATCTGTTTGCCCACGTTGCCTTCAAATAGCACGTTGTCCGGCAGCACCACCGCCGCCCGGCCGCCGGGCTGCAGTGCCCGGTAGATGTGCTGCAGGAAGCAGAACTGCTTGTTGCTGGTGGGGAAGGTGAAATCGTTTCGGCTGGGCAGGCCGCCGCCCTTCTTGGTGCCGAAGGGTGGATTGGTGAGAATCAACGTGGCCGGCGGTAGGGATTGGCCGTCGCCGCTGAGGGTGTCGCCATACCAGATGCCGCCCTGGCCGGGCCGGGAATCGAGCCCATGCAGCATCAGGTTCATCAGCGCCAGGCGGTGCGTGTCCTGCACGTGCTCCATGCCGAAGAAGGTGCGCCCGTAGAACCTCTTCTGCTGCGCCTCATCCAGCTCGAACACATCCTGCTGCTCGCGAATCCAGTGCTGCGCGGCAATCAGAAAGCCGCCAGTTCCCGCCGCCGGATCCTGGATCACATCACCCAGCCGCGGCTGCATCACCGCCACCATCGCATCGATCAAGGGCCTTGGCGTGAAGTATTGGCCGGCACCCGATTTCTTCTCCTCGGCGTTCTTCTGCAGCAGACCCTCATAAAGATCGCCCAGCCCCTCCTGGCGGGCGCTGTACCAATCGAGCTTGTCGATCTCGCTCACCAATTTCGTGAGCGTGACCGGTTTTTTGATGAACGAACTGGCGTTGCTGTAGATCTCCTGCACTAGCGGCGAACTGCCGCTCTCGCTGCTGCCCAGTTCCAGCAGCAGCAGTTGGTAGTGCTTCATCTGCTTGGGACCATCCAGGGTCTCCAAGGCATCCCAGCGCCATTCCTCGGGAATCCCCTGCTCCTGGCCCGTTTCCTTGGCCATCTTCAGGAATAGCAGATAGGTGAGCTCCGTCACGTACTGGTGATAGGTCACCCCGTCGTCCTTGAGGACGTTGCAGAGGTTCCAGAGCTTGCCGACGATGTCGTGCGTTGTGGTGGGCATCACCAGGCCTCCAGGGTGAGTTCGTCCACATGGGCAAAAGCTTGATCCGCCGTGACCAGAACGCAGCCTTCGCTGAGGGCATGGCTGGCTATCAGCAGGTCCAGCGCCGCCAGCGGCTTGCCATGGCGTTCAAGTTCGGCGCGTAGCCGGCCATAGATCCTGCTGCAGGCTTCGGTCCAGGGCAGGATCTCCAGGGTGTCGAGGGTGGACTCCGCCAGCGCCCGCAACCGCGTCGCCGCCGGCCGCTTCTCCAGGCCGTAGCGGATCTCGGCCACCACAATCGCCGATAGGCAACAACGTTGCTCACGCACCCAGCCATCCAGGCGTGGCGAGCGTCGTTGGAGAAAGGCGCTCACGGCGTTGGTGTCCAGCATCAACTTCCTCTTCCCTGCAGCCATCAGGGAAAGTCCACCGGTTCGGGGGGACTGGTGTCGTGCAACCCCTCGAAAAAGGCGTCCAGCTCCTCCCGGAAGCCAGGCTCCTGCAGCAGCGCATCCCTGAGTTCCAGCAACTCCTTGGCCGAGGGCCGCACCGGGGTGAGCACCACCGCACCGCTTTCGAGGTCCCGATGCACCTCCACCTCCGCTCCCTCGAAGCGGAATTCGGCCGGCAGTCGCACCGCCTGGCTGCGGCCGTTGAGGAACAGCTTCGCGCGCATGGCTCGTTTCCGGCAGTGGTCGATACCGAGTCTAGATCGAGGCCGCGATCTCATGCTGCCTCCCACACGGCTTCGTTGAAGCGGTGCAGCACCTGCTCCAGCTCGCCGCCGAACAGTTTGTTCAACCGCGGCCAGCCGCCCCCCTCGCGCCGGAACAGCAGGGCGTCGTCGTCGAGCGCTTCGCGATCCACGATCGTGATTGCCTTGGTTTGGTTGGCGATGCGTTGCAGCCACTGGCGTTGGGGTGTGGTCCAGCTGCGGGAGGCCAGGATGCGCTGCAGGGCCTTGTCCACCCGCTGTTCGTAGGGCACCAGCGCATCCCCCAAGGCCGCCTGGCGGATGTACCCCATGATCGAGGCGGCCATCGCTTGGTTGGTGGTTTCGCGCCAGGCCGTGGCCAGGGTGGCCTCGTTGTAGCCCCGCTGATCGAGGGCGAGCCTCAGCTCCCGCAGGTCCTTGCGGGTGAGCTCCCATGGACGCTGCAACACGGTGGTGAGGGCCGGCAGATCGTTGCCCGGATCGCGCACAAAGGCAGCGAAGCCATCGAGATAATCCTCCGGACGGCTGGCGTCGCCATAGCCCCGTTCAATCGAGCGCAGGGCGTCGTCGTGATCGGAGAGGAACTGGGGCTCGGCGGGGCCGTCCCACTGCTGATCCAATAACTCAGCCAAGCCGTGGATGGTTCCTAACCAGCGGCTCGCCTCCTGAATCGGCAACTGCTGCAGGCGTCTGATGAAGTCGTCGGGTTCCTCGCCGGTGAGCAAACGGAACTGAGCCGCGTAGTTCTCGCTCAACCGCTGTTGCTTGCGCCGCAGCTTGGCGATCAGTTGTTGACGCACCAGCTCGCTCTCCTCGCCCTCCGTGGTTTCCAGCTCTTGGATCAGCTGGCCAAAGGTGATGCTTGGGTTCACCACCACCGGCTTCATGTCCGTAAACTTCTCCAGGGCTTCGTAGATCCGCACCGCATCAAAGATGCGGAAGTGGGTCTTGTCGATCGCATCACAAAGACGGGTGGCGCGGCCGATCATCTGGTCGTAAAGAATGCGGCTGTTCATGCGCCGCAGGAACACGATGTTGCAGATTGCCGGCACATCCACGCCGGTGCTGAGCAGATCCACCGTGACGGCCACATTGGGAAAGGCTTCGTTCTTGTAGCGGCGGATCAGCTCCTTGGGTTTATCACTGGCACCGGTGATCTTGGCGACTGCATCATTGGCCACACTGCCGTAACGCTCCTGGAAGGCCTCTTTGAGCAGCATCACCACCAGATCGGCATGGGCGTCGCTGGCGCAGAAGATCAGGGTTTTGTAGGGGGAAAACGGATCCAGCTCATCGGCGAGCGCTTCGCAAACCACTCGGTTGAAGGACTCCGTGATCACCTTGCGGTTGAAGGTCTCCACCTCAAAACGCAACTCATCCGGCGTCGTGAACTTCTCGATCTGCGTCGTGGACGGATCGTAAATCTTGACTTCCTCCCCAGCAGCCCATCCGATGCCTTCGCTGGACAGTTCGGTGTTGATCCGAATCGGCGGTTCGTGGTCCACCAGGAAGCCATCCACCACCGCTTCGCGGTAGCTGTACACGAACACCGGATGGCCAAAGATGTTCACCGTGTGCAGGGCCGGCGTGGCCGTCAGGCCAATCTTGAAGGCATCAAACATCTCGATCACCTTCCGGTACTTCGAGACGTAGTCGCTGAAATCCCTGAAACGCAGCTCTCGATCGCTCAGCTCGCGATCCAGTAAATAGCCACGGTGGCATTCATCCACCACGATCAGGTCGTAGGTATCCACCGTGGGCTTGTCTTCCTCGCTGGCGAGCAGCAGTCGCTGCACCATCGCCTGCACGGTGGCGATGTGTACCCGCGTATCGCTTTCAACCTCGCGCTCGCCCAGTTCCTTAATGCCATAAATGTCGGCGAAGCTCTGCAGGCTCTCCATCCGCGTTTCCTTGAAGGCATCGGCGGCCTGGTTGCCGAGTTCTGAGCGATCCACCAGAAACAGCACGCGCCTGAAGCGGCCGGTTTTCAGCAGCCGATAGATCAGGGCAACGCAGGTTTTGGTCTTGCCGGTGCCCGTTGCCATGGCGAGCATGATCTCCCGCTGGCCTGCTGCGATTGCCGCTTCGGTGGCCTCGATCGCACGGCGCTGGTAGGGGCGCAGGGGAAAGCCAAAGCTGAACAATTCCCGCCGCAGTTGCTGGTGGGCCAGGTCCACGTCCTGGCGCGCTAGCGCCTTGAGGCCTTCGGGTGAATACCAGCGTTCGAGGGGGCAGGCGAGATTTTCACTGCGGCGCAGATCGCGGAACCAGATGCCGCTCTTGGTGCGCAATTGGTTCAGGAAGGGCCGGCCATTGCTGGAGAAGGCGAAGGGGATGCGGTACTCGCCCTCTGGCCCCCAACCATTGCTCCTCAGCTCCGTTTCGACGCTTGGTTGGAAGTCCCGGCAATAACGCTCAGCTTGTGGCACCTTGCCGGCCACATCGGTGTTGGCCCGCTTGGCCTCCACGGCCGCAACCGGGGTCAGGCCAACGAACAGCACGTAATCAGCTGGACCGCTGCTGGTGGGCCATTCGGCGATGGCCAGGTTGCGGTTCTTTTGCGGGCGCGCCCCTTTCCCATGGCGAAGGGTCTGCGTATCCACCTCCCAGCCCGCTTGCCGCAGCTGCTCATCGATCAATTGGCGTGTGGAGGCCTCATCCAGTTCGATCGAACCAGCGGCCTTCTTTGCTGCCTGCAGCAATCCCGCCGACACCGCTGCCGGTTGCTGGGCGGCGGCGTTCTGTAGGGCTTGTAGTTGAACCGCGAGGGCAACTTTGTCGGCCTCGGCCGCTTCGGCCAACTGTTCCCATTGCTGCTGCTCGTCGAGAGCCTGTTGCAGCTGGGCTTCAGCGGCATTGAGCTGCTCGCTGATCGCGCCCTCGTTGGAGGAAAAGGCCTCGAGCGCGCTCTGCAGCCGAGCCAGTTCCTGCTTCAGTTCGGCACTTTCATCAACCGGTGGGTGGGGAGGTCGAAACGGCCCGCTCCGGAACTCCGGATCACCAAATGTGCGGTGGAACCACACCCCAAGCTGCCAGGCAATCTTGAGGGTGCTCAAGGCACTGGCATAGTCACCCTGAAGGCCATGGGTTGCTTCGTTGCCCGTGATGCGCAGGTCATGGAACAAGCACGCAACGTCACGATCGATCAGGCCTTCAAATTCCAGACGCCGAAGCAGGGCCAGCTGCGATTCCTGAATCGAGGTGAACACACCAAAACGAGAAGCCATCTGCTGGGCTAACCGTTCTCCCAGCTGACGAAGCTTGATCAGCGCTGTATTTGGATCCTCCGGGAAATAGCGCTCAGCAAGCAAACCAAGCCTGAACAGCTGTTCGTCATAGCTGCGTAGGTGCGAAAAATTGACCGTCATATCGTCAAGCAGCGGCCATGGGAGGTGCCACCTGGGATAGCGGGATCCCACCCTGACATCTCTATACCGAAGACGCAACGCCCCAAGCCCACCGGCAAGCGCTACTGCAACAACGGCATCGCCCTGAATTTCATCCCCAGTAAGACAGCCAGTCCCAGCAAAAAGAGCGCCCCACCCGGTTAGCCGGTGAATTCCGTGTTGTAGGCCTCCTCGCCGTGGGCCTGGATATCGAGCCCTTGGCGTTCCTCTTGGTCGTTCACCCTGAGGGGCATCACGCTGCCAATCAACTTGAGTACCGCATAGGTGCCCACGCCCACCCAAAGCGCCGTAAAACCTGCCGCCTTGAGCTGGATCAGCAGCAGGCCAGGATTACCTGCCAATAGACCATTGGCCCCGGCAGGATTCACAACTTTCAGGGCAAGAACGCCCGTCAGCACAATCCCCACAAAGCCAGCAACCCCATGCACGGGCAGCACATCCAGGCTGTCATCGAGGCCACTGCGGTTTTTGAGCTGGAGGGCATAACTGCAGATTGCCGCTGCGAAAAAGCCGATCAACAGAGACCCCAAAGGACTCACAAAACCAGCGGCGGGGGTGATCGCCACGAGGCCAGCAACCGCGCCGGTGGCCACACCCACCGCCGTGGGCTTGCCCCGCTGAAGGGTTTCGATCACCATCCAGCCCACCGCGGCGGCCGCACCGGCCGTATTGGTGGTGAGGCAGGCCAGGGAGGCCAAATTGCCAGCGATCAGGGCACTGCCGCCATTGAAGCCAAACCAGCCAAACCACAGCAGGCCCGCGCCCATCAGAATGAATGGCACGTTGTGGGGCGGTGAACCATTGCCCGGATAGCTGCGGCGACGGCCAATGACCCCGGCCGCCACAGCAGCGCCGACCCCTGAGGCCATCTCCACCACCAGTCCACCAGCGAAGTCCAAGGCGCCAAGCCCGTCAACGCCAAGGAAGCCCCCCGGCCCCCACACCATGTGGGCCAAGGGCAGGTAGATGAAGGTGCTCCAGAGCACCACAAAGACAATCCAGGCCCGGAAGTGCATTCTCTCCACCACGGCCCCGGAGATCAGAGCTGGTGTGATAACCGCGAAGGTGAGCTGAAACAGGGCCACAGCGCCATGGCTGAGCTGGCCATCGCCATAGGACGCCGACCAATTGCTGAGACCAGCCCATTGGACCCCCCCAATGAACGGCGCCAGGGGACCGCTGCCCTCCGAGAACGCCAAGCTGTAGCCAAACAGCACCCAGAGCACACTCACCAGGGCCATGGCAGCAAAGCTCATCACCATCGTGTTGAGCACGTTGCGGCTGCGCACAAAGCCCGCATAAAAGAGGGCCAAGGCAGGCGTCATCATCAGCACCAGGGCCGCACAGAGCAGCACAAAGCCGTTGTTAGCGCTCTGAAGAGCCTGGGCCGCTGGGGAGGCGCTCTCCGCAAGTACGGCCACTGGCAAGGCCTGGATCAGAACTGGGGGCACAGCAGCTACGCAGATCGGGGCACGGTGCCCAGCGACTAGGGCCACAATTGGTAGTCATTGCTACGAAAAGTGGTTTTTCGGTTTCTTTTGATACAGAAAACCTGGCGGCACCAAGCCATAAAAAAGCGCCCCCGAAGGGGCGCCGAAAATGGGATCTGAAGGATCAAAATCCGACTGGGATCTCGCTTGAGATCAGTCGTCGAAGCCCCTCGATCAATAGTCGAAGTCGCCGCCCATGCCGCCGCCACCGGCGGGAGCACCGTCCTTCTTCTCGGGCATGTCAGCCACGATGCACTCGGTGGTGAGCACCATGCCAGCGATGGACGCCGCGTTCTGGAGGCCAGAGCGGGTCACCTTGGCGGGGTCAACGATGCCGGCAGCCAGCATGTCGACGTACTCACCGGTGGCTGCGTTGTAGCCCTCGTTGAAGGGCTTGTTCTTCACGTTCTCAGCCACCACAGCGCCGTTCACACCAGCGTTCTGGGCGATGCGCATCAGGGGAGCGGTCAGAGCGGAGGCCACGATGTGGGCGCCGATCAGCTCTTCGCCGGAAAGGTTGGCCTTGGCCCAATCCTCGAGGGCGGGAGCCAGGTGGGCCAGGGTGGTGCCACCGCCAGGGACGATGCCCTCTTCAACAGCCGCCTTGGTGGCGTTGATGGCGTCTTCCAGGCGCAGCTTCTTGTCCTTCATCTCGGTTTCGGTGGCAGCGCCCACCTTCACCACGGCCACACCGCCGCTCAGCTTGGCCAGACGCTCCTGCAGCTTCTCCTTGTCATAGGAGGAGTCGGTTTCGTCCATCTGCTTGCGGATTTGCTCGCAGCGGGCCTTCACCGCCACCTCGTTGCCTTCGGCCACGATGGTGGTGGTGTCCTTGTTGATGGTGATGCGGCGGGCGGTGCCCAGCATCTCCAGCTTGGCGTTATCCAGCTTCAGACCAGCGTCTTCGGTGATCAGCTGACCGTTGGTGAGAACGGCGATGTCTTCGAGCATGGCCTTGCGGCGATCGCCAAAGCCAGGGGCCTTCACGGCGGCCACATTCAGCACACCACGCAGACGGTTGACCACCAAGGTGGCGAGAGCTTCCTTCTCGATGTCCTCGGCAATGATCAGCAGCGGCTTGCCGGTGCGCGCGATTTGCTCGAGCACGGGCACCAGGTCTTGCACCAGGCCGATCTTCTTGTCGGTGAGAAGAATGTAGGGCTCTTCGAGCACCGCTTCCATCCGCTCGGTGTCGGTGGCGAAGTAGGGCGAGATATAGCCCTTGTCGAAGCGCATGCCTTCGGTGACCTCCAGTTCGGTGGTCATCGATTTGCCCTCCTCGAGGGAAATCACGCCTTCCTTGCCAACCTTGTCCATGGCGTCGGCAATCATCCGACCCACCTCTTCGTCGTTGCCGGCGGAGATGGTGCCCACCTGGGCAATGGCGTTGCTGTCGCTGATGGGCTTGGCGTGCTCCTCAATCTTCTTAACGAGGAACTCGGAAGCCTTGTCGATGCCGCGCTTGAGGGTGATGGCGTTGGCGCCAGCAGCCACGTTGCGCAGACCGGCCTTGACCATGGCGTGGGCCAACACGGTGGCCGTGGTGGTGCCGTCACCGGCAGCATCGTTGGTCTTGGATGCGGCCTGACGAATCAGGGCCACACCGGTGTTCTCGATGTGGTCTTCGAGTTCGATCTCCTTGGCGATGGTGACGCCGTCATTGACGATCTGGGGGGCACCAAACTTCTTCTCGAGCACCACGTTGCGACCCTTGGGGCCAAGGGTGACCGCAACGGCTTCGCAGAGGATGTCGATGCCTTTTTCGAGGGCCCGGCGGGCTTGCTCGTTATAAATAATGCGCTTAGCCATGGAAGGCGATGTCCTTGTGAAGGGTTAATCCCAGGGAAGGGTTAAACGGAACTGGTTCGGCCGAAGCTCTGACGAGCTCAGTTGACGATGGCCAGGATGTCTTTTTCGGAAAGCAGCACGTACTCATCGGTGCCGAGCTTGATGTCGGTGCCGGCGTACTTGCTGTAAAGCACCTTGTCGCCCACGCTCACTTCAGGAGCCTGACGGGTGCCGTCGTCGTTGCGCTTACCAGGACCGATTTGCACCACCTCGCCCACCTGGGGCTTTTCCTTGGCGGTGTCGGGCAGGAGGATGCCACCGGCGGTCTTTTCCTCCGACTCAGAAACCTTGATGAAAATGCGATCTCCGAGGGGCTTAACCGTGGAGACGCTGAGAGAAACAGCAGCCATGAATAAATTGCGAAAGCAACGGCATGGCGTCTGAGACGCCACTGGGAGACGGCTCCGGCACTACTCGCAGGAGAGCTGGCACTCGGACCCGTTGAGTGCCAACCCTATGGGCCCCTCTAAGAAATGGCTAGGGCGGTTCTGTGCGGTTGACCGAACCACCCTGGGGCGGCAAGGCGCGGTGATAAGGTCGTGCCGCTTCAAGCGGGATGGTCCCGCTGTGCGCTCCTTGCGTCTTCCTTATTTATGGCTGCTGCTACCGCCACCGGCACCAAAGGCATCGTCCGCCAGGTCATTGGCCCGGTGCTCGACGTTGAATTCCCGGCCGGAAAGCTGCCAAGGATCTACAACGCGCTTCGAATTGAAGCGAAGAATTCCGCCGGCCAAACCGTTGCCCTAACTGCAGAAGTGCAGCAGCTCCTCGGCGATCACCGGGTCCGCGCCGTGGCCATGAGCACCACCGATGGCCTGGTGCGGGGCATGGAAGCCCTCGACACCGGGGCTCCCATCTGTGTGCCCGTGGGCGAAGCCACCCTGGGCCGCATCTTCAACGTGCTCGGCGAACCCGTTGACGAGCAGGGTCCCGTCAAGACCAGCGAAACCGCTTCCATTCACCGCCCTGCCCCCAAACTCACCGAACTGGAAACCAAGCCCAAGGTTTTTGAAACCGGCATCAAGGTGATCGACCTGCTGGCCCCCTACCGCCAGGGCGGCAAGGTGGGCCTCTTCGGTGGCGCCGGCGTGGGCAAAACCGTGTTGATCCAAGAGTTGATCAACAACATCGCCAAAGAGCATGGCGGCGTTTCCGTGTTCGCCGGCGTGGGCGAGCGCACCCGGGAAGGCAATGACCTCTACGAAGAATTCAAGGAATCCGGGGTGATCAACTCCGAGGACCTGAGCAAGTCGAAGGTGGCCCTCTGCTATGGCCAGATGAACGAGCCCCCCGGCGCCCGCATGCGCGTGGGTCTCTCGGCGCTCACCATGGCCGAGCACTTCCGGGACACCAACAAACAGGACGTTTTGTTGTTCGTTGACAACATCTTCCGCTTCGTGCAAGCGGGCTCAGAAGTGTCGGCCCTACTCGGCCGCATGCCTTCTGCCGTGGGCTACCAGCCCACCCTCGGCACCGACGTGGGCATGCTCCAAGAACGGATCACCTCCACCTTGGAAGGTTCGATCACCTCAATCCAGGCTGTCTACGTGCCTGCGGACGACCTGACCGACCCGGCACCCGCCACCACCTTCGCCCACCTGGATGCCACCACCGTGCTGAGCCGCGGTCTGGCCTCCAAGGGCATCTACCCCGCTGTGGATCCCCTGGACTCCACCAGCACCATGCTCCAGCCCGCCGTGGTGGGTGACGACCACTACCGCACAGCACGCACCGTGCAGTCCACCCTCCAGCGCTACAAAGAGCTCCAAGACATCATCGCCATTCTCGGCCTCGATGAGCTCTCCGAAGACGACCGTCGCACCGTGGATCGGGCTCGCAAGATCGAGAAGTTCCTCTCCCAGCCCTTCTTCGTGGCTGAGATCTTCACTGGTCAAAAGGGTGAGTACGTCAAGCTCGCCGACACCATCGCGGGCTTCAACATGATCCTGGCCGGCGAACTGGATGATCTGCCCGAGGCTGCCTTCTATCTCGTGGGCAACATTGATCAGGTGAAGGCCAAGGCCGCCAAGATCCTGGCAGAAGCCAACAAGGGTTGATCTGAGGAACCCAAACCATGAGTCTCACCCTCCGCGTTCTGGCACCTGACCAGAGCGTTTTCGATGGCATTGCCGACGAAGTCATCCTGCCTAGTACCACTGGTCAGGTGGGGATCCTTCCCGGCCACGTCACCATGCTCGCCGCCCTCGACACTGGCGTGATGCGCCTGCGTGACGGCAACGGTTGGTCCACCATCGCCCTGATGGGTGGTTTTGCCGAAGTCGAATCCGACGAAGTGACCGTATTGGTTAACGCCGCCGAGCTCGGCAGCAGCATCAATGCGAGCACTGCCGAAGCCGAATTCGAAGCTGCCCAGCAAGCTGCTGCCAGTTTTGAAGGCCAGGCCACCAGCCCCGACAAGCTGAAAGCTGCCCAGAGCCTGGCCCGCGCCCGCGCCCGCTTCCAAGCAACCAAGACTGGCTGACGAGAGATCGTCCAAAGGACTGACTTCTCACCCTCCCGGACTGCAGCTCAACCGCTGGGGTCCGGGATTTTTGATGGGCTTGATCGCAAGCACAAGCTCAAGAGCAAACCAAATGCCGAAGCTTGAATCCATAAAAAAGCGCCCCCAAGGGAGCGCTTGCAAGACCCCAACGATCTTGCCGAATCAGAGGGGCCAGCCGAATCAGGCGGTACCGCAAAAGGTGACATCAGGAAACTTGAGCTTGGCTTCGTCGAGGCTCTTGCCTTTGCCTTCTTCCTGCCAGTAGTTGATGACCTCGGTGGCCTTGTTGAGCACTTCAACGCGCTCGTTGTCGGTGATCCAGCTCTTGCCCTCGAGCTCGGTCTTGAGGGTTTCCCAGGCATCTTCCCGGGGCCAGAAGAAGTAGGAGGTCAGGGGGCTGGGGCCGCCACCCACAATCTGGTCAACGGCCAGGGCGACGTTGTCGGGCAACCAGAGGATCTTCAACAGGAAGCGGCCCTCATCGGCCTTGGGGGTGTAGCCGGAAGGTACGCCGTCTTCGTCGATGGTCGCGGTAGCCAGGGCCGCACTGCCACCACGCATCACCGGACGCCCCTGGGTGGTGGTCTCGTCTGCGGCGGCGACAACCTCTACGGCTTCGCTCACGGCAGCGCCAGGCGCGCTATCGGTGGCTGTCATGGGGTCAACGCTCAAGGCTACGGTTCAAACGACTAACCTACCAGTCGCCCTGGCGCCACCGGCTTGATCCCCAGCCATGACGCTGCGCCTCTTCCTCGATTCTGCCGATCCCGGCGCCTGGGAGCAGTGGTTGCCCACCGGATTGTTCTTTGGGGTCACGACCAATCCCTCCCTGCTCAAGAAGGCAGAGCAGCCCTGTGACCTGGGCCATCTGCGCCAACTCAGTGGCCGCGCCCTGGGCCTGGGGGCCCAGGAACTGCATCTCCAGGCCTGGGGCAGCACCGCCACCGAACTGCTGCGATGCGGGACTGCCTTGCATGCCATTGCCCCCAACCGCATTGTGGTGAAAGTGCCGGTGACCACCCCGGGAGCTGAAGCAGCGAAGGAGCTGATCAGCCAGGGCATCCCAATCACGTTCACCGCCTGTTACGAACCAGCCCAGGTGCTGGTGGCCGCCGCCCTTGGGGCCACCTACATCGCCCCCTACCTGGGCCGCATCAGCGACCTCGGCCGCGATGGCCACGGCGAGCTGATCGCCATGCAGCGCTGCCTCGATGGGGTGGGCTCTTCGGTGCGGCTCTTGGTGGCCAGCCTGCGGCACCCCAGCGACCTGCCCCGCCTGGCGGCCGCCGGGATGGCCACCTTCACCATCAACCCGGCCATCGCCGGAGGGCTCTTCGCCAGTGAGGCCACCCAGGCCGCCGCGGCCCAGTTCGAGCAAGATGCGATCGCTTGATGGCCCCCCTGATGTCCCCCCGTGCCGTCCTGCTCTTCGACATCGACGGTGTGATCCGGGATGTGGGCGGCAGTTACCGCCGCGCCATCGGGGAAACGGTGCACCATTTCAGTGGCCAGCGCCCTGATGCCGCTGCCATCGACACCCTCAAAAGCGAGGGCTGCTGGAACAACGACTGGGAAGCCTCCCTCGAGCTGCTGCGCCGCTCAGGCCATGCCCCGCTCCCGGCCTTCGAAGCTTTGGTGGAGGTGTTTGGCAGCTTCTATTTCGGCGGCGACCCCGAAGGCGATCCCGCCCTTTGGCAAGGCTTCATCGGCAGCGAACCGCTGCTGGTGGAAGCCGGGTTCTTTGCTGCTTTGACAAGGGCCAAAGTGGCCTGGGGCTTTGTGAGTGGCGCCGAGCCCCCCTCCTGCCGCTACGTGCTGGAAACCCGGCTGGGGCTGGACGCACCACCGCTGATCGCCATGGGCCAAGCCCCCGACAAGCCCGATCCCACCGGCCTGCTGCGGCTGGCAGGCCAGCTCATCGGCGCAGGCATGGACGGGGCCTTGGACACGGCACTGGATGGGACGAGTCCGCCGATCGCCTATCTGGGCGACACCGTGGCCGATGTGCTCACCGTGCAACGGGCCCGGCAGCAGTGCCCTGATGGCCGCTTCCTCAGCCTGGCCGTCGCCCCACCCCATTTTCATGGCCCGCAAGCCATGGAGCGCCGAGCTGCCTACGAAGCCCGGCTGATCGAAGCGGGGGCCGATGTGGTGTTGCCCAGCACCCAATCCCTGGAACCCGAAGCCCTACTTAGCTGGCTCAGCGCTCCATCGCGCTGACTGCCTTAGCGGCAGCCGCCGTGAGGTTTTCGTGGCCCCGCTCGGTCACAGCCACGTCATCCTCGATGCGGATGCCAATGCCCTTCCAGCGGTCATCAATGGCCGGCTGGCCCTCCGGCACCGGCAGCCGATCGCTCACATAAAGCCCCGGCTCCACCGTGAGCACCATGCCCGGCTCCAACTCCACGTGGTGTTCGCCAAGGCGGTAAGCGCCCACGTCGTGCACATCCAGCCCCAACCAATGGCCGGTGCGGTGCATGTAGAGGTGCCGGTAGGCCCCCTGGTCGATCAAGCCATCCAGATCACCAACAAGCAAGCCGAGTTCCACCAGACCTTCCACCAACACCCGCAGGGCCGCATCGTGGACCCCTTCGGCGGTTTGACCTGGGGCCACCGCGGCCACCGCGGCCTGCTGGGCCACCAGCACCAGCTCATAGAGGGCCCGCTGCTCGCCGCTGAAGCGGCCCCCCACCGGGAAGGTGCGGGTGATGTCGCCGTTGTAGTAGTCGTTGAGGGAACATCCCGCATCGATCAGCACCAAGTCGCCATCGCGCAGCTCGGCGCTGTTGGCGGTGTAATGCAGTACGCAGGCATTGTCGCCACCGGCCACGATCGAGCCATAGGCCGGTCCGCGGGCGCCCTGCTCGAGGAAGTGCTGCTCAATCACCGCCTGCACCTGCCGTTCCTTCAGGCCGGGGCGGGTCACCTGGCGGGCCAATTCATGGGCTTCGGCGGAGATGCGAGCGGCCTCCCGCATGCGCTCCAGTTCTTCGGGCCCCTTTCGCAAGCGCTGGGCGTGGAGCAACGGACAGGGAGCCACCAGACCGAGGGCCGCCGCTCCGCTGCGGGGCGCCCGATCGAGCTGCTGGCCCCAGGCCTCGAGCACCAAGGGCTCCACCTGGGGATGGCGCCCCACCCGAAAGGCAATGCCCTCAGCGCCCTTGAGGTAGTCAGCCAGGCGCTGGGGGAGCTCCGAAAGGGGATGGGCAAGATCGGCGCCAAAGTTGGTTACCGCCCCGTCCACGCCCCAGCGGAAGCCGTTCCAAACCTCTGCCGTGGGCTCCTTGGGCTCCACAAACAGCACAAAGTGGGCGTCGTCGCGGTGGGGCAACAACAGGGCCACCGCTCCCGGTTCGTCAAAGCCCGTGAGATACCAAAAATCGCTGTTCTGGCGAAAGGGGTACTCGCAGTCGGCATGGTGCACCACCATCGGCGCCGCCGGAATCACGGCCGCCACCCCACCCAGTTGCTCAAGAAAACGGGCCCGACGCTGGGCAAAAATCGACATCAACGGGCAGCCTGGAGCGCAACGGTTGAACGCCAGTTTGATCGAGCCCCACCAACACCCGTTGGCAAAGCCGATTAAATAGGTGCATTGCGCTCGAGTGGGCGCCCCACATCCAATCACGGTCCGATGTCCTCCTCCAGATACAGGCCTGAATGAACGACGTTGTCGCCCTGGCGCTGCTGGTGGTGGTCGTGATCGCAGGCTCGGCCCTGGCTTCGGGAGTGGAAGCGGCCATCCTCACGGTGAACCCGGCCCGGGTGCACGAATTGGCGAACCGCGCCAAGCCGCTGCGGGGAGCTCGCCGGCTCGATCAATTGCGCCAACGCCTGGGGCGCACCTTGGCGGTTCTGGTCATTGCCAACAACGGCTTCAACATCTTTGGCAGCTTGATGCTGGGCGGCTATGCCGCCGTGGTGCTTCACAGCCACCAGATCGATGGCGCGGCCCTGCCCTTGTTTTCCATCGGCCTCACCGTGCTGGTGATCCTGCTGGGAGAAATCCTGCCCAAATCCATGGGCAGCCGTTTTTCGATGCCGGTGGCCCTGGCCAGTGCGGAGCCGGTGCATTGGCTCGGGCGGCTGCTGCTACCGGTGGTTTTGCTCCTGGAACAGGTGCTGCCTGCGATCACCCAAGACAACGAAGTCAGCACCAACGAAGACGAAATCCGCCTCTTGGCCAGGCTGGGCTCCCAAAAGGGTCAAATCGAAGCTGATGAGGCGGCCATGATCGCCAAGGTTTTCCAGCTCAACGACCTCACCGCCCGCGACCTGATGGTGCCGCGGGTATCAGCCCCCACCCTCGATGGCGGGGCCCGCCTCGAGCAACTCCGCCCGGAACTTTTGGCCAACCATGCCGAATGGTGGGTGGTGCTCGGCGATGAGGTGGATGAGGTGCTCAGCGTGGCCAGCCGGGAACGCCTGCTCACGGCCCTGCTCGAGGGCAAAGACAACCTCACCGCCGCCGCCCTGGGCGAACCGGTGGAGTTTGTACCCGAAATGATCCGCGCCGATCGGCTGCTCACCGCATTCCGGCGCGACACCACCGGTGTGCGCGTGGTGGTGGATGAATTCGGTGGTTTCGTGGGCGTGATTGGTCCGGAAGCCGTTTTGGCGGTCTTAGCCGGCTGGTGGCGCCGCCCCCAGCCGGCCAGCGAGCCCATCTGATGGCGCCAGAGCCCTCCACCCCCATGCGCTGCCGCCTGCTGCTTGAGCAGTGGCGCCAGCAACTGGTGCTCAGTGGCAGGGAGCATTCCGTGGTGGAAGGCCTTCTGGGGGCCTTTGATCGCCAATTGCTGCGCCTGCAAAGCCAGCACCTCAAGGTGGCCGTGTTCGGCCGGGTGGGCGTGGGCAAATCGAGCCTGCTCAATGCCCTGCTCGGCCATGCCGCCTTTGCCACCGATGTGGCCCATGGCTGCACCCGCCACCAACAGGCCCAGCCGTGGCACCAAGCCATTGCGGGGCTGCAACGGGTCGAACTGGTCGACACCCCAGGCATCGACGAGATTGCCGCCGCCGGCCGGGCCCGCCTGGCGGGCCGGGTGGCCCTTGGCGCCGACCTGGTGCTGCTCGTGCTTGATGGCGACCTCACCAGCGTCGAGCTCGAGGCACTCGAAGCGCTCTTGGCCAGCGGCAAGCCCCTCCTGCTGGTGCTCAACCGCAGCGATTGCTGGCCCGCTGGCGAGCAGGCCGCCCTGATCGCCAGCATCCGCCGGCGCCTCCCGCCCAAGGCCCGCCCCTTGGAGCTGGTGGCCGTGGCTGCGGCCCCCAGGCGGGCCAGCGTTCTGGCCGACGGCAGGGTACGCAGCAGCCTCGAAGCTCCGCGCATTGCCCCCCTGCGGGAGGCCCTGGTGGCCTTGCTGGAGCAGCACGGTGAACTGCTCCTGGCCCTCAACGCCCTGCGCTCAGCCGATCGGCTCCATCACCAGCTACAGCGCTGGCGCCTGAGCCACAGCCGCCAGGCCGCCCAAAGCCTGATCGGCCGCTTTGCTGCTCTTAAGGCCACCGGAGTGGCAGCCAATCCGCTGGTTCTTTTGGATCTGGCCGGAGGCCTGGCCTGCGATACGGCGCTGGTGCTGCAGCTGTGCCAGCTCTATGGCCAGAAGATGCACAGCACCAGCGCCAAGGCACTGCTCACCCGCCTATCGGGCCACAACGCCCTCTTGGGTGGGGCCCAGCTGGGCATCCAAGTGGTGCTGAGCCTGAGCCGCCAGCTGCTGCTGCTAGCGGCCCCCCTCACCGGAGGCCTGAGCCTGGCCCCCGCCGCCCCCGTGGCCATCGCCCAGGCCGCCCTCGCCGTGCACACCACCCGGCGCACCGGCCGATTAGCGGCGGCCGAACTGATCAAAGGCGCCGAACGGGGCGGCAAGCCGGGGGCCTTGATGCGGCGACTCAGCCACAGCGATCCCCAGGTGCGCCAGTGGCTCAACACCTGGCAGCACCAGTCCCCCGCCAGGTCAAGCTCGAGCCTGCAAGCCCTGCTGCCATGAGCCAACTGGCCCTGTTTGGCACCAGTGCCGACCCTCCCACCTGCGGCCATCAGGCCCTGCTCGAAGGGCTGCTCAGCCACTATCCCGCCGTCGCCACCTGGGCCAGCACCAACCCGCTCAAACGGCACGGTGCTCCCCTGGATGAGCGGGCCCAGCTGTTGGGTTGCCTGGTGGAAGCGATCGGTAACCCGCGGCTCGAGCTCGCCCAGGAACTCAGCAGCCCATGGACAATTGAAACCCTGGAGCGGGCCCACCGGCGCTGGCCCGAAGCCGAGCTGGTGTTTGTGGTGGGCAGTGACCTAGCGGCCCAAATCCCCAGCTGGAAACAGGCCGATCAA
>Ga0007791_10000109_pt1 | contig 20820 bp, 12 predicted proteins | sample CryBogmetaGMA05M_FD_60368 | JGI IMG/M metagenome (GOLD analysis project Ga0007791, IMG submission 60368) | Freshwater microbial communities from Crystal Bog, Wisconsin, USA - MA0.5M | ecosystem: Environmental > Aquatic > Freshwater > Lake | place: Crystal Bog, Wisconsin, USA | collected 2009-07-06 | reverse complement strand
TCGGTGCCGGCACCGACCGAGACGATCGCCACGCCGCCGGTGAGCTTGGCAAGCCGCTCTTGGAGTTTCTCGCGGTCGTACTCGCTGTCGGTGGCGTCGATCTGGTTGCGGATCTGCTGAACGCGGGCGGTGACGTCGGCCGTCTTGCCGGCCCCCTGAACGATCGTCGTCTCGTTCTTGTCGACGGTGATCGTCTTCGCCTTGCCGAGGTGGGAGAGATCGAGGCTCTCGAGGGTGAGGCCGAGATCCTCGCTGATCAGCGTACCACCGGTGAGCACGGCGATGTCACCGAGCATCGCCTTGCGGCGGTCGCCGAAGCCTGGCGCCTTGGCGGCACAGACGTTGAGGACACCGCGGAGCTTGTTGACGACCAGGGCCGTGAGGGCGTCGCCATCGACATCCTCGGCGATGATCAGGAGCGGCTTGCCCGACTGGGCCACCTTCTCGAGGAGCGGGAGGAGTTCTCGGAGATTCGAGATCTTCTTCTCGTGGATGAGGATCAGGGCGTCAGAGAGCTCGCAATCCATCTCCGCGGTGCGATTGATGAAGTAGGGAGAGACGTAGCCCTTGTCGAATTGCATGCCGTCGACGAAGCGGACGGTGGTCTCGGTCGTCTTCCCCTCTTCAACGGTGATCACGCCGTCCTTGCCCACCTTTTGGAGAGCCTCGGCGAGAAGGTCGCCGATCGAACGGTCGTTGTTGGCGGAGATGGCACCGACCTGGGCGATCTCCTCGGGGCGCTCGACCTTCTTCGCCATCTCGTGGAGCCGGACTGTGGCCGCGGCAACGGCCTTCTCGATGCCGCGGCGGACGGCCATCGGGTTGGAGCCGGCAGCCACCATCCGCGTCCCCTCGCGGAAGATCGCGCGGGCGAGGACCGTGGCCGTGGTCGTGCCGTCACCGGCCAGATCGGAGGTCTTCGAGGCCACCTCGTTGACGAGCTTAGCGCCCATGTTCTCGAAGGCATCTTCGAGATCGACTTCCTTGCTCACCGTGACGCCGTCCTTGGTGACCGTCGGGCCACCGAACGACTTGTCGATGATCACGTTGCGGCCGGTCGGCCCCATCGTCACCGCCACGGCGCCGGCGAGTTTCTCGACGCCTTTCAGGAGCTTGGCACGGGCTTGGTCGTCGAACAGCAGTTGCTTGGGCACGGGACGATCTCCTCGGGAGCCTGGGTGTGTCTGGAAAAGAGTGTTGTGGGGAGGGGAAGCCGGCCACGGCCCGCCGCCAATGCGGTCGGGCCGGGCGGGGCTTGAAAACGTCAGCCGGAGACCTTCGCGAGGATCTCGCTCTCGCGGAGGATCTTCACGTCATGGCCGTCGACCTCGATGTCGCTGCCGGAGTACTTGCCGTAGATGACCTCGTCGCCGACGGCGAGCGAGAGGGGGGCACGGGTGCCGTTGTCGAGGAGCTTGCCGGGGCCAAGCGCGACGACATGGCCACGCTGCGGCTTCTCTTTGGCCGAATCGGGGAGCACGATGCCCCCAGCGGTGCGCTCTTCGGCCTCGACGGGCGTCACCACGACACGGTCATCGAGCGGACGGATCTTCAGGTTCTTCGCAGCCATCGTGAATCACTCCGGAAATAAAAGAGGGAAGAAAAATCTGTTGAAAGGGAGAGGCACATCAAAGGGACAGAAGCCGGCAGTGGCTCACATCATGCCGCCCATGCCGTGGTGATCGTGGCCCTCGCCACCATGCTCTTCCTCGGCCTTGGGGATCTCGGTGATCAGCGACTCGGTCGTGAGCAGGAGGGCGGCGACGCTGGCGGCGTTTTGCAGAGCCGTCCGCACCACCTTCGCCGGGTCGATCACCCCGGCCGCGACGAGGTCGCAGTACTCCTCCTTGTCGGCGTCATAGCCGTCGTTCTTCCCCTTCATGTGGCGAACGCGGTTGACCACCACCGGGCCATCGACGCCGGCGTTGGCTGCGATCGCCTCGAGCGGGTAGCGGAGGGAGTTCTTCACGATTGTCGCGCCGAGCTTCTCGTCTCCTTCGAGGTCGAGTTTCTCGATCGACTTCTCGCTGCGGAGGAGGGCCACGCCGCCGCCAGGAACGATCCCCTCGGCGAGGGCCGCCTGGGTGGCGCTCTTGGCATCCTCGATGAGCGCCTTGCGTTCCTTCATCTCGGTCTCGGTGGCGGCCCCGACGTTGATCTGGGCGACACCGCCGGCGAGTTTGGCAAGCCGCTCTTGGAGTTTCTCGCGGTCATAATCGCTGTCGGTCCCCTCGATCTCGGCACGGATCTGGGCCGCCCGGCCGTCGATCGCCGACTTCGAACCAGCCCCGCTGACGATCGTCGTGTTTTCGCTCTCGATGATCACCTTCTTCGCCCGGCCGAGATCGGTGAGCTTGACCGCGTCGAGGGCGATGCCGAGGTCCTTGAAGATCGCCTGGCCACCGGTGAGCACGGCCAGATCGCCCATGATCGCCTTGCGGCGGTCACCGTAGCCGGGGGCCTTGACGGCCACCGACTGGACGATGCCACGAAGCTTGTTGACAACGAGCGTGGCGAGTGCCTCCCCCTCGACATCCTCGGCGATGATCACCAGCGGCTTGCCCGCCTTGCTGATCGCCTCGAGGAGCGGGACGAGATGCTTGGCCGAGGAGATCTTCTCCTCGAACAGGAGGATGTAGGGGTTTTCGAACTCGCAGATCTGCGAATCGGCATCGGTGACGAAGTGGGGGGAGAGATAGCCGCGGTCGAACTGCATCCCCTCGACGACGTCGACGCTCGTCTCCGCCTGCTTCCCTTCCTCGACGGTGATCACGCCGTCCTTGCCAACCTTCAGGAAGGCCTCGGAGAGGACGCTGCCGATCGTCGGATCGTTGTTGCCGGCGATCGTCGCGATCTGCATCAGTTCCTTCTTGTTCTTCTCATTGATCGGCGTCGCCATGGCGAGAATCGACTTCGAGACCGCCTCGACCGCCTTGTGAATGCCGCGGGAGAGGGCCATCGGATCGGCCCCGGCGGCGATCATCTTCAGCCCCTCGCGGAAGATCGCCTCGGCAAGGACCGTGGCCGTCGTCGTGCCGTCACCGGCGACGTCGTTGGTCTTGCTGGCAGCTTCCTTGACGAGTTGGGCACCGAGATTTTCGTACGGATCCTCGAGATCGATGTCCTCGGCGACGGTGACGCCGTCCTTGGTGACCTTGGGGGAGCCCCAACCCTTGTCGAGGACGGCATTCCGGCCGCGGGGACCGAGCGTGCTCTTCACGGCGCGGGCGAGCTTCGAGACGCCGGCGAGCAGCGGCTGGCGGGCTTCGTCGTCGAACACCATTTGCTTGGCCACGGGTCAGATCTCCTCTGGAATGACTGGAAAACGGTCTGGGTGTACGGCTGGGGTCCGCTGGGGCGCCCCGATTTGGCAGCAGCGCCAGCGGACACCCCCTGGGAAAGCAACCCGCGTGCCGTCACGCCGTGTCTTGGAAAAAAACTGGCCGAAAACGGCTCTCGCCCGCTGTTTTTCATTCTTTGATCCATCCCCTCGAGGGCCCTCGGGCCGTGCCTGCTGCCGTTTTGGCAGCGGGGATGGGGATCAGCGGGGACGGGGAGCGCCTGGGCTCCAATCGATCCCCGGCTCGAGGCCGCGGACGAAGCCGGCGAGAAGCTCGGCGGCGTGATCGAGGTCGTCGAGCGACACGGTCTCCACGGCCGAGTGCATGTAGCGATTGGGAATGCTCACCAAGGCCGTCGCCACGCCAGCGCGGGTCGTTTGGAGGACGTTGGCGTCGGTTGGGGTCGCCCGGCCGCTTGCCGAGAGCTGAAAGGGGATCGACTGGGCAGCGGCCGTGGCGACGAGCCGTTCGACGACGTGCGGGTTCATGTTCGGCCCGCGGAACACGACCGGGCCCTTGCCGAGGCTGATCTCTCCCTCCGACTTCTTGTCGATCGTCGGACAGTCGGTGGCGTGGGTGACATCGACGGCGATCGCGACCTGGGGATCGACGCCGAAGGCGCTCGTCTGGGCCCCGCGGAGGCCGATTTCCTCCTGAACCGTCGAGGCGACATGGAGCGAACAGGCCAGGGGGCCCGCAGCGACAGCGCGGCGGAAGGCTTCGAGCACCACCCACAGCCCCACCTTGTCGTCCATCGCCGGCGAGGCCAGAAGATTGTTGCGGAGCGGCTGGACGCGCAGCTCCACCGTCACGCAATCGCCGATTCGGATCACTCCCTCGAGATCGGCCTTGTCCCGCGCCCCGACGTCGATCCACAGATCCTTCATCTTCGGGACGACCTTCCGCTCCTCCTCGGTGAGGAGGTGGATCGGCTTGCGGGCGATGACGCCGGGCACCGGGCCCGCCGCTCCCCAGACGACCACGCGCGAGCCGATCAGCTGCATCGGATCCCAGCCGCCGATCGGCTGCACCGAGCAATAGCCCTCGGCGTCGATGTATTGGATGATGAGGCCGATCTGGTCGCAGTGCCCGGCGAGAAGCATCCGCAGCGGAGCCCCGGGATTCTTCACGCCGATAACGTTGCCGTGGGAGTCGGTCGAGACGGTGTCGGCGATCGGGCCCAGGTACGAGCGCACGAGGTCCTGCACCGGCCACTCGTAGCCGGATGGGCTGGGGGTGCCGAGAAGACGAAAAAGGAAGTCGCGGGCGGAGTCTTTCACGTGCCGGGGGTCCTGCGGGCGATGAGGGGCGGGACAGCGCTCTTCGGACGGGTGGGAGCGGTGGCGACGGGGTCATCCCGCCGCCGAGACGTTGTACGGGATCGATGCGGGCCACGCGACCCGCTCCGTCCCCTCCGACGGCACGACCGGCATGACCGGCAGATTCCCCGGCGGCCAGGCCGCTCCCCGGCCGGAGCCGGGGGGGCGTCGTTGGTCGCGCCAAGCTACGCTCGGTACATTGCGAGACTTTCCCCTTCCCGGAGCAACCCCACCATGACTCACACTGGCTCGACCGACCCGGTGCGGATCGGCATCGTCGGGCTCGGCACCGTCGGCTCCGGCGTCGTTCGCCTCCTCGTTGACTCCGCCGACCACATCACCCGCCATGCCGGCCGGCCGATCGAGGTCGCTGCCGCGGTCGTTCGTGACCCCGCCAAGGACCGCGACTGCACGCTCCCGGCGATCCCGATCTCGACCGACATCGCCACGATCTCGCAGGATCCCTCGATCACGATTGCTGCCCTGCTCGTCGGCGGCCTCGAGCCGGCCCGTTCGATGATGGTGGAGCTCCTCGAGAACGGCAAGGATGTTGTCACCGCCAACAAGGCGCTCCTCGCCGAGCACGGCCCGGAGCTCTTCGAACTCGCTCGCCGGCTCGGCCGCTCGATCGCCTTCGAGGCGGCGGTCGCCGGCGGGATCCCGATCGTCGCCGCGATTGGCGAATGCCTCGCTGCCAACCGAATCGAGAGCATCCGCGGCATCCTCAACGGCACGAGCAACTTCATCCTCACCCGGATGGAGGAGGACGGCTCGAGCTACGCCGAGGCCCTGGCACTCGCGCAGGCCAAGGGCTTCGCCGAAGCCGATCCATCGATGGATGTCGACGGCACCGATGCCACGCAGAAGCTCGCGATCCTCTCCCACCTCGCCTTCGGCGTCTGGGTTCCCTGGAAGGAGATCCCGCGGACCGGCATCGACACCGTCGACATCGATCTCATCCGCTATGCCGCCGAGCTCGGCTACCGGATCCGCCTGGTGGCGGTGGCCCGGCGCAGCAACGGCCGGCTGGCGATGCGGGTCGCGCCGGCTCTGGTGAAGATCGGCACCCCCCTGGCCGAGACGCGCGGTGCCTACAACGCCGTCAGCATCGTCGGCGACGCCGTCGGGCGGATGTTCTTCCACGGGCTCGGGGCGGGGCAGATGCCGACTGCCTCGGCCGTCGTCGCCGACATCATCGACACCGTCGTCGGGCGGACGGCGATCACCTTCCGCACCACCGGCCTTCTCTCCGCCGACACCCCCGCCGCCAAGCTCGCCGGCGTCGATGCCAGCGAGCGCCACTTCCTCCGCATCGTCGTCACCGACCGCCCCGGCGTCCTCGCCCGGATCACCGGGATCCTCGGCGACCACGGGATCTCGATCGCCTCCGTGATCCAGCATGACCCGATCGCCACCAGAGACGCCCCCGCCGCGAGCCTTCCGCCGGACGTGGCGCTCGTGATCATGACGCACTCATGCCCGTCGAGCGCCGTCCACGAGGCCCTCCTTTCCATCGACCGCTGCGACGCCGTCCGGGGGAAGAGCGTTTGTCTGGGAGTGCTCGACGAATGAACCGCCACGCTTTCAAAGCCCACCACCACGCGGGGAACCAGTGCGGATGAAGCCAGTGCAGATGAAGTACGTGATCGTGATTCCCGACGGCGCCGCCGACGCCCCTCAGGCCTCGCTCGGGGGGCTGACGCCGTTCCAGGCCGCGCGGACGCCGGCCCTCGACAGCGTCGCCGCGCGCGGGCAAGTCGGGCTCACCAACCACGTTCCTGAGAGCCTTCCCCCCGGCTCGGAGGTGGCCTGCATGAGCCTCCTCGGCTACGACCCGCTCCGCTTTTTCACCGGCCGGGCGCCACTCGAGGCGGCTGCCAAGGGGATCGAACTGGCCCCCGATGACTGGGCCGTCCGCTGCAACCTCGTCACGATCGCCGACGGCGTGATGGAGGATTTCACCGCCGGGCATGTCTCGACCGACGAAGCGACGGCGCTCCTCGCCGCCTGTCAGGAGGGACTCGCCGCCGACTTCCCCGAGCTCGCCGGCTGGCAGTTCACACCCGGCGTCAGCTACCGCAATCTTCTTCTTTTCCGTGGCTCGGCCGGCGTGCCGGCTCCGCTCGGCTCCGACCTCCGGGCCACGCCCCCCCACGATCTCGTCGATCAGCCGGTCTTCGATGCCTTCCCGCGCGGCACCGGCAGCCGCCTCCTCACCGATCTCATGGCCGCAAGCGCCCGCTGGCTCGCCGGGCACCCGGTCAACGCGGCCCGGCTCGCCGCCGGCAAGCCCCCGGCCACGAACGTCTGGCTGTGGGGGGCAGGGCGGGCGCCGCGGATGGAGCCGTTTGCGACGAAGTACGCCGCCACCGGATTCGGCACGCGCGCGACGATGATCACGGCGGTCGATCTCCTCCGCGGCCTGGCGGCGCTCGCCGGCTGGAAGCGCCTCGAGGTGCCAGGAGCAACCGGCTATCTCGACACCGACTATGCGGCCAAGGGGCGGGCGGCGATCGCCGAGCTCGCTCACGCCGATCTCGTCTGCGTCCACGTCGAGGCGCCCGACGAGGCGAGCCACGAGGGGAACGCCGTCGAGAAGGTGCGAGCGATCGAGCGGATCGACGAGCTCATCGTGGGGCCGATCGCGGCCCACCTGGCAACGCTGCCAGAGTGGCGGCTGCTCGTCTGCCCCGATCATCCCACATTCCTCGCCACGAAGACCCATTCCCGCGGCGCCGTCCCCTTTTTACTCGCCGGCACCGGCATCGAGGGGGCCGGGGGAACGTACGACGAGATCGCGGCGGCAGCGGCGGTGGCCCGCGATCCGGCCGCGCGGATCGAGCCGGGCTGGACGTTGATGAAACGGTTTCTCGACAGGTCACGATAAGCGCATGAGTCTGGACAAAAGGTGGCAGGCACCATTTTCCGGTCTTTCAGCGCAGGTCAAGGCAAAGGAGCGGTGATTCGATGGCCCTGGTGGTTCAAAAGTTCGGCGGAACGAGCGTGGCCGACGCGCAGAAGATCGTGGCCGCGGCCCGCAAGGCGGTGGCCCGGCACAAGGCGGGGGACAAAGTCGTCGTTGTGGTGAGTGCCATGGGGCACCAGACCGACGTCCTCGTCGATCTCGCCAAACAGATCACCGAGCGCCCCAGCGCCCGCGAGATGGACATGCTCCTCTCCACCGGCGAGCAGGTGAGCGTGGCCCTGTTCGCGATGGCGATCCAATCGCTCGGTGAAGAGGCGGTCAGCCTCACCGGCGCCCAGATCGGCATCCGCACCGACAGCACTCACACGAAGGCCCGGATCAAGTCGATCTCCACCGACCACATCATGAAGCTCCTCGATGACGGCCGGATCGTGATCGCGGCCGGCTTCCAGGGGATCGACCAGCACGGCAACATCACGACGCTCGGCCGCGGCGGCTCCGATACCACCGCCGTGGCGCTCGCCGCGGTGCTGCGGGCCGACGTCTGCGAGATCTACACCGACGTCGACGGCGTCTACACGACCGACCCGCGGATCCTCTCCGCCGCCCGTCGCCTCCCCTCGATCAGCTACGACGAGATGCTGGAATTGGCGAGCCTCGGCGCCGGCGTGATGCACCCGCGGTCGATCGAGTTTGCCAAGAAGTTCGGCGTGCCGGTGCTCGTCCGCTCGAGCTTCAAGGATGTCCCGGGCACGCTCATCGTCGCTGCCGACCGGGCCACGGCCCGCCCCGTGAGCGGCGTGGCGCTGGCGAAGGACGAAGCGAGAATCACGCTCGAAGGGGTGCCTGATCAGCCGGGGAGCAACCACAAGCTGTTCTCGCCGCTGGCCTCGTCGGGGATCGCGGTCGACATGATCGTGCAGAACGTCGCTCAGCAAGGGCTGGCCGACATCTCCTTCACCGTCCCGGCCGACGATCTCGCCCAGGCCCTCGACGTCACGCGGGGCGTCGCCAAGGCGCTCGGTGCAACAGGGGTGTCGCACGACGATTCGATGGCGAAAGTCTCGGTCGTCGGCGTCGGCATGGCACGCGAGGAGGGGGTCGCAGGACGGATGTTCCTGGCGCTGTCGCGCGAGGGGATCAACGTCCGCATGATCACCACGAGTGAAATCAAGATTTCCGTCCTCATCGACCGGGCCGATGCGGCCAAGGCGGTGAAGGCCGCGCATGCCGCCTTCGGGCTCGAGAAGCCGGAAGTCGACACCGCCGAGTCGGCCGGCCACGCGGCGCCACCGGCGAAGTCGAGCCCGCTCGACGTCGTCCGCAGGCTCGAAGGGATGGAGGATCTGGCGATCGAGGACTGCCAGCTCGATTCCTCGCAGGCACTGGTCACCTTCACCGATCTCCCCGATACGCCGGGCGTTGCCGCGGATGTCTTCGAGGAGATCGGCCGGCAGAAACTCTTCGTCGACATGATCGTGCAGAGCCATCCGCGCGGCGGCCGGGCGGAGCTGTCGTTCACGGTGCCGGCGGTCGATCGCGACCGGGCGATCGAAGTGGCGGGGAAGATCGCCAAGGCCCGCGGGGCAAACGTTGCCGACGTGCCCCATGTCGCCAAGCTCTCGATCACCGGCGTGGGGATCCGCAGCCACGCCGGCGTCGCCGACCGTCTCTTCGCGCCGCTCGGCGACGCGGGGGTGAATGTCGATCTCGTGAGCACGAGCGAAGTGAGACTCAACGTCGTCGTCGCCGCCGAGCAGGGGAAGCAATCGCTCGAGGTCCTGCGGAAGGCGTTTGGGCTGTAAGCGGGAACGGCCGCCGGCTCACGGTGCCGAAGCCTCGGCGCTCGGCAGCGATTCGCCGCCGGCAGTATTGAGCGCGATGACCCGGTAGCGATGGGCCGTTCCCGCCTGCGGCGCGGGGTCGACAAACTCGAAGCGCGCCAGCGGCTGCGGCGGGGTGTCGCTGTATTGGAGCCGCTGGAAGACCGGCCGGCCGAAGGGGTTTTGGGGGTTGTCCGGCAGGGGAGCGATCCGCATACCGTCGCGTTCGATGACGAAGCCGGCAAGGCCGCTTTCGACATCGGCCATGGCCTCCCAGACAAGCGTGCCGTTCTCGAAGCGCACTCGCGTGGGCGCCGGCGGCGGCGAGTCGTCGGCGACGCGCGTGTCCTTCACGTAGGCCGTCCATCGCTTCGCCGTGGCTTCGTCTGGAAGCCAGCCGAGGGCGAGAGCGTCGCCGGAGAACCGATTCGAAGGAACAGGCGCGCCCCCTTCGATCGGCGCAAACCACCCCTTCTCGATCGCCATCGGGCGAAGCGGGCCATCGTGCTCCTCCGGCAAGCGGGCCGTGAGGCAGGCGTCGAGCCAGGGGATGGCAAGGTAGCGCTGGTTGCCGCAGTCATGACTGCTCAAGGGGTCGATCGCCACGCCGACCAGCGCCCCGCGACGGCGGACGGCTTCGAAGAAGGTCTTGTTGCCGGGCCAGACCCCTCTGAAGCGTTCGTCGATGTCGCGCACCCCTTCTTTCGCGCCGAGATTGCAGAGCATGGGGACGGCCCGTGCCGCATCGGGAAAGAGATGCGGCTTGGCGCCAGGGCGTGAGGCATCGGCCTCGAGGAGCGGCACGCCCGAGCGAAGCCAGGTGGCGACGACTCGATCGGGATAGAGGCAGGTCATGGCGCCGGCCCACACGCCGCCGCCGGAGTGGCCCCACAGCGCCCAGGGGACAGATTCGAGCTCCGCGTGGCCGGTGAGGGCACTCAGGTCTGCCAGGGCGCGCTTGAACGTGTCAGCGGAGCCGTTTCGCGGGTCGCACCACAGTTGACAATCGGCTGTCTCGGGTTGCTCGTACACCGGCGAGAGGAGCGCGCAGTCGTGCTTGGCGGCGAGGGCTTGCCAGTGGAGGTCGTGGGCCCCGGTGAGCCCTGACGAGCACGACCCGGTGCCGCAGCCATGCTGGTGGACGACAACGCCGCGGAGGCGCTCGACTCCCGGCGGGATCCAGACGGTGAACGTGGCGGGAAAGACCAGGGCCCCCGCCTCCGTGCCAGCCTCATACCGGACGCGGTTGTAGGGCGCGGCGATCTCTGGCCGCGTGTCGTAGGGGGGCTCTTGGGCGACGCAAATCGAGCCGCAAGCGCTCCCCACCATCAAGACCGAAAGAGCCACAACTCGCAACCGAGCAGTGCCCGATACAAAAACAGGGAATCGATTCATGGGCCAAGTCTCCGATCATTCCGAGACCGACGAGCCGCCGCGCGGGGCACCGTCGCAGGAGAGGGGTTCCATCATTCAAGACCGGCAAGCGAGCCGGTGCTCGACCCGAAGGCGTCGGCGTCGATGCCGAGATTTTGGAGCACCGAGACGAACAGATTCGAGAGCGGCGCGTTGTCGTCGGGATTGAACGCCAAGTGGCTGCCGTGCCGGAAGCCGCCGCCGGCGAGGAGGATCGGCAGGTTCGTGTTGTCGTGGGTGTTGGAATCGCCCATGTTCGACCCGAAGAGAACGGTCGTCCGATCGAGGAGCCGCTCCTCCCCCTCGCGGCGTTCGGCAAGCGAATCGAGCAGCCCCGCGAGCAACGTCATCTGCCGGCGATCGGCCTCGAGGAGCTGCGCGACGCGCTGCGCATCTTGTCCGTGGTGGGAGAGGTTGTGGTAGTCATCGAGCGTCAGCCCAGCCCCTTCTTCGAGCCGGAACGGTGGCGTCGCGAAGGCATCGACGAGGAGCGTCACGAGGCGCGTCGAATCGGTCTCGAGCGCGAGCCGGGCGATCGCGAGCATCGATTCATAGCCTTTGAAGAGGAGCGCCCGATCGACGACATCGGCAGGGCTCGCTTCCAGAGGCACTGGCTTGGGCCGATCCTCCCACGCCCCCTCGGCGTGGAGCCGCTCCTCCACCTCGCGGACGCTCGTCTCGAAGCGCTCGAGCCGCTGCCGGTCCGTCGTGCCGACGGCGCGGCCGAGCCGCCGGGCTTCGTCGACGGTGGCGTCGAGGATGCTGCCACGCTCGGCGAGCCTACGGCGACGCTCGGCCACCTGATCGGGCGAGCCGGCCATGAACAGCCGCTCGTAGACCCGCGACGGCCGATCTTCGGCGGGCACGAGCACCCCGTCGCGCGTCCAGGCGAGGCTGCGGTTGACCTTGTCGACGTTGACGCCGAGGTTGAGCGACGGGAATCGAGTCTGGTCGCCGATCTCTGCCGCGGCGAATTGATCGAGCGAGACGGTGTTTCGAAATCCGCTCCGCGTCGGCCCGCGGGCTGCCGTGAGAAAACAGTTCTCCGTCGAATGCCCGCCCCGAACCCCCGGATGGGAAAGGCCACTGATGACGGTGAAGTCATCGCGCCGGCTGGAGAGCGGCTCGAGAAGCGGCGAGAGGGCGTAGCCCGGGCCTGTCTCCCCAGGGAAGAACGGCTTCGGGAGGACGCCGAGGTTATTCATGATGAAGAGCGCCCGCCGTGGCGGCCCGGCGCTCCCGGCCCCGCGCGCGAAGGCGTCGAGCCAGGGAAGCGCGATCGCCACGCCCGCCCCGCGAAGCACCGTCCGCCGCGACAATCCCCCGATCCCGAAACGACTCATGGCAACGCTCCCGCTCGCTCCGGCGCGTTCGTCGTGATCGCGCCTGTGAAGATCGGGCTCACGACAAACAGCCGCAGTAACCCTCTCACGCGAAAACCCTCCGGCTCAGCGGCGTCGAGGATCGCCTCGATCTCTGGCCGATCAGAGAACCGCAGCGGCGCTCCTGTGGCATACGCTGTCCAAAGCCCGAGGAGATTGCGGGCGAGCTGCCTCGGGCGCTTCCCAATCTCGGCTTTGAGCCCACGGATGTCGTCAAAGGGCGTGCCGTCGGCAAGCGAGCCGGCCGGATCGATCGCCGCGCCGAGCCGGTAGGCGAAATCGTGCCCCGCCCGATCGATGCCGGTGACGAGATCGGGGGTATCGGCCGGGCTGCCGACCAGCGCGAGCCCGCGAACGCGCGACCGCTCCCCGCCACAGACATCAAACGCCTCGAGCGCGAAGCCGACGGGATCGAAGCGGCGGTGGCAGGCGGTACAGTTGGCGTCGGCCGTATGCCGGGCGAGGAGGTCGCGAATGGTCGTCGCGCCGCGGATATCGGGCTCGACCGCCGGCACCTTCTCCGGCGGCGGCGGCGGTGGCTCGCCGAGGAGCCGCGTCATCACCCAGGCGCCGCGTTTCACCGGCGAGGTCGAGGTGCCATTAGCGGTGACCTTCAAAATGGCCCCTTGGGTCAGGAGCCCCCCGCGCGGCGAACCGGCGGGGCGGGGCACCGGACGAACACCCGAGCCACTGACCGGCGGAAGCCCGTAATGCACGGCGAGACGATCGTTGACGAGGAGAACGTCGTCGTCGACGAGCTTGGCGATCGGGAGATCCTCACGAATCAACCGTTCGACGCTCGCGCGGGTCTCCCGGCCGAGCGACTCGGCGAGATACTCATCAAGCCGGTATTCGGGAAAGAACCGGGCATCGGGTTCGTCGCGCCGCACGTGGCGGAGGTCGAGCCAGTGGTCGGTGAACGTCGCCACGAACCGGGCAAACCGCGGATCATCGATGAGCCTGTCGGCTTCGGCCACGAGTCGCGCAGGATCGGCAAGCCGCCCCGCGCTTGCAGCCGCCAGCAGCGCCGCATCGGGGCGGTCGTTCCAAAGAAAGAGCGACAGCCGGCAAGCGAGGGCCCGGGCATCGCTTCTCCCCTCGGCCTCGCTGCCACCACGCGGATCGGCAACGAGGAGAAACTCTGGCGCTGCAAGGATGACCCGGTAGCCGGCAAGCATCACCGCCGTGAACTCTCTTCCCGCGTCGAGCGCCGCGAGCACCACTCCCTCCGCGGCCGCAACGTCGTCGTCCTCTACCTCGCGGCCGAACACCCGGCCGGCGAAAGCCCTCAGAAGCCGCTTCGCATCGGCGACCTTCTCTCGCGGCACCACCTCCACAGGCAGCGCCCCACTCGAGCTCGCGCGAATCGGCAGATCGCCAAACAGAATCCGGTGCGAGGCTGGGGGCCAGATGCCATCAGCGGGCGGGAGCGGCCCGACGATCTCGAGCGCGCGGACGGCCACCCCGCGATGGCCCCCCGGTGGCGGCGGCGGAAAGCGATAGCTCGGTGGGCCGCCATCGACGTTGCGCGCCAGCGGCACAGCCAGCCCGAGCGGGCTCCATTCGATCGTCTGGCCGGCCCGCAACAGAACAATTGTTTCGTAGTCGGCTTCTTCCGGGGCGATGTCGAACAGCCCACCGACGGCCTTCACGTCCCCCGACACGTCCGGCCCCGACGGCGCCCGGGCCCGAAACGTCATCGGCACCGGCGCCGCCGCTGGGAGAAGCGAACAATCGGGCTGCTGGAGCACGGCGCGGGCCCGGAAGCGAACGCGGTAGCGCCCCGGTCGCTCGGCGACGAACCCGGCCGGATAGCCGTGATAGGGCCAGTACGCGGAGCGGAAGATCGCACACTCGACCGCGGCGTCATCGGGAGCTGGAGCGGCCACGGGGAGCGAGTCTTTGGCAAAATACATTGCCTCCGGTTCCCCATAGGCTGTGCCACCGAACAGACTCTTGGAGATCGCCGTGAAGGTTTTTGAGTCGGGCGGGGCGACGCCCGGGGCGATCGCCGCGGCGAGGGCGGCGTCGACGGCATCGAGCGTTCCCTCGATCTGGGGACGCGAGAGTTCGAGCCCTTCAGCCGACTTGGGAAATCCGTCGCGGAGGCTGTCCTCGGGGAGGAGATCGGCGACGTCGAGATCGGGAAGCTCGAGAAGCGTCCTCAAGCACTGCTCGAGCTCGTGCCGGTTGAGCCGGCGCAGCGGCACGCGACCGTTGGCTTGAATGTCGGCCCGGTCAGCCGCGTCGATGACGCGGCCAAACGCCGCGACCAACTCCTGCCTCGCCTCGTCGGCGAGGCTCTGCGGCTCGGGGGGCATCTCCCCGGCCGCAACCCGGTCGTGGGCGCGGATGAGCCGGTCGCGGTCGCGCCGTTCGGCCCCGTCGGTCAATCCCTCCACGGAAAACCCGCCAGCGGCGGTGGCGTTGTCGTGGCAGCCGAGGCAGGTTGTGACGAGCAGCGGCCTCACCGCCTCGAGGCTCGTGGTCACCGGGGCCTCGGTCGGCTCTCCGGCGATCGCCCCGCCAGCCACGCTTGTGAAGGCGAGCAGGGCGCCGCAGACCAGGGCCATGGTGCGAGTGGACGGCGATCGGCCCGGGAGCGGTTTCATGGTCCCCACTTTACCCGCCGGAGGGAGCGCAGGGGGATCGCACTGGCCGCGATGGCGGGGCAACCGGCGGGCGTGATAGGTTTTCGTTTCCCCGTCGCAGCCGCTCGCTCCGCCGTCCCCCCGGAAGCCGTCCCGTGCCCACGCTCCTCGACCGTTTCCTCGCCTACGTCCGCATCGACACCCAGGCCGACGAGCATTCGCCCTCGAGCCCGAGCACGGCCAAGCAACTCGATCTCTGCCGGATCCTTGCCGATGAATGCCGCGGCCTCGGCCTGGCCGACGTATCTCTCTCCGAGCATGGCATCGTGATGGCAACCGTGCCGGCAACAGTGCCCCACGCCGCCCCGACCATCGCCTGGGTGGCCCACGTCGACACCTCCCCCGAAACCTCCGGCACGGGCGTCAAGCCGGTCGTCCACGCGGGCTACGCCGGCGGCGACATCGTTCTCCCCGGCAACACCTCGCGCGTCATCCGCGTCGCCGACAACCCCGAGCTGGCATCGCTCTCAGGCGCCACGATCATCACCTCCGACGGCACGACGCTCCTCGGCGCCGACGACAAGGCGGGAGTGGCGGTGATCATGGCGGCCGCCGCCCGGCTCGTCGAGCGGCGCGAGGTGCCGCACGGCCCGATCCGGCTCGTCTTCACCTGCGACGAGGAGATCGGCCGCGGCACGCAGCATCTCGACATCGAGAAGATCGGCGCAAAAGTCGGCTACACCCTCGACGGCTTCGGAAAAGGGGAGGTTAACGCCGAGACGTTTTCCGCCGATCTCGCCGTCATCACGGTCACCGGCATCAACACCCATCCGAGCGTCGGCAAGGGAGTGATCGTCAATGCGATCAAGATCCTCGCCGAGTTTCTCGAGGCGCTCCCCAAGGCGAGCCTCTCCCCCGAAACGACCGACGGCCGCGACGGGTTTGTTCATCCGTATTCGATCAGCGGCGGTGTTGCCTCGGCCGAGGCCCGGCTGATCCTCCGCGACTTCGAGGAGGAGGGGCTCGCGTCCCAGGCAGCGCTCCTCGAATCGATCGCCGCGCCACTGCGGCTGGCGCATCCAAAAGCCCGGATCGACGTCACGATCACCGAGCAGTATCGCAACATGCGCGCTGGAATCGCCCGCGAGCCACGAGCGCTGAATCTCGCCCTCGAGGCGCTGCGTCAGGCAGGCCTCGAGCCGAAGCAGACGCCGATCCGCGGCGGCACCGATGGCTCACTCCTCACGCTCCTCGGCCTCCCCACGCCGAATCTCTCCACCGGCGAGCACAATCCCCACTCACCGCTCGAATGGACCTGTCTCGAGGAGATGGAGACGGCGGTCGACGTGCTCGTGAAGCTCGCGGCGCTGTGGGGCCGGGAACAAGCGGCCGCAGCAGGGCAGGGGGGAGGCTGACATGAAGAGAGCTTCAACCTCCGGCGATGATTCCAAGACCTCCTCGGCATCAGGCGCCATCGCGAAGCCCGAGCGGATCGAGTCGCTCGACATCTACCGCGGCTTCGTCATGCTCCTGATGATGGCCGAGGTGCTCCACCTCGGAAAGGTGGCGGCGGCCTTCCCCAATTCGCGTTTGCTTGAGTTCCTTGCCTGGCACCAGCACCATGTCGACTGGCGAGGCTGCACGCTCCACGACCTCATTCAGCCGTCGTTCACGTTTCTCGTCGGCGCGGCGCTCCCCTTCTCGCTCGCTGCGAGGCAGGCCCGTGGTCAGTCGACCGGCATGATGACCGCCCATGCCTTCTGGCGCGCCTTTTTACTGATTGCGCTCGGAATCTTCCTGCGCTCTGTCGGCAGGCCGATGACCAACTTCACCTTCGAAGACACCCTCACCCAGATCGGCCTCGGCTATCCGTTCCTGTTCCTCCTCGGCCTCCGGCCGAAAAAGGTCGCCTGGTGGGCCCTGGCGGCGATCCTCCTTGGCATGTGGGGAGCGTGGGCGTTCTATCCCGTCGCCGAACCGTGGGCGAAGAACGTCAACCTCGGGAGCGACTTCGACCGCTGGTTTCTCAATCTCTTCCCCCGCCCCGAGCCGTTCGTGGAAAACCGCGGCGGCTACCTCACGCTCTCCTTCATCCCCACCCTCGCCACATCGATCCTCGGCCTGATAGCCGGACGCTGGCTCGCCGACGGGGCCCCGGTGCGCCGGTATTGCTACGCGGGCGCCTTGGCCCTCGGCGCCGGACTGCTCCTCGATTCCACCGGCATCTGCCCAAGCGTGAAGCGGATCTGGACGCCGGCCTGGGTGCTCGTGAGCGGCGGGTGGTGTTTCTGGCTCCTGGCCGGCTTCCACTGGGTTGTTGACGTACAGGGCTTGAAGGCTTGGGCGTGGCCCCTGGCGGTGATCGGCAAGAACTCGATCGCGGCGTACCTGATTGCCCATCTCTGGGAGGGCTTCATCGAGCGCGCCCTCGTCACCCACCTCGGCGCCAGCATCTTCGAAATCTTCGGCGCGGGCTTCGAACCCCTCCTCAAGGGTGCGGCCACGCTCTTGGTGCTCTGGCTGTTTCTCGTGTGGATGGAACGCCGGAAAATCTTTTTGAGGGTGTGAGCCCAGGGTTGTCCATGCGGGGTCGTAGGGTGAGTGTTCCCTGCCGAGGAGCTGTCATGAACCGTTTCCCTTCAAGAGTTTTGCGTGCCGCAGCGATCGTCGTCGGCCTCGTGGCCGCGGAAGCGTTTGTGTCGGCGCCGGCCAACGCTCAGGGCCTGGCTGAAACGCTCCTTGCCGAGCCGCGGGATCGGCTCCTCACCGACGTCGCGACCAGTGGCGACGCCCGTCGCGGGGCTCTCGTCTTCCACGCTGCGCATCTGGCCTGCCTCAAGTGCCATGTCGTCGGGGCGGGGCAAGCGCCCCTCGGGCCCAACTTGGCGAAAATGCCTGAGGTGGTGGAGGCAGCAACGCTCCGCAGCCATCTCGTCGAATCGCTCCTCGAGCCCTCGAAGGTCGTGCGCCCGGAGTATCGCGGCGTGACCGTCGTCGATCACGACGGCCGGAGTGCTACCGGGGTGGTCGTTCGCGAGACCGCGACGGAGCTTGTGCTGCGCGACGCCACGGCGCCGGGCACCGAGCTCGTCATCGACAAGGCCACGATCGATGACCGCAGCGACTTGGCCGTGTCGCTGATGCCAGCCGGGCTTGCCAACCTGCTGACGGGCCGGGGGCAGTTCTTGGATCTCGTGGCGTATCTCGAAGCGGTGGCCAGCGGTGGGGCGCATGCGGCAGCAGCGCTCGAGCCCGATCCGGCCCTCCTCGCTCGGTCGGCGCCGCCGGCCTACGAGCAGGAGATCGACCATGCCGGGTTTGTCGCCGAGTGGAGCGACACGGAAGCTGCCCGCGGGGCGCTCGAGCGCGGGGCGGCGATCTACGGACGCGTCTGCGCGAATTGCCACGGCACGCTTGAGTCCCCCGGCTCACTCCCGACGGCGCCGCGCTTCGCCAGCCACACCTTCAAGCGCGGCGCCGATCCCCTCTCCCTCTATTCGACGCTCACCGTCGGCGCAGGCCTTATGGTGCCTCAAGGCTGGATGGTGCCGAGCCAAAAGTACGACGTCATCCACTACCTCCGCGAGACGTTCCTGAAGGGGCACAACGACAAGGCCCACGTCGCCATCACCCCCGACTATCTCGCCGCCCTCCCCAAGGGGACCAGCCGCGGCCCGGCCCCGTCGGCGACCGACCCCTGGCGGCTCCACGACTACGGGCCGTTCCTCGCCGCCACGATCGAGGTCGGCCGCGACCATGGCGGGATCGTGCGGAAGGGATTTTCGGTGCGCCTCGATCCGGGGGGGGAGGGGATCGGCCGCGGGCGGGCGTTTGCGATCCACGACCTCGACACACTCAGCCTCACCGGGATCTGGACGGGCGACGGCTTCATCGACTGGGAGGGGATCAATTTCGACGGCCGCCACGGCGCCCATCCGCATACGATCGGCGACGTGCAGTGGTTTCAGCCGGAGGGGCCCGGCTGGGCCGATCCGGCCACCCGCTCCTTCGACGATCCGCGCGGGATCGGCCGCGACGGCCGCCCCTTCGGCCCGATCCCGTGGGCCCGGATGCGGAGCGTCCATCATGCCGGCGACACGATCCTCCTCGACTACCGGGTCGGCGACGCTCCGGTCCTCGAGACAGTGCGTCTCGAGCCGGTGTCGGTGGCGGCAGCCGACGGCAGCTCGCTGCCGGTGATCACTCGGTCGTTTTCCTTTGGCCCGCGTACGACGCCCCTCGCGGCCCGGCTCGCCCCCGACTCCATCGCGGCGGCGCTCGTGACACCGGTAAACGGCCGCGGGCCGATCGGCAGCGTGCGTCTGGTCATTCGCGACGGCTTTCAAGTCCTCGAGATCCCGGCTGGCGACGATTCGCTCGATCTGACGGTGGCGATGACAGCCGGCCCGGCGGCCGGGCTCGCGGTCTCGATTGACGCGATGCCGCCGATCGAGCCGGCCTTCACGACCATCGGCCAGCCATCGCGGCCGCTCTGGCCGCAACTGCTCGAGACGCGGATCGAGCGCGGCGACGACGACGATCCGCTCGCAGTCGATCGTCTCGTACCCCCGAATCAAAACCCCTGGAACGCACAGCTGCGGCTCTCCGGCCTCGACTTTCTTGGGCGCGACGGCAACACCGCCGCCGTCTGCACCTGGGATGGCGATGTCTGGCGGGTGTCGGGGCTGCTCGATCCGGAGGGACTTTTGAATTGGAAGCGGATTGCCTCGGGACTCTTTCAGCCGCTGGGGCTGAAAGTGATCGGCGGGGCGATCCACGTCGGCTGCCGCGACCGAATCGTCAGACTCGTTGACCTCGACGACGACGGGCAGATCGATCGCTACGACACGGTCAACGACGATCACCAGGTGACCGAGCATTTCCATGAGTTTGCGATGGGCCTCGAGACCGACGCCACCGGCAATCTCTATTACGCGAAGAGCGCCCGCCACGCCCTTCCCGCCGTCGTGCCCCACCATGGCACGCTCCTGAAAGTCTCGCCCGACGGGTCGACGACGGAGATCGTGGCTCGCGGCTTCCGGGCGACCAATGGCGTGTGCGTCGAGCCCGACGGAACGTTTTGGGTGACCGATCAGGAGGGGCACTGGAATCCGAAGAACCGGATCAACCATGTCCGCTCGGGCGGCTTCTACGGCAACATGTTCGGCTATCACGACATCACCGACGCCCGCGACGAGGCGATGGAGCCGCCGGCGATCTGGATCACGAACGCCTTCGATCGCTCGCCGGCGGAGCTCCTCCGCGTGCCGGCCGATACTTGGTCGCCGCTTGCCGGGCATCTCCTCGAGCTTTCCTACGGCGAGGGGCGGGTGCATCTGGTGCTCACCGAGCCGGTGGCCGACCCGCGCGATCCCAAAAGAAAAGTTCTCCAAGGCGGCATGCTCGCCCTGCCGATCCCCGATCTCCCGACCGGCGTGATGCGGGGCCGGTTCAATCCGGGCGACGGCCAGCTCTACGCCTGCGGCCTGTTTGCCTGGGCCGGCAACCGCACCGAGCCCGGCGGCCTCTTCCGGCTCCGTCGCACCGAAAAGCCACTCGTCGTGCCGACGCGGCTCCATGCGGAGGCTGGCAAGCTCGTCCTCACCTTCCCCGGAGTGCTCGACCGCGAATCCGCGACCGACTCCGGCAACTTCCGAGTCACAACCTGGACGATCCGCCGGTCAGCCGACTACGGCTCCCCGCACCTCGACGAGCGCGACCGCGAAGTCACCGCCGCCACGCTCTCAGCCGATCGGAAAACGCTCACGCTCGACGTCGAGGGATTTGAGTCAACGCGGTGCTACGGCCTCTCGTGGGACGTCGACGCCGAAGACGGCTCCGAGGTGAAAGGCACGATCAACGGGACGGTGCAGTAAGCGATCGCCAGAAGAGTGCGCGACGCCAGCCCGATCCGGTCACACCCCGGCCGTGGCCCGGGCGTCGACGAGGAAGGCGTCGACCTCGGCGTCGGTCGTCGCCCACGAACACATGAACCGGCAGCCGCCGGCGCCGATGAAGTCGTAAA
>Ga0007791_10000107_pt1 | contig 21032 bp, 19 predicted proteins | sample CryBogmetaGMA05M_FD_60368 | JGI IMG/M metagenome (GOLD analysis project Ga0007791, IMG submission 60368) | Freshwater microbial communities from Crystal Bog, Wisconsin, USA - MA0.5M | ecosystem: Environmental > Aquatic > Freshwater > Lake | place: Crystal Bog, Wisconsin, USA | collected 2009-07-06 | reverse complement strand
GAACATTCCTGCGTGTTCAATGCGTCTTCGGCCGTCGGCAAGAAGATCGTGACGGTTGAAGGCCTGTCGGCCGACGCCGACGGACAGAAGGCCCAGAAAGCCTGGATCGACAACCAGGTACCCCAATGCGGCTACTGCCAACCCGGCATGCTCATGGCCTGCACCGGCGCCATGAAGGCCGGCCATCACGGCTCCGAGATCGCTTCCGAAATGAATCACCTTTGCGCCTGCGGCACGTATCAGCGCATCAAGGTCGCGATCAAATCGCTCTGACACTCGACGGACGGACGCCATGAACCACACCACTCAGAGCCCGGAATTCTCCGACACCCTCAACCCTGCCGAACCGGTCACCCGTCGCGATTTTCTGGTGCGCACGCTGGCCACCGGCGGCTTCATGATCGGTGGACCACTCGTCGGCCTGGGGCGGCACGGCACGGCCGACGCGCAGTCGACGACGACAAGCACCGGCGTCAGCGCCTGGATTCTGATCGGCTCGGACGAGACCATCACCGTTCAGATTGCCTCGACTGAGATGGGCCAGGGCATCATGACCGGCCTGGCCCAGATCGCTGCCGACGAACTGCAGGTCGACTGGGCCAAGGTCAGGGGTCAGCACGCGCCGGTCGATGCTGCCCACGGCGGCAGCAATGCCAGCGTCTATGGCCGGTTTACCGGCGGCAGTCTGGGCATCCGGCTGTTTGCGCCGGCCATCAAGCAGGCCGCTGCCAATGCGCGCCAGATGCTGATCATGGCCGCCGCAAAGCAGTTTGGTGTTGCCGCGTCGAGTTGCAGCGTCAAGCTCGGCGTGGTCTCGGCAATGGTCAACGGCTCGATGCGCAGCCTGAGCTATGGCTCGCTTGCCCCCTCGGCGGCCGGCATCGTGCTCGGCGCCAACACGCCGCTTGATCAATACCCGCGCTCGATCGTGGGCACGTCGGCAAAGCGGGTCGATATTCCGGCCAAGGTCGATGGCTCAGCGCAGTTCGGCATCGATGTCTTCATGCCCGGCATGCTGTTTGCCGCGGTCAAACTCTGCCCGACCCTGGGCGGCACGGTCAGTTCGGTCGGCAGCAAGCCCGCCGGCGTCGTCGCGATGGTTCAGGTCGGCGCCACCGCCGGCCGAGCGGCCAATGGCATCGCGGTGGTGGCCGCCACCACCTGGGACGCGATGAACGCCGCAAGGAGCGTCAGCGTCAACTGGAGCCTGCCCGCCGATGCGGCGGCCAACGACAGCAACGCAATTGCCAGCCGTGCCGCATGGCTGATGAGCAACGCCACCCCGTTGATCGCACAGGACGTCAGCGGTGGCACCGCAGCATCGACAGCGAAGATTGCGTCGACCTATCAGTTGCCATTTCTCGCCCATGCGGCGCTCGAGCCGCTCAATTGCACCGTGCGATACACACCGGCAAGCGGCACCGCCGCGGCCACCTGCGAAGTCTGGGCACCAAGCCAGGCGCCTGATCAGGTTCGCACGACCACGATCGGCCTGTGCCCGGCGGGTACGGTCGTCACCGTGGTGAACACCCTGGTGGGCGGGGGCTTCGGTCGCAAGTTCGAGCAGGACTTCATTCGTCAGGCGGTGCAGGTCGGCCTGGCCTGTCCGGGCAAGCCGGTCAAGCTGACCTGGTCGCGCGAACAGGATTTCACGCAGGACCAGTATCGGCCGATGTCGCTCTCCCGCATCGAGGCTGGCGTGTCGGCCGCCGGCAAGATCAGCGCCTGGAAAAACCGCATCGTGACGCCCTCGATCAGCGCACAGCGCGGCGGTAATCCGGCCACCGTCGACAACTCGGCAGTGGAGGGCGCGATCGAGATGACCTATGCGATCAATCCGCTGCGCGTCGAATACGTGCGCCACGACACCAGCCTGCCGGTGGGCTACTGGCGCTCGGTCGGCCTGTCGATCAACACCTTTGCCGTCGAATGCGCGATCGATGAACTCGCTGCCGCCATCGGTTGGGATCCGATCAGCTTCAGGCTGAACAATCTGGCCGATGCCCGCATGTCGAATCTGCTGAGCACCCTGAAAACCTTCTCCAACTGGGGAAGGCCAGGGGCTTCCGGTCGCGCACAGGGTGTGGCAATCGCCAAGGGCTTCGGCAGCTACATCGGGCAGGTCGCCGAAGTGTCGGTCAATGCGTCGTCGGGCGCGGTCACGGTGCATCGCGTGAGCACGGTCATCGACTGCGGCTCGGTGATCAATCCGGATGCGGTCAAGGCACAGATCGAAGGGGCGGTTGCGCAGGCGATGGCGGCCACGCTGTATGTGCAGCAGACCTTCGTCAACGGTGTGGCGCAGGTGAGCAACTACAACCGCTATCGCATGCTGAAGATGACCGAGATGCCGCAGGTTGATGTGCAGATCATTGCCAACGGCGATCCGGTCGGCGGCGTGGGCGAACCCGGTGTGCCCTGCGTGGCACCGGCCATCGCCAATGCCCATGCACGGGCGGTGGGCCAGGCGATGCGTCGTCGCAGCCTGCCCTTCTTTCCGGGTGCAACGCTCGGCGGACTGTAAAGCGACGAGGGCGCCGCCATACGGTGGCGCCTGATATAGCGCTCTAAGTGGCGCTCAAGCCTTCGCTCCGAACTTGAGCGCCAGCCAGCGCGCCAGACCACCGTTGACCAGCTCGGGGCGCTCCTGCGCCATCCAGTGACCGGTCGGCAGCGTCAGTTCGCTGAGCGAATCGCAATGCTCCCGCATCGGCTCGGGCAGGCGCGTGGCGACCGTGTCGCACACATAATCGTGGGCCGCGTGGAAAAAAAGCACCGGCATCGACAGGCGCTTGCCACTGGGCGCGCGTGATGCGTACTCGATATTGGCGGGGCCGTTCATATACCAGGCGTCGGGTCCGAAAAAACCGTTGGCCGACAGCGCACTGACATAGCGATGCAGATCCTCGTCGGTCAGCAGGTCGCGATCGACGGGCAGGTCGGGGGCGCAGGCCAGGCCGCCAAACCATCCGCCCGCTCGACGCACCATCGACAGCGGCGAAGGCTTACCGCGAGCACGAGGATCGCCCTTGCGAAAAAGGGCTTTCACGGTATTGAGCGGATTGGCGTCAAAGGTGGCCCGGGCCCGGTCGAAATTCTCCTGGTAAAAAAGCTGGTAGTCCCACTGGCCTGCGGGAAATTCGTCGATCGGATAGAGCACGCGATCGACCAGTGGGATCAGATTCACCGTGCTGAATCCGTCGGGCAGATAGGGCACGCACAGGCTTGCAACACCGGCAACGCGGTCAGGATGATGCTGCGCGAGGCTCCACACCACCGGCGAGCCCAGGTCGTGTCCGACCCAGACCGCTGAAGGCGCCCCCAAGCCATCGATCAATTCGAGCATGTCGGAAACCGCCTGCTCTATCGTGTAGTCGCTCAGATTCGGGTGAACCGTCGAGCGACCATAGCCTCGCATGTCGGGGGCGATGGCACGAAAGCCGAGCGCACCGAAGCATTCGAGCTGGTGGCGCCAGCTGATCGACAGCTCGGGCCATCCATGCAGAAAAATGATCAATGGCGCATCGGCCGCACCGCAGGACAGATAGAAACTGGTGTGTCGCGATGTGGTGACGACATGCTCGGTGACTGAAAATCGTGCTGCCATGGTCTTCCTAAGTCGCTTGTTCGCGCAGTTGTTGCCACTGCATATAGACCACCCCCGCCAGGACGATCGCGCCGCCAAGCACCTGCTCCGGCAAAGGGATGACCGAGAAAAACACCAGTGAAATCAGCACGGCAAACACCGGCACGGTGTTCTGCCACATCATGCCGGTGCTCACGCCCAGACGGGCCACGCCATGCCCCCAGGCCACGATCCCCATCACGGTGGCAAGAAATGCGGTGAGCAGAAGATAGGTCAGGGCCGTGCCATCGGGATTGAAGTTTCCGGGGCCGGCAATGCCGACGGCATAAGCCAGTGCCCACCACAGCAGCAACCAGACCGACGCCGCACCAAGCGACAGGAAAGTGCGCCTCAACTGCGGTGTCTCGGCCGCGAACCATCGCACCGACAGAATCGAATAGGCCGCCCAGGCCGAGATGCCAAGCACAATCAGGATCTCGCCGCCTTGCAGATGAAACGACTGGCCGCTGGCACGCGCGCGTCCATAGATCGCGACGCCGGCACCGACAACCGTCAGCACAGCCGCCCCCCAGAATCCCTTCTGGAGCCTGCCCCCGGTCATGAAGCGCGACACCACCGCGCCATAAACCGGCGAGCCGGCCAGAATCGCCGCCGCGGTGATGGTGTTGGTGTAGCGAAGCCCGAGGTTGTAGAGGGTAAAGAAGCAGCTGGCCAGGCCGCCCAGGATCATGATCCGCCACAGCGGAATCGGCGACCTCAGGTTTCCCTCGCCCTTGGAGAGCATCAGCATGCCGGCCAGGATGAGCGCAGCCAGGCTGACCCGAATGAAACCCAACCAGAATGGATCGAAAGTTTTGAAAAGCGCCGCCGTCAGCGGGATGTTCATGCCCCAGAAGACGCAGGCGAGCACGAAATAGAGCCCGCCCACCACCGCAGCCGATGAGGTTCGCCCGCTTGCCGACGCATCTGTCATTACGCGGCACCCTGATCGGCAGGGCCGACACGATCGAGAAAATCGAGCAGCAAGCGGTTGAAGACTTCCGGCTCTTCGAGGTTGATGCAGTGCCCTGAGTTGGGCAACACCGCAAGCCTTGCCCCCGGGATGGACCGCCACATGAAGAGCGTCGGCTCGACGCAGCCGCTGTCGCGATCGCCCAGCATCATCATCACTGGAGCGCGAATCGCCGCAAGTTGGGGACCTTTCTCGAGCAGCGACGGGCGGGCGGCCTGCACGCCGCGCAAGGTCAGGGCCGAGCCGATGGCGTCGTGGCCTGCGAACTGCTCGAAAAAAGCCTCGAAGCCGACCGGGTCCTTTTCAAGAAAGGGCAGCCTCGCCGCCGCCTTGGCGTAGTCAGCGATACCGCTGCGAATGCCATCCCGTTCGATCTGATCGGCCAGCGCCAGACTCGAGGCAATCATCGCCTCGCGCCCACTTGAGACCGAGCCCGACCCGGCACTGCACACGCCGATCGACAGGATGCGATCAGGATGCAGATAACCGGCAGACACCACGGTATAGCCGCCCATCGACAGACCGACGACATGGGCACGGTGCAGGCCCAGATAATCCATGAGCGCGATCAGGTCGGTCACCGCTGCCTGCCAGCTGTAGGCGCCGGCGTCGCTCGGCACATCCGATGGCGAATAGCCGCGAGCGTTATAGGCGATGCAGCGATAGCGGCGCGACAGCGCATTGATCTGCGGCAGCCAGCTCATCATGTCGCCGGCGAACTCGTGAACGAAAATCACCGGAGCGCCGTCACCGGCATCGATGTAGGCAAGATTGACCGGCAGGCCCGCGGTATGGCGGATCAGGTTCTTCATGAAATTGACCTCGAGGTGATCGATGCAGGGCAAAACCGCACCGAACGCTCCGGCAGAGCCGGCGTCAGACCCGCAGCATAGACCGCCTCGCGGGCTTGACGACAATTCGCACGCCTACAATCGGTTCGCCATACATCCCCTCACGTCTGCTCCGAAGACTGCTCAACCGGGTCTGCCGCAATGTCCGATCTCATCCTGCATCACTATGATTTTTCGAATTTTGCCGAGAAGGTACGCCTTGCACTCGGCTTCAAGGGCCTTGCCTGGCAGTCGGTCATCATTCCGCCGATCGCCCCCAAGCCTGATCTGGTGCCGCTCACCGGCGGCTACCGTCGCACGCCAGTGCTGCAGGCAGGCGCCGACCTTTATTGCGATACCCGTCTGATCGTTCGTGAGCTCGAACGACGCGCCCCCGCGCCGACGCTCTATCCGCCGGCGCAATCGGCCATGGCTGATGCCATCGCCTACTGGGCTGAAAATCGTCTGATGCGACCGATCACGCTCTATGTCTCCGGGATGAACCTCGATCATCTGCCCGCCGGTCTGCAGGCGGATCGCTCGGTGATGCGTGGCCTGCCGCCACCCGATGAGGCCACCATGCGCCGGGCGGCACGTCGCAACGCGCCCCTGGTGCGCGCGCAACTGCCTGCGATTGAATCGATGTTGTCTGATGGCCGCAAGTGGATCGCAGGCCCTGCGCCCTGCGTTGCCGATCTCGCGGTCTATCACCCGCTCTGGTTTTTTACCGCACGCACCGATCGGCTGGCGCATGAGTTGGCGCCTTATCCCTTCATCGCGGCCTGGATGGCGCGTGTCCGTGCCTTCGGTCACGGTGCGCCCACACCCATGGCACCCGAGCGTGCGCTCGAGATCGCCCGCAACGCGGTGCCGCTTGCGCCCGAGCCCTCGACGCCATGGCCCGAGGATCCGCCACTGGGCGCAGACGTCAGGATTCGTGCTGACGACTATGGCCGCGATGTGGTGAGCGGTGAACTGGTCCACGCAGGAATCGACGAGATCGCAGTGCGCCGCAGCGATCCGATCGTGGGAACGGTCGTCGTACACTTCCCGCGACTTGGCTACGATCTTCGCGCAGCCTGACAACTCACAGTCACCAGGAGACAGCAACATGAAGGCAATCCTCGCAGGACAAGACGGTGCAGTGCTCGGCCAGGCATCGACACCGGTGCCCAAGCCCAATGAAGTGCTGGTACGGGTGCGGGCCTGCGGCCTGAATCGGGCCGACCTCGGCATGGCGGCTGGTCATCGGCATGGCGCACACGGCGGCGCGGGCACGGTCCTCGGCATCGAGTGGGCGGGTGAGGTGGTCGAGATCGGCGCCGAGGTGCCAGGCCAGTCAGGCCTGAAAAAGGGCGACCGGGTGATGTGCTCGGGTGGCGGCGGATTTGCAGAGTATGCAGTGGCCGATTACGGACGGGTCTTGCCGATCCCGTCAGCGCAGATGAGTTTCGAGCAGGCGGCCACACTGCCGATCGCCCTGCAGACCATGCACGATGCCCTGATCACCCACGGCCAGCTCGAGCCGGGCGGTACGGTAATGATCCAGGGCGCCAGTTCCGGTGTGGGTCTGATGGCGATGCAGATCGCAAAGTGGCGAGGCGCATCACTGATCGTCGGCTCGTCAACCGATGCGGGTCGCCGCTCGCGCCTGGCTGAATTTGGCGCGCATCTGGCGGTCGATTCACGCAATCCTGAGTGGATCGAGCAGGTGCTCGCCGCCACCGACGGGAAAGGTGTCGATCTGATCGTCGATCAGGTCTCGGGCGGTGTCGCCAACCAGAATCTCGCCGCCACGCGAGTCCTCGGGCGCATCGTCAATGTCGGCCGATTGGGCGGCACGCGCGACGAATTCAATTTCGACCTGCATGCGCTGCGTCGCATCACCTACATCGGTGTCACCTTCCGCACCCGTTCGCTCGACGAGGTCCGCGAGATCGGCAGGCGCATGATGGCTGATCTCGGATCTGTGGTCGCCTCGGGTCAACTGTCCCTGCCGATCGACCGGACCTTCGCGCTTGACGAGGCGCCCGCCGCACTCGCGCACATGAGCGAAAACCGGCATTTCGGTAAGGTGGTGCTGAGCGTCTGAACCGAACCCCAGCGGATAACCGTTAAGATGGCGCAAACATCCCCGAGCTAGTCACCAGCGCCGATGCCCCATCGCGCGTCTGACAGCCGAGCCGGGGAAAAGACAGGGAGACGTCGTGCTGCAGATCAGAGGCCTGTCGGTCTCATTTGCGACCGCATCGGGGCCGCTCGCGGTCACCCGTGATGTCAGCTTTTCCATCGCACCCGGCGAGCGTCTGGGTGTGGTGGGAGAAAGCGGCTGCGGAAAAACCGTGACCGGTCTGTCAATCCTCGGACTGTTGCCGCGCAAAAGCACCACGGTCTCAGGCGAGATCCTGTTCGAAGGCCGCGACCTCAATCGACTGGGGCCCGAGCCGATGAGAGCGATCCGGGGTCGCGAGATTGGCATGATCTTCCAGGAACCGATGACCGCGCTCGACCCGGTCTTCACCATCGGCGAACAGATCAGCGAGGCCTACCGCAGCCACTTCCCGGTGGGACGGGCGCAGGCACGCGAACGGGCGATCGACTCGCTGGCTCAGGTCGGCATCCCCCTGCCAGCGCGTCGCTTCGACGAATATCCGCACCAGCTGTCGGGCGGCATGCGACAGCGCGTGATGATTGCGATGGCGCTGATCTGCGAACCCAAGCTGCTGATTGCCGATGAGCCGACCACTGCACTCGATGTCACCGTCCAGGCGCAGATCACCGACCTGCTGCTCGAACTCAGCCAGAATGCCGGCACCGCGCTGATGTTCATCACCCACGATCTGGGCGTCGTCGCTGAGGTCTGCACGCGCATGATCACGATGTACGCAGGCGAAGTGGTCGAAGATGCGCCGATCGACGCGGCCCTCCTCAAGCCGCGCCATCCCTACACCTCCGGTCTGTTGCGCTCCCTGCCTCGACTGGCAAAACGCAAGTCACTGTTGCCCTCGATTCCCGGCCGCGTCCCGCTGCCCAGCGCCATGCCGACGGGCTGCCGCTTCCTCGAGCGTTGCGGCTACGCGCAGTCGGGATGCAAGTCCGACCAGCCACTGGCCGAGATCGAGCCGGGCCGACTTGCGCGCTGTTCGCGTGCCGCCGACATCGAGCTGCCCGGGGCCACCGCATGACTGCGCCCGCCGAGACACCGCTGCTCGAGGTCCGCGACCTCAAGATCCATTTCGCGACCCGCGATCTGGGGATCACCGTCAAGGCGGTCGATGGCGTCAGCTTCGACGTCATGTCGGGCGAAACCTTCGGCATCATCGGCGAATCGGGATCGGGCAAGACCACGCTCGGCCGGGCGCTGGTCTCGCTGCTGAAACCGACCGCCGGTCACATCCGTCACGAAGGCGTCGAGCTCGGCGGCCTGTCGACCGAAGCGCTGCGCCAGGCGCGACGCCATTACCAGATCGTGTTCCAGGATCCGAGTGCGGCGCTCAACCCTCGCCAGACAATTCTCGCCAGTGTGTGCGAGCCGCTCGAGATACAGGGCGGACTGTCGCGCGACGAACGCGAAGCCCGTGCCATTGAAGCGCTGTCGCGTGTCGGCATCGCTCGCGAGTATGTTCGGCGCTATCCGCACATGCTGTCGGGCGGCCAGAAGCAGCGGGTCAATATCGCCCGGGTTCTGACCCTTCGACCGCGCCTGATCGTCTGTGATGAAGTCGTGGCTGCGCTGGACGTCTCGATCCGCGGCGATGTGCTCAATCTGTTTGCCGAACTGCAGCGCGATTTCGGCCTGACCTATGTGTTCATTACGCATGATCTGTCGGTGGTGGCGCATGTGAGCGACCGGGTCGCGGTGACCTACCTGGGTCGCTTTGTTGAACTCGGACCGACCGAGGCGGTCAGCGATCGGCCGATGCATCCTTACACCGAAGCGCTCATGTCGGCCGAGCCGATCGCCCTGCCATCGGCGATGCGCACCGGCAAGCGCATCGTGCTCGAAGGCGAAATTCCAAGTCCGATCGATCCGCCCTCGGGCTGCCGCTTTCGGACCCGCTGCCCCCACGCACGCGAGCTGTGCGAGCAAAAGGAGCCCGAATGGCGCGAGCTGCGCGAAGGTCATTGGGTGGCCTGCCATTTCGCCACGCCGGACGGACCGCCCTTGGCCTCAACTCACTGACCTGCAGACAGGCACATCCGCCGCGCCTTACCTCGGACAAGAAACAACACAGGAGACGAGCATGACCGATCGACATGATGACGCCACACTGAATCTCGAAGGACGCACCCTTAACCGTCGCGAATGGCTGTCTCTCACCGGGGCAGGCATCGTGATGGCCGCAAGCTCACCTGGCGCATTTGCCCAGGGTACTCCCGTCAGCAAGCGAGGCGGTGTGCTGCGCGTCTCGGGTTCTGCCAATCCCTCCAGCCTCGATCCGGCAACAGGTGGCGCCGGCACCGATCACACTTATCTCTGGACAATCTTCGACACGCTGGTCGAATGGGATTACGACACCCTCAAACCCAAGCCTGGCATGGCCGAATGGTCTTATCCCGATGCCAAAACGATGCTGATCAACATCAAGCCTGGCATCACTTTCCATGACGACACGCCCTGCGACGCCCAGGCGGTCAAGTTCAATCTTGATCGCGGCCGCCAGGACCAGCGCTCGAACATCAAAGCCGATCTGTCGAGTATCGCGTCGGTCGACGTCACCGGGCCGTTGCAGGTCAAACTCACTTTGCTGCGCCCCGACACTGCGTTGCCGGCGATCCTGTCGGACCGTGCCGGAATGATGTATTCGCCCAAGGCGGTGCGCGACTTCGGCAACGACCACGATCGCAAGCCAGTTGGCGCGGGCCCCTGGAAATTCGTCAGCTGGGCCGACAACCAGAAAATCGTCGTGACCCATTACGACAAATACTGGCGAAGCGACCGCGGCTTTCTGGGCGGCATCGAATTTTCGATCATCCCCGAGCTGGCCACCGGCCTTCGATCGGTGGTCGCCGGACAGAACGACATGGCCTATGCCCTGCCGCCGCGCCTCAAACCGATCATTGAGAAGAGCAAGGATCTGAACCTGGTCACCGGACCCACTCTTTATTGCCTGCAGCTCTATTTCAACCTGGCCAAGAAGCCGCTCGACAACGTCAAGGTCCGACAGGCAATCAACTACGCCGTCGACCGCGAGGCCTTCGTGAAACTGGCGCTCTCGGGCATGGGCGAAGCCGCCACCATGCAGTTGCCCAAATCACACTGGGCTTATGACCCGTCAGTCGCCACCCTCTATCCGCATGACCTCAACAAGGCGCGCGCGTTGCTCGATGAAGCAGGTTTCAAGAACGGCTTCGAACTGGTGGTCGGCGGCTACACCGACCAGGACTCGGTGCGCCGCGGCGAGATCATCATGGAGCAGCTTGCCAAGGTCGGCATCAAGCTCAAGTTCATCAACGGCACGGTGCCTGAAATCAGCGGGCAGTTCTTCGGCAACGAGAAGAAGTTCGATGTGCTGCTGTCGGCCTGGACCGGCCGCCCCGACCCGGCGATGACTTATGGCCTGATGTATGCGAAGGATGCCTACTTCAATGCCGGCCGGGTCGAGGTCTCGCCCGAACTCTCGACGCTGCTGCAGGAAAGCCGAGCCAGCGAAAACATCGAGACCCGCAAGCAGGTATTCGCCAAGATCCAGCGCATCATCATGGAACAGGGTCTGGTCGCGCCGCTGGCCTTCACGCTCGAATTCAACGCGATCAGCAAGAAGGTCCAGGGCTACAAGCCCAATCTGCTGGGCAAGCCGAAGTACGAGTTCCTGTCGATGGCGGGCTGAGCCTGCGATGCTGACCGCTGCACGCCGCGCAGTGATTCGGCGCCGCCTCCTGCAGGCGGTGCCGGTGCTCGTTCTGGCAACGCTCGTGGTCTTCGGACTGCTCAAGCTGATGCCGGGCGACATCGCCATCACGCTTGCCGGCGAGAACGCGACCGACGAAAGGATCAACGAGATCCGTGAAATGTACGGTTTGAACCGGCCATTTCTCGTGCAGTACGGCAGCTGGCTCGCTCATGCGCTGACCGGCGACCTCTCGAAGTCTCTGGCCTCAGGCGAAGCGGTGGCTACCTCGATAGCGCGCAGTTTTCCCAATACGCTGCTGATCGTGCTGCTGGCGATGGGAGTGGCGCTGGTGCTGGGCATCCCGCTGGGTATTCTGGCCGCAAGCAAGCCCGATAGCCTGCTCGATCGCGTGGTCACCTCGATCGCCTCGCTGGGCATTGCGGTGCCGAGTTTCTGGCTGGCGATGATCCTGGTGGCCTGGTTTGCGCTTGAATGGGGATGGTTTCCGGCAACCGGCTCGGTGGCGCTTGGCCAGGACCCGATCAAGGCCTTGCATCACGCGGTGCTGCCGGCACTGGCGCTGGCGGGCGGTGGGCTGGCCGAAGTCTCACGCCAATTGCGCAGTTCGATGGTCGAATATCTGTCGTCGTCGCCGGTACGCACCCTGCATGCCAAGGGCCTGTCATCGATGTCGATCCTCTGGAAACACGGCCTCAAGAATGTCGGCGTGAACCTGCTCACCGTGGCCACCCTGCTCTTCAACCGGATGCTGGCTGCCACCGTCGTGGTCGAGGCAGTCTTCGCAATCCCGGGCATGGGCAATCTGATTGTCAACGGCGCGCTTCATCGCGACCTGCCGGTCGTGCAGGGTGTGGTCTTTGTGATGGTGCTGGTCGTGATCACGGTCAACCTCGTGGCCGACGTCCTTTACACCGTGCTCGATCCAAGGATTGGCTGATGGCACGCGCCTTTTTCGCCTGGCTGCGATCCGACCTGCGCGCCGCACTGAGTCTGGGCTTTCTGCTCGCGCTGCTGCTGATGTCGCTGGCCGCGCCCTGGATTGCGCCGTGGTCGCCAACTGCACAGAACATCGACATTCCGCTGGCCGATGCCGATGCCGCGCATCCGCTGGGCACCGATGACCTCGGTCGCGATGTGCTCAGCCGCCTGATCTATGGGACATCGGCAACGCTCTTTGCAAGCTTTCTGGCGGTCATCATTGCCACGGTGATCGGCGTGCCAGTAGGTTTGCTGGCAGGCTTCAAGGGCGGATGGATCGATGACGTCATCAGCCGCATCATCGATGCGCTGCTGTCGTTTCCGGCCATTGTGCTGGCGATCGCGGTGACCAGTGCACTCGGCATCGGTCTGACCAACGGCATGATCGCGGTCGGCATTGTCTTTTCGCCGCAGATCGCCCGCCTGGTCAGGGCCCGCGCGCTGGTGGTGCGCCAGGAGCTCTATGTGGATGCTGCACGCTGCATGGGCGCCTCGAACGCCCGCATCCTGTGGCGGCATGTGCTGCCCAATGCGATCCAACCTGTCATCGTGCAGGTCACCCTGCTGCTGGCGGGCGCGCTGCTCGCCGAGGCCAGCCTGAGCTTTCTCGGGCTGGGCATTCAACCGCCGAATCCGAGCTGGGGCGCAATGCTTGCGCGTGCCTACCAGAACATGGAGATCGCCCCCGCGCTGATGTATCCGCCAGGGCTCGCGATCCTGTTCACCGCACTCGCGTTCAACACGCTGGGCGAATCACTGCGGGTCGCACTCGACCCGACCATGAAGCGATAAGCCCCGAACTCGCCAGGGATTGCCTGCTTAAAGTCTGCCGCAGACTGCGCGTTGTACAGCGTGAGCGTCATCGCGGCGCCGGCAGCATCCGCCCCAGCGCCTCGAAATACAGGTCCGACTGCTCGCGCTCGCCCTGGATCTGCCGGGAAACATGCGCGGACAGTGTCTCGTTGACCTGCGCCAGAGGGCGGCCGGTGCTCATCGCCAGTACCTGGTGCATGCACGCACGCTCCAGATAATAGAGGTCATCATAGGCATGCGCCACGGTGGCGCCGCAGACGATAACCCCATGGTTGCCGAGGAAGGCCACGTCCTTGCCCAGCAGCGACTGCGCGATGCGCTTGCCTTCGGCCCAGTCCAGCGCCAGGCCGTTGTAGTCGGCATCGATGCCGATGCGGCCATGAAAGCGCATCGCGCCCTGGCTGGAACAGGTGTCGAGCGCGCGGTCGGTGGTCAGCGTCAGCGCAGTGGCATAGGGCATATGGGTGTGCAGCACCACCGCATGGCCGGTGATGCTGTGCGCAGCGGCATGGATGAACATGGCGGTAGGCTCGACGCGGTGGCGGCCCTGCAGCACGGTGCCGTGTTCGTCAACCAGCACGATGTCGTCGGGGCCGATCTCGCTCCAGTGCAGCCCGCGTGGGTTGATCAGGAAGCTGCGGCTGTCGTCGGGCAGCGCCACGCTGAAATGGTTGCACACGCCTTCGCTCAGACCATGATGGGCGGCTGCTCGCAGTGCCAGCGCCAGGTCTTCGCACAGCGGTTTCAGCAGGGCAGCGTCGGGCATCGGTGTCTCCGGGGTGGGTACAGAACGGACAGGCAATTCAAGCGCCTCACAGCAAGTATGACGGCCCATGGAAGGTCCCGGGCACTGCCCGCCACTTGTCCTGACCTGAGTGCCCTGCCTGCCGAGTACGCGTCAAACAATTACGGTATGAAAATCGCTCGGCCGATGCCACTGATATGAGTACTAGACTCAAGTCGATGGGAGTTTTCCCGATCGCAAGGTCGTCGCTACCGCCTCAGCCTGTACCGGCTGACCGCCCGATATGCTGGGGGCGGCACCCACCCATCAGCGGTGCGGTCAGTCGTGCATCACTTGCGCGATCAGCTTTCTCACGATAGGCAAGGCAGGCGGCTCGGCTCGGCGGGCGAGCGTGACGATTCCGAAACGCGCGGTGGCATTCATGGCGGGCTTGAGCACCAACTCCACCAGATCCGGGGCCGCGGTACGGATGGCAATCAAGACCGCATCACTGTGGCGCACGACCTCGACCAGGCTCGGGATTTCCTCGCAGCGCAAGGTGACGCACTCAGACGGATGGGCCGCCGGCCCATAGCGTTCGACCAGGGTGCGGGCGACTTCATCGCTCAGCGGTGTCGACGCGATCGGGAACTGGCGCAGGGCCTCGAAGCGCAGCACGCCTTTCCAGCGCGTCAGCGGATGACCCTTGCGCACCATGAAGGCACCGCGCATCTCGACCAGGTTGGTCACCCGAAGGTCGACGGCCGGTGACAGCGAACGGGCGTCGACGACCAGCGCATCGAGCTCGCGATCGCGCAAGCGGCGTATGAGCACATCGGTCGCGCCACGCGCGACCTCGACGTGAATCGCAGGGTGCGATTTGGCCATCGTCTTCAAGAGCGGCGTCATCAGCATCGCGCCCGGGCCCGAGCCCAAGCCAAGGCGCACCGTGCCCGAGCGAGCCTCCCGCATCCGCCGACCGCTGCCTTCGAGCTCATCGGCATCGAATACCAGCTGGCGCGCGCGCTGCACCGCATCGGCGCCGAAGGGCGTGAGCACGCTGCGCCGCCCCACGCGATCGAACAACGGCTGTCCGAGTTCCTCTTCCAGCGCCCGGATGCTGCGGCTGAGCGCCGGCTGCGTCAGGAACAGCGCTTGCGCCGAGCGTGTGAAAGAGCCAGTCTGGGCCAGCGAGATGAGGTGTCGAAGCTGAACCAGCGTCATCGGGATAGCCTAGGAATTCCATTCATAAAAATCATTATAAAAGTACAAACAATGCATTGGACGCTTTGCCCTCAGACTTCTACAGTGGTGCCATGTGCCGGATAAAAGGAACTGGCGCGACCGCGGCTTGGAGGATCGACCCGCAACTCCCATGATTCGAATACCGCAGGAGAGCGCTGGGACCCCGTCCCGGCCACCGAAGGCGCAATCTCCCATGAACGCTCAGGTCCCGTACTGCACACCACCATCGCCGTCTGGAGAGCCGTCACGCCGGTGACGCACCGAAGGAGCAAGGCCCGGGATCGATGACCGGGGCTGAATCTCTCAGGTACCAAGGACAGGGGGAGCGGCAAACCACAGGGCACGCCTTGTGGCGACACCACTGCATCGGAGCTCTCCATGAAAGTCATCGTCCTCGGCGCCGGCCTGCTCGGCGTGACCTCGGCCTATTTCCTGCGGCAGCATGGCCACGACGTCACTGTCATCGACCGCCAGGCAACGCCTGCAGCCGAGACCAGCTTTGCCAATGGCGGGCAGATCTCGGTCAGCCACGCCGAGCCCTGGGCCAACCCCAGCGCGCCGCTGAAGGTGCTCAAGTGGCTGGGCCAGGAAGACGCACCGCTGCTGTTCCGCATTCGTGCCGACATGCGCCAGTGGCTCTGGGGACTGCAGTTCCTGCGCGAATGCACGCCGGCCCGCACGCGTCACAACATCGAGCAGATCGTGCGCCTGGGCACCTATAGCCGCGACATGCTGCAGGCCCTGCGCCGCGAAATCGGCATCGAGTATGACCAGCGCACCCAGGGCATTCTTCACTTCTACACGAGCGAGAAGGAATTCGATGGGGCTGAAGGCCCGGCCGCGCAGATGCGCGAGCTTGGCTGCGACAGGCGCGTGATCTCGGCCGACGAGGCGGTGCGGCTCGAACCTGCGTTGCGCCACATCCGGCCGCAGTTGGCCGGCGCAACCTATACCGCAGAAGACGAATCCGGTGATGCCAACCGCTTCGCGAGGGAACTGGTGGCGCGCTGCCGCGTCGACGGCGTGAAATTCCTGATGAGCCACACGGTGACCGCCCTGCGCGAGGCGGGCGGCGAGATCGACCACGTCGAAGTCACCGATGCCGAGGGCCGCTTCCTGCGTGTGCGTGGAGATGCTTATGTCCTGGCAATGGGCAGCCTGAGCCCCTTGTATGCCGCGCCCTTGGGCATTCGATTGCCCATTTACCCGGCCAAGGGGTATTCGGTCACGATGCCGGTGAAGGACGCCTCGATGGCGCACCAGGTTTCGCTCACCGACGATGAATACAAGCTGGTTTTCTCACGCCTGGGCGACCGTCTGCGCATCGCCGGCACAGCCGAGCTCAATGGCTACGACCGCGACCTCAACCGGGTGCGTTGCGAAGCCATCGTCAAACGCACAGAGGAACTGTTTCCCGGTGGCGGCGACACGACGCAGGCCCAGTTCTGGACCGGGCTGCGTCCGGCCACGCCGTCCAACGTGCCCATCATCGGCCGCTCGAAGGTCTCCAATCTGTACCTCAATACAGGCCACGGCACATTGGGTTGGACCCATTCGTGCGGCTCGGGCAAGAGCATCGCGCGCATTGTCAGTGGGCTGGTGCCAGAGGTGGATTTTGCGTTCACAGGATTGAATGCCCGGGCAGGCACTTTCGAGCGTGTCGAGATGCCGGCATAGGCCTGCAGTTGCGATCTTGAAGCGTCGAATGTCGACTCCGGGACATGGAAACTCGCGGCAACCATGATCGTTCAGGGCGGTTCAGCAAGGCATGGACCTGCTCCTGAACGTCGATCAGGTCTCAGGCGGTGTCGCCAACCAGAAACAGGTAAAGAGCGCTTTCCGATCAGGCGACTGCCGACCAAGGGGTCGACGGCTGCCGACCAAGCACTCGCTCGTGCAGGCTGTGATCCATTGCCTGGCCCCCTGATGCCTGTTGTGGAATATTGGCGAGTGCGAACCTTCCTTGTCGATAAATTACCCTGGGAGCTCCTCCGATGGCACGCCTTCGATACTTGCTGCTGATGCCGATCTTCGTTGCGACCGCCGCCGGTGCGGCCACCACACCCCTGAACGTGAAGCCCGGGCTGTGGGAAATGACCATGCAGATCGATCCGAGCGGAATGCCCGGAATGCCCGGAATGCCGCAGATACCGCAAGCCGTTCTCGACGCAATGCCACCCGACCAACGGGCAAATCTCGAGTCGATGCTGAAGTCACCCGAGCAAAGGGCAAAGTTTGAATCGATGCTGAAGTCTCAACAGTCACAATTCAACTCGCAACTCTCGAAACGCGAGGAGGAACGCATTTGCCTGACCAAGGCGGATCTCAATCAGCCGTTCACCCCCGACGACACCAGGCAGTGCACGCACCGCGTGATCAGTTCGACGGGATCGAAAATGGAGATCGAGGCCCTCTGCACGCTGGACGGTGGCGTGAAGACCACTGTATCGGCACGCCATGAAGCCTTGAGCCCCGAGCGCGTCACCAGCATCGTCACGACGAAGACCGAGTCGAAGCCCCCCGGGGACGGACGCCCGATGACGATGACAAGCCGCATGAACGCGCGATGGCTCGGCGCCGACTGCGGAGAGGTCAAACCGGTCGGCTCATCCAAGAGCCCGTGATTTTTCGGCTTGGGCCGGCAACGGATGCCGCTGCCCGGCGCCTGTTGAAACTGTCTTGTGCAGCGACACGCATCACACAGCGCAAGCACCGGCAGGTTTTCGCGTAGGGGAGAAAACGATGACAGTCCACGATGTCATCCTGGCATGGTCCGAGCAGGGCGCGATGCCGAGCAGAGTCATCGCACATGCATAACTGGAACGAGCTCGCCAGGTTCGGCCTGGTCGAGCTGGCCATTGTCGCCGCGGTGCTCGCCTACTGGCGCCTCGGTCCGGATCGCGCGACTGGCAAGACGGCGTTGCTGCTTGCATCACTACTGATCGGGGTACTGCTTGCGCTTTTCAGCCGGTCTTATCAGACGGGTGCCGACATCTGGGAACTCTTTGCGATCTGGGCGGCCCTGATCGCGCCTTGGGTCATTATTGGGCGCCTCGCCGGCCTGTGGATGTTTTGGCTGGCACTTGCCAATCTGTCGATCATTTTCTATGTCAAGACTTACCCCTGGCTGTTCGGCATGTTCTTGAACACCGAGCACGGCTTGTGGATGCTGTTCGCGTTGAATTCGCTCGCACTCCTGTGCTGGGAACTCGCTGCCCGCCGCATCGCATGGCTTGCGAAGCGCTGGGCGCCGCGACTTCTCGCCATCGCCAGCGCCACGAGCATCACGCTGCTCATGCTGCTGGGATTGTTTTTCCAAGACATCGACACCGCACTGATCGTCTATCCGGCGTGGCTCGTCTGCGCCTGCGCGGCATACCGCGTCGCATCGCGCGATCTCATCGTGCTCGCAGTCGGGTGCCTCTCGCTGATCGTTGTGGTGACGTCGTTTCTTGTCGAGCAAATTTTTGTCAGACAAAGGCACGGAGGTGGCGAGACGATCGACTTTCTGTTCATCGCGTTGGCGGTGTTCGGGATGGCAGCCGCGTCTGGTTGGTGGCTGAAGAAACTCGTTCGGGAGAGTCGTCAGTGAGGGCGCCGATGCGTAGCGTCGTCGCAATTGCCGCGTGCGTCGCGGCACTGTCGCTCGTCAATCATTCGATCTTCGGCATTGAGCGCAAGCTCGGCTCCGGACGCGTCGTGCTGATTGAGCTCGCATTGGTCATTCCGCGTTCGAACCTGCAGGGCGACTACATGGATCTGCGTTTCAATCTGGCGCCAGAGGTGAGGAATGCCCTGAATCTTGCGCCGATAATGACGTCGAAACTGGCGCCGTTTTTCTCGTTGCAGTCTGAGCAACCGAGACGCGACGGGCGCATTGTCGCCGGGCTCGATGCGAATGGAATCGCCACCTACCGTCGTCTCGACGACGGCACGCCGCCCGCCGGGGATGAAGTGCTGCTGCAATACCGCGTGCGCGAAGGGCAGATCAGGTTCGCGGGCAACTCGTTCTTTTTCAGGGAAGGCACGGCCGAACGTTTCATGCAAGCGCGCTATGCCGAATTTCGCGTGGCACCCGATGGCGATCTGTTGCTCACCGGATTACGCGACAGGTACTTCACACCGCTCTAGGCAGGAACTCATTGCAAGCGCCCTGCGGAAAACGTACAAGCAGCGCCACACAGATTCCGCCTCGGAGCCGTTCAAAGGCAAGCCGCGGCAGGCATGCGCTTCCGTGGCCTGCATGCAGTCAACCGCTTGGTCGACAGACCTTGATCAGAGCCTGACTGCCATTAGACTGCACCCTGCCCTTTGGCCGCCGCCTGCTGTGCCCGTCGCGCATCGCCCTCACGGCGCAGGGCCTCAATGCGATCAGGGTCGACCCTGGCGTAGACCTCCCGCCAGGACTCGTCCTCGCTCCAGCGAAACGGCGTCTGCACCGTCGTGCGGGGCAGCCTTGCGGTCTCAAGCAGGTCGAGTGCAATCGACACCGTCGCGCGCTGCATGGCGGCATCGTCGGGCTTACCAATTGGGTTACCGAGCGGAAAATCATTGAAGACAAAGCGGGACACACCGCACTCTTCAACAATGTCGCGTGCCGATCCAATTACCACCGTGGCGATGCCGTTTGCTTCGAGATGCCGACTGACCAGACTCACGGTCTGGTGACAGACGGGTCAAAGCGCGGCGATCAGCGCAACATCAACTGCATCGTCGCGGCACATCGCCAGCACGGCCGGCGCATCCTGTCGCACGGTGCGGTTTTGCGAATACTCGGTCGGCACGCCATAAAAGCGCGGGCTCACGCTGCCGATGCGACCGCTCGCAGCCGCTTCAGCCAGCTTGCGAAGCGGCAAAAAAGACTCGACATCACGGGTATGCGTGCTTTCCTTGTCCCAGGCGAGATTGTCGGTATAGAGCTTGTCGGGGGGCGTCGCGCTCGAACCCGACCAGACGGCGTGCACATGGTCGGTGGGGTCGTCGCACCACGGGCTCGCAGTGGTCACCAGCGCCACGCGTGATTCGGACAGCGGTTTGGCAAGCGGCGCGAACGGCACATCAAGGTGATGCGCATAGACATAGGGCTTGGGATAACCCAGTGCCGCGTAATAGTGCCGTGTGCGATCGATGTAGCTCACATGGGTGCGATGCGTGGTTCCGGTCATGACACTCTCCCAGAAGTCATTCGAAAAAAATTCTCAAGCCTGCCGCGGCGGCAGGTGCAGGCAGGCGATGCCCAATTCATCACCCGGCACCAGCGGATAGCGCTTCAGCACCTCGGGGTCATGACCAGGCACAACATGATCTTGCGAATCTGCCTCGCGAAACAGCCGACGGTGACCCTCGAGCATGTCGGGCACATTGAAGACGATCGGAAAGGGGCGACCGTCGTCCATGTTCTCGTAGTAGTGGCTGGCATCCGAGGCCAGCACGACCCAGCCGCGCGCAGTGCGCACACGCACCGACTGCAAGCCGCGGGTATGCCCACCGATCAGCATCAGCTCCACACCGGGTGCGAGCACATCGTCGCCATCATGGAATTGCACCCGATCGGCATACACATTTCGCACCAGCTCGACCACATCATCGACCCCATAGGCATGGCGCACGGTGGCATGACACATGCAGCGGCCGGTGGCGTAGTCGAGCTCGCGGTCCTGCACATGAAACCGCGCATTGGGCAGCCTCGGCAGGTTGCCTGCATGGTCGTAATGCAGATGCGTCAGCACCACATCCTGCACATCCTCCGGCGCGACACCCAGCACGCGCAAAGCCTCGACCGGGCAGCGCGACCAGTCGCGGCTACGACGCTTGGCCGTGGCCTCGCTGAACCCGGTGTCGACCAGGATGGTTCGGGTGGGTGATTTCAGCAGCCAGACAAAAAAATCCATCGGCATCGGGCCGTCATGCGGATCGACAGGGATGAAATTGTCGCGCCGGCGCCGCTGAGCCATGGTCGCATAGCGAATGGCATAGACCTCGTACTGGG
>Ga0007791_10000106_pt1 | contig 21146 bp, 22 predicted proteins | sample CryBogmetaGMA05M_FD_60368 | JGI IMG/M metagenome (GOLD analysis project Ga0007791, IMG submission 60368) | Freshwater microbial communities from Crystal Bog, Wisconsin, USA - MA0.5M | ecosystem: Environmental > Aquatic > Freshwater > Lake | place: Crystal Bog, Wisconsin, USA | collected 2009-07-06 | reverse complement strand
TTCCTGCAGGACTTCGTGAACCGCGACCTGGCCTGGGCCCACCTGGACATCGCCGGCACCGTCTGGAGCGACAAGGGACGGGGCCAGGATCCGGCCGGTGCCACCGGCTTCGGCGTGGCCACCCTGGTGCAGTGGGTCTGCGGCGGGGCCGCCACCTAGGTTTGACAGGCCACTGATGTTCCGGCCATGGCAGCCAAGAAGATCCGCTGGTATGTCAAGGCTCAGCTGGGTGTGCTGCTACTGCCCAGCGGTCTCTGCGTGTTCGGTGAGGCGGTGGCTCGCAGGGCCCAGGCCCATGCCGGCCCCTGGTTCTGGTACGGCGTGCTCGGACTGGTGTTGATCAACGCCGGCGTCGGCCTGATGATCGAGAGCGGACTGCTGCGCGGCTACCCCGGCCAGATCCGCGAATAGGGCCTCAGGCGGCGGCGACGGCCGATTCCTCATCACTGCGCTCAATGGGGGCGGCAGCGCCGCGGTCGCGGGCGGCGCGCGCCAGCAGTTCCTCAGGCGATTCGAGCACGTGGATCTGCCAGTGGGCGCGTTCGCCGAAGCTGGGCAGCAACTGATCCAGATCGGCGGCAGCCTGGGCCGGCGTGGCGAAGGGGCCAACGTGGCGGGTCTGCAGACCGTCGCGGATGGTCAGCAGATACATACGCACCGGACACAGGGAGCGGTGCCAGGCTAAGCGGAAAAAACGGGAATGACCAGGGGCAGATCTACAGCAGCGCAAGGGATCACCCTGAGATCTGAGCCCCAGGGCAGCCGAGCCAGAAGCGGTTTCAGCTCCCCTCTCAGCTCCCCTGCCAGCGCTGATCGCTGCGGGCCCGCCCCTTCCAGACCGCGTCGAGTCGGCGGTCCCGGCCACAGGACCAGCGGTAATAGTTGTATTTGAGTGTGTTGTTTTCGGCGAAGTTCTGGTGGTAGGCCTCCGCCGGCCAGAAGCGTGTCAGCGGGCGGATCGCCACCTTGATTGAGGCGGCCGGCCGACCCAGCTCCCGGGCGGCCGCCACTAGGCTGGCGCGGGCCTCCAAGGCCTGGGTGGCGTTGCCGGTGAAGATCACCGGCCGATAGGAATCCCCGCGGTCACAGAACTGGCCGCCCCCATCCAAGGGATCGATGTTGCGCCAGTAGGCCCGCAGCAGCTTGTCGTAGCGGATGAGGGTGTTGTCGAAGCGCACCCGCACGCTTTCCTGGTGGCCGGTGCCACCGGCGGACACCTGCCGGTAGCTCGGTCTGGCCAGCTTGCCACCGCTGTAGCCGCTCTCCACCTCCAGCACGCCGGGCAGCCCTTCGAGGTCGTGCTCAAGGCACCAGAAGCAGCCGCCGGCCAGCACCGCCTCCTCGGTGGCCGCCAGGGCCGGCGGCGGAGCCAGGCCGATCAGCAGCGCCAGCAGGGAGGCGACCAGCAGTCGGATCAGGGGCATGGTCGGGGGGCGATGACGTGGTCCAGGATCGCAGCCGCCGCCCTGCGGGTGACGCCGGGCTCACCGAGGGCCTCGCGCAGGCGCCCATAACCTTCGAGAATCCGCTGGCGATCGGCGGAGGCCGGATCGAGCAGGGGATCCACCGCCGCCACGATCGCCTCCGGCGTCAGGTCGTCCTGCAGCAGCTCCGGCACCAGCCGCTCCTGCAACACCAGATTCACCGGCGAGATGTGGGGCACGCTGAAACGCAGCAGGTGCCGGGCCAGGAAGGCCGTGGGCCGGCTGACCCGGTAGCCGGTCACCTGGGGCACCCCGCGCAGGGCCAGTTCGAGGTTGGCGGTGCCGGACTTGGTGAGGGCCACATCGGCGGCGGCGCACAGCAACGGCCGCAACCGATCGGCCTGATCGGCCGCCACCACCCTGGCGCGGACACCGGCCTCCGCCAGCACCGGTTCGAGGCAGGCCTCGAAACCGGCCAGGCCGGCCGGCACCAACACCTCCAGCCCGGGATGGCGCTGCTGCAGCAGGGCAACGGCCTGGGCCATCGCCGGCAGCAGATAGCGCAGTTCCTGCTGACGGGAAGCGGGCAGCAGCAACAGCACCGGGGCCTCCGCCGGCAGCCCCAGTTCGGCCCGCGCCTGCTGGCGCGTCGGCGGCTGGCCGAGGGTATCCAGCAGGGGATGGCCCACCCAGGTGACCGGGGCGCCCCGCTCGCCATAGAAGCGAGCCTCCTCGGGGAAAATCGCCAGGATCCGGTCGGTGAAGCCGATCAGCCGGGTGGTGCCGCCCTCCCCCATGCGCCAGGCCCACTCCTGGGGAGCGATGTAATAGAGGATCGGCAGCTTGGGGTGGCTGCGGCGCAGGCGGCGGCCCAGGCTCACATTGGCGCCCATGTAGTCGATCAGCACGACCCCATCGGGGGGGCTGCGCCGGAGCCAGCGCCGCAGCCGGGCCTGAAGCCGCAGGGTGGGCAGCACCAGCGGCAGGGCCTCCCACAGCCCGATCGCCCCGAGGCCGGCGGTGTCGGCCAGCAGCTCGGCGCCGGCCGCCCCCATCCGCCGGCCGCCGAGGGCCACCACCTCCAGCTCGATCTGGCGATGGTCGGCCTCCTGGCGCAGGGCCTCGATCAGCAGCCCGCCCTGGAGATCACCGGACACCTCACCAGTGCTGATCAGCAGGCGCACCATCAGCGCTGCGGGGGCAGAGGTCCCCGCCGCTCCGGCCCGATCGACGCCTCCAGGAACGAGCAGAGCTGCTCGCCTGCCTCCAGCAGCTCCGAGCCGCGGGCCCGCCGCAGCCCCTCAGCCAGCACCAGATCACTGCGATAGAGCAGGGTCCAGAGTTCCTGCAGCTGGCGCAGCTGGGCGCCGCCATCGCGATCGGCCATGCCACTACGGCGCAGGCCGATGCGGTTGAGTCCCCGCAGCCGGCCCGGGTGGCCTTCCACCATCATGAAAGGCGGCACATCGCGGTCGATGCGACTCATGCCGCCCACCATCGCCAGGCTGCCGATGTGCACGAACTGGTGGATGCCCAGCACGCCGCCGATCACGGCCCGGTCGCCGATCACCACGTGGCCGGCCACCGCCACCCCGTTGGCGATGACGATCCGATCACCCAGGGCGCAGTTGTGGCCGATGTGGCTGTAGGCCATCAGCAGATTGCCGTTGCCGAGAACGGTGCGCTCCCCTTCGGCGGTGGCCCGGTTGATGGTGACGCACTCCCGGATGGTGTTGTCGTCGCCGAGGACCACCTCGGTGGGGGCGCCGCCGTACTTGAGGTCCTGGGGTTCGAGGCCGATGCAGGCGCCGGGGAAGATGCGGTTCCCCCGCCCCAGCCGCACCCGGCCATCGAGAACCACATGGGGGCCGATGCGGCTGTTCTCGCCGATCTCCACCTCCGGCCCGATCACCGCGTAGGGGCCGATCACCACCCCGGGACCGAGGCGGGCACCGGGGTCGACCACCGCGGTGGGATGCACGTTGGTTGCCATCGCTGCGCTCGACATCGGCTCAGTCGACCAGGGAGAACATCAGTTCCCCGGAACAGACCAGCTGGCCGTCCACGGTGGCTTCGGCCTTCACCTTCCCGAAACGGCGACGCTTGAGGCTGAGCAGTTCACAGTGGATGCGCAGCTGGTCACCGGGGACGACCGGCTTGCGGAACCTCACCCCGTCGATGCCCGCAAACACGAACAGCCCCTTGGGCAGATCGGGCATCTGGGTGACGATCAGCCCCCCCACCTGGGCCATGGCCTCGACGATCAGCACCCCCGGCATCAACGGCCGGCCGGGGAAATGGCCCTGGAACTGGGGCTCGTTGAAGGTGACGTTCTTGATCGCCACGGCGCTGCGACCCGGTTCGTAGGCGATCACCCGATCGACGAGGGCGAAGGGATAGCGGTGGGGGAGCAGGTTGAGGATCTGCTCGGAGGAAAGCACCACGGTCCCGTTGCCCGTGGTTGCCGGCGCCGGCGCTGCGGGCTCGCTCAGGGGATCGGCGACCTGGTCGGAAGCCGCGGGGGCAGTCGAGACAGTCAAGGGCTCAGGCGGGGGAAACGGACGGAACAGCGGAGGCAGGGGCTTGGGCGGCCATCGCCGCCGCCAGATCGGTGTGGAGTGCGTGGGAGCCGCGATAGACGAAGACCTGGGCCTGAGGCAGTCCCACAAGTGCCAGATCACCCAACAGGTCCAAGAGCTTATGGCGCACCGGTTCGTCGCTGAAGCGCAGGGGCGGATTGAGCCAGCGGTCACCGTCGCAGACCAGGGCATTGTCGAGGGCGCCGCCCCTGATCAGGCCGGCGGCCAGGAGCTGTTCCACCTGGTCGCGGAAGCCGAAGGTGCGGGCTGGGGCAATCTCCCGCACGAACCGCCCGGGGCTGAGCTCGATCGAGAACAGCTGGCGGCCAATCGCCGCCTGGGGAAACTCGATCGCCGCGGCCACGCAGAGGCTGGCGGCGGGCATGGCAAGCACGAAGCTCTCGCCGCGGCGGCGGGTGAGGCCTTCCCCGGGCAGGCCGGGCACCGACCGCTCCCCCAGCGGCTCCAACCCAGCCTCGGCGATCGCCTCCACCCAGGGCAGGGCCGAACCATCCAGCAGGGGCACCTCGTCCCCCTCCAGCCAGATCTCCGCCTGACTGACGCCGGTGCCGGCCAGGGCGGCCAGCAGATGCTCCACCGTGGCCAGCTGGCGGTCGCCGAGGCGAAGGGCGGTGCAAAGGCGGGTGTCGTGCACCAGAGCGGGATGGAGCCGTTGCAGGGGACGGTCGGGCTGATCGAGCCAGCCCACCCAGTAACCGGGCCGGCTGGCGGGCTGCAACCGCACCCGGTTGAGGGCGCCGCCATGGAGGCCCACACCGCTGCGCTCGACAGGACCGGCCAGGGTCCAGGCCCGGCCGTAATCGCTTGGCCAGCTCTCCACTAGAACTTCCAGCCCACGCCGAGGTTGAAGCGCCACTGGCCGGTGAAGTCCTGGCTGGCCACCTCCAGGCGCAGGGGGCCCACCGGCGTGGTGACGATCAGGCCGGTGCCCACCGAGAAGCCCTGACCGGGCTTGAGCAGCAGGGCCCCGGGGTTGCCGGGCACGTTGGCCTGGGAGCCGAAGGTGGTGCCGCCGTCCACGAACAGCTCACCGCTGACGATGCTGAACAGCGGGAAGCGGTATTCAAGGGTGGCCTCGCCGAAGCTGCGGCCCACCCCCAGGTCGCAGTCGTAATAACCACGCACCGAGTTGCCACCGCCGAGGCAGAAGGCTTCATAGGTGGGCAAACTACCCACGTTGGAGCCAGCGGACACCTGGAAGGCCAGGGCCTGTTTGCAGTCCTCGGTCTGGCCGGGCTTCGGCCGGCAGCCCTTGTAGAGCTTCAGCCATTTCACCGGGATGTAGTGGGTGAAGCTGGCGCGCAGGCGATTGAAGGTCGGCGAATCGGGTCCGACGGAAATGAACTGTTCCGTGCCGAGGCTGATGAAATTGCCGCGGGTGGGATTGCGGGGGTCGTTGAGGGTATTCATCGTCGCAGCCACCCTCACCCCCAGCAACTGGTTGTGGTTGGCGCAGTTGTAGGCGATGCAGATGACATCGTTGGTCGGCACGAAACTGCCGGTGGGATCGAAGCCGTTGGTGGAAACGCCATAGGGCTGGATCTGGCCGGAGAAGTTCATCGGCGTCACCTGCTGGCCGCTGAGGCCCACCACCAGGCTCCAGGGCACTCGCTTGAAGGGATTGCCGCCATTGAGCGGGCGCACGGCCTGGAGGTTGGCGCCAATCCGCTGCAGCACCACGGTGTTGCCGTTGTAGTTGAACCAGCTGTTGTTCTGCCCGAGGGATTCCGACGCGGCCCGGGCGGCGGTCACCGAGTTGTAGCCATTCAGCGTGGGGTTGATGGTGCTGTTGACGTTGTAGGCAACGTTGGTGCCGGGAGCCTGATAGAACTCCGAGGCCGTGTAGATGTTGCCGTTGTTCTGACTCTGGAACATCTGCGGCACATCGCGGCTCACGAAGGCCTTGATCCGGATTGCAGTTCGGTAAGGGTCACCCTTGATCCAGGGATCGGTGAAGGTGATGTCCGCCAGGCCACCGAACTGGCCATAGGTGAAGCTGGTGGCCACATCCCAGGCCCGACCCAGCAGGTTGCTGTCCTGCAGCTGCACCTGGCCGAACACCCCCTGGCTCTGGCTGTAGCCGAGGCCGCCTGAGAGGGAACCGGTGGACTGCTCGACGATGCCCAGCACGATCGTCACCCGGCCCGGATCCTCCGGCACCGGCCGCAGCGTCACCTTGACGTCACTGAACAGGCCCGTGCCGTAGAGCCGCTTGAGATCCTCCTCGAGATTGCGGCGGTTGAACACCTGACCGGGCCGCAGCGAAATCTCCCTGGTGATCACCCACAGCCTGGTCTTGCCGCGGATCGTCTGGCCCTTGTCGTTGGTGGTGGAGCCGTCCTTGGTGAGGAACTGCACTTCCACCCCCTCGACGGTGCCCTGGCGCACCACCAGCTGCACCTCGCCCTCCGGGCTGACCCGGCCAGGACCGGTGACCCGGGCGAGGGAATAGCCCTGATCGCCGTACCACTTCTGCAACTCCTGCATGCGGGTCTGCAGGGTGTTGAGGTTGAGGGTCTTGCCGATGTCGCCGGCGAAGGTGTCATCAACCACCTTGGCCGGCACCTTGGCGTCGGGGGGATCGAGGCTGATCCTGGTGAGCACCGGGTTGGGGGTGACCATCACCTTCAGCCGCACCCCGAGGGGGCTGTCCACGGGCTGGATGCGCACGTCGGAGAACCAGCCGGTGGCGTAGATCGCCTGCAGGTCGTTGCGCAGCTCGCTGCGGGTGACCTCGGTGCCGGGCAGCACGGTCATGGCGCCGTAGGCGGCCAGCTCCAGCCGTTCCCGCTCGGGATGGCCGTCGAGGCCCTCAATCACCACCTCACTGATCAGCACCCGCGGCTCCTTGGCGGCCTGGGGCTGCTCGAAACCGGGCTGGATCGGAGCGGCGACGGGAATCTGGCCGGGCTGGGGACGGATGGTGCCCGGCGCGCCGTCTGCGGGGCCAGGAGCAGCAGCGCCGGCTGGAGCGGCGCCGGGCGCAGTGGCAGGAGGGCTGCCGGCATCGGCCGGGACCGCGGCGGGAGCGATGGACGGCTCGGCGGCGGGGGCAGCGGCGGGAGCCGCGCCGGTGGCCGGGGCAGCGGCGGGCGCAGCTGCCGGAGCAGGGCCCTGGGCCAGGGCTGCCGGCGCGGCGGCCTGGGCGAGGGCAGGGGCGGCGCCGGCGAAGCCAGAAGGAACGGGGCTGGCGGCGGGTGGGGAAGCGGCCCCTGAGCCTGAGGCAACGGTGGGTGAGACTGGACGCTCGGCCGCCCGAGCGGGGGTCGGGGCGCTCAGCAGCAGGCCCAGGACGGGTAGGGCAGCCATCGCACCGAGAAGAGCGGCGTTACCGGGAAGGGGCGAGCTGATGTTGCGAACGCCGGCCATGAACTCTCTTGCGCGAAGCGGCTGAGCCGCAAAGTTGCGGTGACCTTACCCGTAGACCCGTGGTTCAGGACATACCCCTTGGACCCGTTTGAGGACCTCCCCGTAGGCCTCGACAACACCGCCAAGGTCCTGGCGGAATCGATCCTTGTCGAGAATGCGGTCCTGGGCGTCGGTCACGCCGGTGTCCCAGAGCCGACAGGTATCCGGGCTGATTTCATCGGCAAGCAGCAGCCGACCGCCGGCATCGAAGCCCAGTTCCACCTTGAAATCCACCAGTTCCAGTTGCACCGAGGCGAACAGGCGACGCAGAACGCTGTTGATGCGCATCGCCAGCTCGCCGATCGCCAGCCGCTGCTCGGCGGTGACAAGGGCCAGCCGCTCCAGGCGCGCCTCGGTGAGCAGGGGATCGCCGAAGGCATCGTCCTTGTAATAGAGATCCAGCAGTGGCGGCTCGATCGGCGTTCCGGCCGCGATCGGCAGCTGGCGGCACAGGGAGCCGGCGGCCACGTTGCGGACCACCACCTCGAGGGGAATCACCTTCACCGGACGCACCAGCATCCAGTTGTCCCCCTGCACCCCGAGGTAGTGGCTGGGCACGCCCTCGGCCTCCAGGTGCTCGAACAGCAGGGCCGAAATCCGGCAGTTCATCGCCCCCTTGCCGGCCAGCTGGGCCTTCTTGAGGGCGTTGAAGGCGGTGGCATCGTCCTTGTATTCCACGGCCACCAGATCCGGCCGATCGGTGGCAAAGACCCGCTTCGCCTTGCCTTCGTAGAGCAGCGGGCCAAGGGAGTAGGCGGTCATGGGACAACGGGCACGGACGGGGCGGGCACGGACGGGACTGGCACGGACGGGACTGGGGCAGCAGCGGCATGGCCACCGGGCGAGCGGGGCGAGCGCAGCTGCCGTTCCAGCTGGAGACGGCGCTCCTGGGTCGGATCATCGCGCCGCAGCAGCCATTCGCCATAGGCATCATCGATGCGCGGGCTGAGCCGCAACCGCCGTTCCCGCGCCCGGGCCGAGGCCAGGCTGATCTGCAGATCGAGCAACTCCGAGGCCATGCCCCAGGCCCCGGCCGTGGCCGCCTCCTGCAGGACTCCATCGAGCAGGGCCTCCCGCTCTGCCGCCGGCAGATCCTCCAGCAGCCGCACCACCTGCTGCATCCGCTCGGCACCCACCAGCCCCTGGCGATCGGCCGCCAGCAGGGCGGCGGCAGCCTCCTGCCCCAGCCCCCGGGAGGCCAGGTGGGAGGCCAGCACGTCCAGGGCAGGCCGACTCACCACGGTGCCATCGTCCTGGCGGCGGAGCGGCAGCAGCACCCCCTGCAGGTTGGTGAGGCGGCCCTCGGCGAGCCTCTCCAGCGCCAGGGCGGCCCGCTGATGGTCGAGGGCGGCGCTGGCGGCACGCCACTGCATGAGCAGCCACTGGGTGCGCTCCGCCCCAGCGGCGGGACCGTAGCGATCCAGCACCTCAAGGGCCGCCTGGGGCTGCTGACAGCTGAGCAGCACATCGGCGTTGGCCAGCACCACCGGTAGCGGCTGGGGCACCGGCAGCATGGTGAACAGGCGCTGGCGAAGCAGGGCCAGGCGCTGCCGGTCGCCCGCCGCCACCGTGAGCCGACAGGCGGCATCGAGCTGATCCAGGTCGCCCCGCTTCAGCAGTTCGGCGAACGCCGCCGCCGACAGGGCCGGAGGCGCCGCCGCCTGGCCCGGGGCCGTTGCGGCAGGGGTCGCGGCGGCGGGGCCAGGGGCCGCCAGCAGGGGGGATGAGGCCAGCGGGCAAGCAAGCAGGGAGACGGCCAGCAGCCACCCCGACCGTCCCGCGGCAGCGAAAGCACCCCGGTGGAGCCATCGGCGGGTCAACCGGCGGCTGGGGTCGGCAGTCACGGACAATGGCAAGGGTCTGGAGCCTCCGGAGGGGGCGGGCAGGTCCCGGCGGTGATCGCCGCGGCGCACAACCTACCGGCACCGACCCGGACCATCCCAGCGGCCACCTGTCCTGTTCACCGCTCCAGATTCCCAGACCCCGTCCCCCGCGCTACCCATGGCTTCTGCCGCCCCGCTGCCCACCGTCCCCAGCCCCGGCGACACGCCCCGCCGGATCCTGGTCGTCGGGGGCGGTGGTCGCGAAAACGCCCTCGGCTGGGCCCTGGCCCGCTGCCCGGGGGTGGAGGAGATCTGGCTGGCCCCTGGCAACGGCGGCAGCGCCGGGCTGGCCGGCTGTCGGCAGCTGGCCATCGCCGAGAACGACCACGACGGCCTGCTCGCCGCCTGCCGGGAGCGGGCGGTGGAGCTGGTGGTGGTGGGGCCGGAGGCGCCGCTGGCGGCCGGCCTGGCCGATCGGCTGCGGGCGGAGGGGCTGGCGGTGTTCGGTCCCGGCGCCGACGGCGCCCGGCTCGAGGCCAGCAAGCAATGGGCCAAGGCGCTGATGCAGGAAGCCGGCATCCCCACCGCGGGCCACTGGGCGGCGGACAGCCGTGAGCGGGCTCTGGCGGTGCTGGCGGAGCGGAACGTGCCGCTGGTGGTCAAGGCCGACGGCCTCGCGGCCGGCAAGGGGGTGACGGTGGCGGAGACGGTGAGCGAGAGCCGCGCGGCGATCGAAGCGGTGTTCGACGGCCGCTTCGGGGCGGCCGGGGCGTCGCTGGTGCTGGAGGAGCGGCTGAGCGGCCCGGAGGTGTCCGTGTTCGCGCTCGTCGATGGTGAACGGATGGTGCTGCTGCCGACGGCCCAGGACCACAAGCGGATCGGTGAAGGTGACACCGGCCCGAACACCGGCGGCATGGGCGCCTACGCGCCGGCACCCCTGCTGGATGCGGCCGGCCTGGAGCAGGCAAGGCAGCTGGTGCTCGAGCCCACCCTGGCCGCCCTGCGGGCCCGGGGCATCGACTACCGCGGCGTGATCTACGCAGGGCTGATGCTCACCGCGGACGGTCTCCAGGTGATCGAATTCAACTGCCGGTTCGGCGATCCCGAATGTGAGACGTTGATGCCCCTGCTCGGGCCGGAGCTGGCGGCGGTGCTGCTGGCCTGTGCCCTGGGAAGGCTGGATGCGGCCCCCGCCCTGACGATCGCCCGCCGCTGCAGCGCCTGCGTGATCGCAGCCGCGGCTGGATACCCCGGCGACGTGCGCCAGGGGGATCCGATCAGCGGGGTGCCGCCCTGCGACAGCGAGCGGCAGGTGTTTCACGCCGGCACCCGCCGCGACGACGATGGCCTGGTGCGCAGCGCCGGCGGCCGGGTGCTGGCGGTGGTGGCCCAGGCCGACGACTTCGATGGCGCCTTCACCGCCGCCTACGCCATCCTGGCGGGCATCAAGTTCGAGGGCATGCAGTACCGCCGCGACATCGGCCATCAGGTGCGCCGCCGATGAGCACGGCCAGGGCAGCCACCGACGGCTGGCAACGGCGCCTGGCGCGCTGGTGGGCGGAGTTCAGCCTGCAGACCAAGCTGCTGGCGGTCGCCACCCTGGTGGTGAGCCTGCTGATGACGGGCATCACCTTCTTCGCCCTCAACGGCATCCAGCGGGACGCCCGCATGAGCGACACCCGCTACGCCCGCGACCTGGGCTTGCTGCTCTCGGCCAATGTGATGCCCCTGGTGGCCCGGGGCGACGACCGCCAGCTGGCAACGGTGGCCGAACGCTTCTGGCAGTCGAGCCGCAGCCTCCGCTACATCTTCTTCGCCGATGCCGAAGGGGTGCTCTACCTGGGCATTCCGATGGGCAACGGCCTCGGCAGCGAGGGGGGGGAGCAGCTGCTGAGCCGCCGGCTGGAGCTCCCCGCCGACCTGCAGAACCGCCCCGACAATCCGCTGATCCGCCAGCACCTGACCCCCGATGGCCAGGTCACCGATGTGTTCGTGCCGATGGTGGACGGCGAGCGTTACCTGGGGGTGGTGGCCCTGGGCATCAACCCCAACGAGACCCTGCTGGCCAGCGCCGCCCTCACCCGCGAGGTGACGGTGGCGGTCTTCATCTCGATCTGGGTGCTGGTGATCCTGGGCTCGGTGTTCAACGCCCTCACGATCACCCAGCCGGTGAAGGAACTGCTGCGGGGGGTGCGGCGGGTGGCCGGCGGCGATTTCCAGGCCCGCATCGGCCTGCCGGTGGGCGGGGAGCTGGGGGAACTGCTGGAGGGGTTCAACACCATGGCCTCCCAACTGGAGGTCTACAAGGCGGCGAACATTGAGGAGCTGAAGGCAGCCCAGGTGAAGCAGCAATCGCTGATCGCCACCATGGCCGACGGTGCGGTGCTGCTCGACGCCGACGGCTGCATCGTGTTGGCCAATCCCACCGCCCGGCGCCTGTTTCGCTGGGAGGGGCGCAACCTGGAGGGCAACGAACTCAGCGGCGAGCTGCCGGAACGGCTGGCGATGGAGCTGCAGGGCATGCTCGACGCCCTGATGGCCAGCGAGCGGGACAGTGCCGACGTGCGCTGCAGCATCGGCGAACCGGCCCGCACCCTGCGGATCGTGCTGCAATCGGTACGCGATGAGCGGGGCGAAACCCTCAAGGGCATCGCCATGACGGTGCAGGACCTGACCCGCGAAGTGGAACTGAATGCCGCCCAGAGCCGCTTCATCAGCAACGTCTCCCACGAATTGCGCACGCCGCTGTTCAACATCAAGAGCTACGTGGAAACCCTCCACGACCTGGGCGACCAGCTCAGTGAGGAGGAGAAGAAGGAATTCCTCGGCATCGCCAACGACGAAACCGACCGGCTGACAAGGCTTGTCAACGACGTGCTCGATCTCTCCAGGCTGGAATCCGACCGGGTCTGGCAGCTGGAGCCGATGGAGGTGGCCCCGGCAATCGAGCAGACCCTGCGCACCTATCGGCTCAATGCCGAGGACAAGGGGGTAGCCCTCAGCTTCTGCGCCGACCCCCAGCTGCCGCGGGTGCTCGGCAACTGGGACCTGCTGCTGCAGGTGTTCGACAACCTGGTGGGCAATGCCCTGAAATTCACCCCCCCCGGTGGCCGCCTGAAGCTGCGGGCCTACCCCTGGCCGGACACCTGCCGTTTCGAGCCGGAGAACCGCCCCGGCGACAACCCCACCTGTGCACTCACCTCACCGCTACCGCGGCTGCGCATTGAGATCGCCGACAGCGGCTGCGGCATCGGCGCCGCCGACCAGGAACGGATCTTCGAGCGCTTCTTCAGGGTCGAGGACGCCGTCCATACCGAGGCCGGCACCGGGCTAGGCCTCTCGATCGTGCGCGGCATCCTGGAGAAGCACGGGACCCAGGTGCAGATGGCCAGCGAACCGGGCATCGGCACCACCTTCTGGTTCGACCTGCCGCTGGAACACTCCGATGCCGATGAACTGAAGCTGCAGGCCAGCCGCCGCCAATACGACCGGCAAGGAATCGGCAGCGGAGCAGCGGCCTGAGCTGGCCCCGCCCCTCAGGTCTCGCTTTCCACGCCCCGCACGATCCGCGAGAGCTCGCTGCGCTCATCGGTAGTGATCCGATGGGGAACGCCACTGATGATTCGCTCGAAATTCGAGAAAGAATCCTTGATTTCGGGACCGTTGCTGGTGATCACGAATTCACGGATGCCCTTGTCATGCCAGGAGCCACGCATCTTGAAGACATTCAGCGCCCGGGCCATTTCACCGCGGATTTCCACATACTGCAACAGCAGAATCGTGTCGGTGATCGTTGAGATGTGGGAGTCGGTGATCGAATGGCTACCCATGAACTCCTCGGAGGTGTTCGTGAAGAAACCGGCAATTTCTTCCTGTTTGGCGTAGCCGGTCACACCGATGACGAACTGGCGAAAGGCGTTGTGGCTAACGCCCCTGGCCAGGGCCGAAAGGGAATCGATCGCCATGCGGGATGGCTTGAACTGGCTGATTTCCGTCTTGATGATCTGCAGATGATCCTCCAGCCCGGTTGATTCGGGATAGGCGCAGATGATCTTCAGCAGTCCGTCCTGCTCCATCTGCTCGAAGTCGATGCCCCAGCTGGTGGCGTTGCGCAGCAACTGGGCCCTGGATTCCTCATAGGCGAACAGGATGGCGCGCTCCTTGCTACGGCAGGCGTCCTCCACGAACTTGCTGACCAACAGGGTTTTGCCGGTACCGGTGGCGCCGGTGGCCAGGATGATCGAATCCTTGAAGAAACCACCGCCGCACATCTCATCGAGCCGGGGAACACCGGAACTGAGGCGCACGTTGGAGGAACGCTGGGTGAGCCGCATCGCCCCCAGCGGGAAAATGCTCACCCCCTGGGCACTCATCGTGAACGGGAATTCCCCCTTCATATGGGTGGTGCCGCGCAGCTTGAGGATTTCCACGGTGCGGCGGCGCCGTTCCCCTTCCAGCACATTGCGCAGGATTACCACATTGTCGCTGACGAACTCCTCAACCCCATAGCGAGCGATCGGTCCGTATTCATCGATGCGCTCCGTGGTCATCACCGTGGTGACGCCGATCTCCTTGAGCCTGGCGATCAGGCGAAAAATCTCACGGCGAACCACCGAAACGGCATCGTATTGCTGGAATACGGCGGTGATCGAATCAATCGCCACCCGTTTCGCTTTGTACTTACGAATCGCGTAATTGATGCGCTCAATCAGGCCAGAAAGATCAAAGCTTCCGGCCACATCCTGACCCTCTGGATCGGGGGAAGCATCCAACAGGAACAACTTATCCTGTTCCACCATTTCCTGCAGATTCCAGCCAAAGCTGGCAGCATTGCGCAGGATGTCCAGCGGCGATTCTTCGAAGGTTACGAAAATCCCCGGCTCATTGAACTGACGGATGCCGTTGTAGAGAAAGTTGAGGGAAAAGACAGTCTTGCCGGTGCCGGAAGTACCACTGATCAGCGTGGATCTTGCGATCGGAAGACCGCCATGGCAGATGTCATCGAACCCTTCAATGCCGGTGGGCAGTTTCTGCACCTGCATCAGGGAATTACTGGCGGCGCTGGGGTCCTGCATCTCAGTGGGGACGGGAGAACGGATGGGAACGGGAAGGGAAGGGGGCGGAGAAGGAAGAACCAGCTCAGGGGCCGGCGGCCGGCTCGCTGCCTTCCGACACCGATTCGGAGGACTCGGAGGACTCGGCAAACTCCACGGACTGTTGACCGGGGAGATCGAACGTCTCCTCGCTGAGCTCCTCGTAGAGGAGATCAAGACCGATCAGCACCCGCTCCCGGTCGGAGAGATCGCCGATGATTCGCCGCACCGGCGGCGGCAGGATCTTGGCAAGGGTGGGGGTGGCGAGAATCTTGTCCTCTTCGGCCAGCTGGGGATTCTTGAGGACATCAATCACCTTGAGGGCATAGACACCGCGGAATTCCGTTTCCAGAATGTTGCGTAAAGTCTTGAGGGCCCGCATCGAGTTGGGCGTGTTGCCGGCCACATAAAGCTTGAGAATGTAGGTCTTGCGGTAAGCCATTTCAGGAAGGCTCCATGGTGAGAGTCAGCAGGTCGGTGGGTGTGGCCGGATCCACAGGCAGGGGAGCAACGGGGGCATCGGGAGGGATCGAGCGGCGATACATCTCGCAGAGGTGGGCCATCACATCCAGGAGGGCCAATCGGTAGTCCTGAAGGAAATCATTCTTATGCCCTTCAAGCTGGAGCTGTTTCCCGAAGCCATCGATGAGATTCATGTGTATCTCAACAGCATGCGTAATGGGCAGATCACTAAAAAAAGCTGTATTCACAAAACTTTCCAGGGCCTGATTAGCGGCAGCCGGATCCCGGAAGTAGCTGATCAACAGGTCGCGGTAGGTGCGGGTGAGGGAACGCAGCAGCTCCTGGCGCTCCCGGGAGCCGAGATTGCGCAGGAAACGGGAGGGATCCCGCTTGTAGTAAATCCCCAGATAGCCGAGCCGCCCCTTGAGCCGATTGGCGAGTTTCCAACGGTCGGCGGTGTTGCCACTGCTGCCGGGGCCGAGGCTGGCGGCACTGAGGAGGCCGCGGCGCAGGAAACGGGAAATGGCTGCGTCGAGGTTGTAGCTGAGTTGCTCAAGCTGGTCAGCGGGAAGGTGCACCTCCGCATCGTGATATTCAATCCGGCCAGTCATCTCACCGATCACCACCGCCGGCAGCAGCAGCCCCTGTTCGGCCAGGGTCTGGAACAAAGTGGCGGGCAGCACCCCCTGCTCCAGCAGCACCGCATCGAAATCCTCCCGGCGGGCATCGAGCACGGCCACCGGGTCGGCGGCTGGATCCAGCCGCTCCAGCTGATAACGCCCCCCCTGGAGCCACTGGCCGCAGGAGTTCACCAGCCGGGGTTCGTGGATGAGCGCAGCGATGGTGAGAACCGGTTCTGGCATCGACCTCCACCCGGGAGGGGACCCGGAGACTCCTAAATGTTGACGGGGGGTGGCTCGCAGGGTGAAAATCTTTGTTTGTCTTCCGCTTGCCGTGCGCTCAGGCGCCCCAATGGCGGCCATCGGCCCTGCAGCCACCGCTCCCAGTGGCAACGCAGGACTTGAGCCACCAGCCTGACCACGCCCCCACTGCCATGAGTGACACCGCCAGTTCCGGGTCCAGCCCCGAGTCCAGCCCAGCGGCCAGCGCCAACCCCGTAGCCAGCGCCAGCCCGGCGGCGGCGGCTGGCTCCTACGCCATCGTCGAGACCTCGGGCCAGCAGTTCTGGCTCCAGCCCGAGCGCTACGTCGACCTCGACCGCATCCACGCCGACGTCGACAGCACGGTGACCCTGGAAACCGTCCTCCTCGTCAAGGACGGCAGCGGCACCACCCTGGGCCATCCCTACGTGAAAGGGGCCACCGTGGAGCTCAAGGTCCTGGCCCATCGGCGCGGGCCCAAGCTGCTCGTGTACAAGATGCGTCCCAAGAAGAAGACCCGCCGCAAGAATGGTCACCGCCAGGAGCTGACCCGTGTGCTGGTCCAATCGATCAAGGTGGGCGGCAAGGCGATCGCCTGATCGCGCCCCCTCCCTTCCCGGCTCCCCTTCCCCATCTCTCCGCTTTCCCCATGGCCCACAAGAAAGGCACAGGCTCCACCCGTAACGGCCGCGATTCCAACTCCAAGCGCCTGGGCGTCAAGCGCTACGGCGGTGAAACCGTCACCGCCGGCTCGATCCTGATCCGCCAGCGGGGCACCTCGGTGCTGCCCGGCGACAACGTCGGCCGCGGTTCCGATGACACCCTCTTTGCTCTGGTGGACGGGGTGGTGAGCTTCGATTCGATCCGCCGCGATCTGCGCAACCGCAAGCGCATCAACGTGGCGGTGGGCTGAAGCCGTCAGCCGGGGGCTGGAGTTCCAGCCCGTCCCCCGGCACCTCCAACCAACGCCGCAGCCAGGCCACCAGCAGGTAGAAGGGCACGGTATCGAGCAAAGCCGCCAGCAACTTGAACAGATAACCGCTGGCGACGTAGCTCAGCAGCTGGGGCGCCAGTGGCTCATCGGCCCGCACCGGCAGCAGATGGCCACTGAAATGGCTGATCAGCACCACGGCGATGGTGTCCAACAGCTGGCTGACCATGGTGGAGCCGTTGTTGCGCAGCCACAACGCCCGGCCGCCGGTGCGGCGCTTCCAGAAATGGAACAGGCGCACATCGGCGAACTGGGCCGCCATGTAAGCCACCATCGAGGCACCCACCGACCCGAAGGCCAGCCGCCGCACCTCGTAGAACACCGGCAGGCCAGCACCGTCCACCGCCTGGGGCACCCCCGCCGAACCCCCGAAGCCATCCAGGCCGGGGAGCACCCCGCCCAGCCAGAGCACCAGCACGATCCAGCCATTGAGCAGCAGCCCCACCCAGACCACCTGGGAGGTGCGTCGTTCCCCCCAGATCTCGCTGAGCAGATCAGTGCAGAGAAAGGTGAGCGGGTAGGGCAGCGCCCCCACCGCCACCACCACCGGCCAGGAGCCGAGGCTGCCGAGGCTCAGGAAGCGGGTGAGGCCGAGGATATTGAGCATCCCCATGGTGCCGAGGAAGATACCGGCCAGCACCAGGAAGGCCAGATCGCGGCGTTCTTGGACAGTCATTGTCGAATCGAGACGGGGAACATGGACGACAGCCCTGCCAACCTGCCGCAACAGCCGCCGCCACCAGGGGGGCGGCCGCCGGAGCCCTGCGGCTTCCTTGTGCTCGACAAGCCGGCGGGTCTCACCTCCCACGCCTGCGTGGGCCGGGTGCGCCGCGCCTACGGCCTGCGGCGGGTGGGCCATGGCGGCACCCTCGATCCGGCAGTCACCGGTGTGCTGCCGATCGCCATCGGCGCCGCCACCCGCCTGCTGCCCTATCTGCCGGGCGACAAGGGCTACGTGGGGGTGGTGCAGCTGGGGCTGACCACCAGCAGCGACGACCTGGAAGGGGAGGAACTGGAACGCCGGGCCGTGCCGGCCCTGGCCCCGGAGCAGCTGGAGCTGGCCCTGGCGGCCCTGCGGGGGCCGATCCTGCAGCGGCCACCGCGGGTGTCGGCGGTGCATGTGCAGGGCCAGCGGGCGTATGCCCTGGCCCGCCGCGGGGAGGACTTCGAGCTGGCAGAGCGGCCGGTGACGATCCACCGGCTGGAGCTGCTCGGCTGGGATGGGGAGCGGGGCCGGCTGGAGCTGGCCGTTGACTGCTCCAGCGGCACCTATGTTCGTGCCCTCGCCCGCGACCTGGGGGAGCGGCTGGGCTGCGGCGGCTGCCTGGCCGGACTGCGCCGCACCACCGCCCTCGGTTTCGGCCTCGACGGGGCCGTGCCCCTGGAGCGGCTGGAGAGCGGTCCGCCGCCGCCCTTGCTCGATCCCCTGCCCGCCCTGGCGGCCCTACCGCGTCAGCAGCTCAATGCCGAGCAACTGCTGGGCTGGCGCTGCGGCCGCGGCCTGGCGGCGGCAGCGGGGTTGGCCGTCGGGAGCCCGGTGGCGGTGCTCGATCCGGCAGGTCAGCTGGCGGGCATCGGCCTGGCGGCCCCGGCGGGGGAGGCTGGCGGCGAGGCGTGGCTGCGACCGAAGCTGGTGCTGCAGGCCAGCGGCTGAGCCTCAGATCTTGCTCGGGTCGTACTGGGTGGCATTGCGGCCGATATGGGCCATGGCTTCGCCGCCATCCACATAGAGCAGCTGACCATTCACGAAGGGGCTGTCGAGCAGATAGCGCACGGCTCCGACAATATCGGCGGTGGTGCCCTGGCGGCGCAGCGGGATGCCATCAAGCCGCCACTGGATGTACTCCTCGGAGCGGGACTGGAGCGGCATCGTCACCCCGGGCATCACCCCATTGACGCGAAAACGGGGGGCGTATTCCAGGGCCGCCATCAGGGTGAATTCGGCCAGGGTTTTCTTGGCCAGCAGGTAGGCGGCGTATTCGTATTGATTAAACGCCACCTTGTTATCGCATATGTTGATCACCGCTCCCGATTCCACCCGGGCGCAGAAGGCCTTGGTGAGAAAGAAGGGGGCGCGAATGTTCACATCGAACTGGCGGGCGAACTGGTCGACGCTGGTGGAGGCGATCGGCCCGGATTCGTAGGCGGAGGCACTGTTCACCAGCGTCCGCAGAGTGGGCATCTCAGCCTGCACCCGTTCAACCAGTGCGTCCAGGGCGCCGGCATCGGCCAGGTCCTGGCGGAACAGACGGCACTCGACACCGAGGGCCAGGATCTCCGCCTGGGTGGCCAGGGCGGCCTCAGCGGAAGAGTTGTAATGGAGGGCGATATCCTCACCGGCTGCGGCCAGACCGGTGGCGATCGCCTTGCCCAGGCGGATGGCCCCCCCGGTGATCAGAACCGCGGATCGGGTCATGGCCTGCCGGAGAAACTGGAGGTTGGTCAGTGTGCCACAGCACTCCTGTCCGCTGGTGGCAGAGGCTGGGCCTGCAGCAGCGCCACGAGCTCGCGGAGGAGGGGCCGGTCGTAATCGGGAGCCTCCTCGATCAGGCGATCAAGCCACGGTGAAACAAGCAGCTGGCGCAGCTCGGCGTCAGCGTCGAGAACAGCAATGATGTCGAGATCGATCGGCCGATCCTTCACCTTGCAGAGGGCATCACGGCGATCCCGGCCCATCGCGGTTTCAAGGGCATTGAAACAGGATTTCAGGGCAGCCGGATCCAGGTGGGTCTCCAGATAGGCCACCTGATTGTGAAAGAGATGATCACTGATCATGGCCACCGGTTCGGTGACCACCTCGGCGCCGAACAGCAGGCGGCCGGCGATCGCCTCCAGGCAGCGCCGGGCCAGGGCCAGGTTGGCGGCGGGCTGGAGATTGCTGCCGAGCCCGATCAGAAAACGGTGCCGTGCGGGGAGATCCGGGGCTGGATCAGCCCCGCCGGCGGCCTGGGGGGATGGAGCCATGGCCTGCTGCCTGCGGGGGGAACCGAAGGGATGGCAGTCTGTCATCCCTGCCCCGGGTGACCTTTCGACAATGGCCGGCCACAGCAAATGGGCCCAGATCAAGCGCACCAAGGCCGTGGTGGATGCCCGGCGCGGCGCCCTGTTCACCCGGCTGGGCCGGGAGATCACCGTGGCGGCACGCGCGGGGACCGATCCGGCCGGCAATTTCCAGTTGCGCACCGCCATCGAGAAGGCGCGGGCGGCGGGTCTGCCCAACGCCAACATCGACCGGGCGATCGCCAAGGGCTCCGGCCAGGGCGGCGGCGGTGCCGATGCCTTTGAAGCGGTGCGCTACGAGGGCTACGGCCCTGGCGGAGTGGCCGTGCTGGTGGAGGCTCTCACCGATAACCGCAACCGCACGGCGGCCGACCTGCGGCTGGCCTTCAGCAAGAACGGTGGCAACCTCGGCGAGAGCGGCTGCGTCAGTTATCTGTTTGAACAGCGCTCCCTGGTGCGGCTCAACGAACGGAACCTGGACGAGGAGCGGCTGCTGGAGCTGCTGCTGGCGATGGAAGAGGCCGGGGGACCGGCCGTGCTCAGCTACAGCCTTGACGCGGAGGGCGTCGAGGTGGTCGGCCGCTTCGCCGATCTGGAGGCCCTGCAGGACGGCCTGCGCCGGGCGGGCCTGACCGTGCGCGACTGGGAACACCGCTGGCTGGCCGGCACCGCCTGCCGGCTGGAGGAAGAAGAGAACCTGCGGCTCTGCCTGCGGCTACTCGACGCCCTTGAGGAGCTCGATGACGTGCGCAGCGTCACCGCCAACCTGGAGGCCGATGAGGCGCTGCTGCAGACCCTGCTGGCCTGAGCCGCCCGGGCTGCCTAGAAGCCTCGGGCCAGGGGCCGGTCGCTGGAGAGCGATACGTTGCCGCGACGGCCGGCCGCAACGGCGGCACGACCCGCGGCTGCACTGGCCGCGGCGGGGCCGGTGGGCGGCGGCCCCGGTATGGCCAGCACGTTGAAGGCGAGCGACCAGCGTTCCCCCTCCCCGCGGAAGGGAGCCACCGAATGGGGCTGCCAGGCCGGAAAAAGCCAGAGATCGCCCTCCACCGGCAGCACGTAATGGGCCATACCGGTGCGGAAGCTCTGGATGTGCCATTCCTCGGGACCGTGGAAACACAGCTGGCCGTCGAAGCTGCCTCCATGGATCTGGGGGGGGACCTGCAGGTAGAGCACGCCCGAGAAGCTGCCGCCGTGGGTGTGGGTGGGGTTGTAATCGCCGGCGCGCTGGCAGTTCAGCCAGACATCAATCATCTGCAGGTGGTAGCGGCCGGGGGTCCAGGGGCCGCGGCCCTGGGGCGGCTGGCGATCGATCACATGGCGGATCCAGCGCTCACATCCCGGCAGGATCACCCCAGCGCAGAGCTCGGCCACCTCGGGCGCCTGCAGGCGCAACTCCCGCTGCTCGCTGAGCTGGCCCGCGAGCCGGGCGGAAGCGTCGGGGCTGGCGCCGGGATCGGCAAG
>Ga0007791_10000103_pt1 | contig 21508 bp, 21 predicted proteins | sample CryBogmetaGMA05M_FD_60368 | JGI IMG/M metagenome (GOLD analysis project Ga0007791, IMG submission 60368) | Freshwater microbial communities from Crystal Bog, Wisconsin, USA - MA0.5M | ecosystem: Environmental > Aquatic > Freshwater > Lake | place: Crystal Bog, Wisconsin, USA | collected 2009-07-06 | reverse complement strand
CAACAGCAAGGTCTTGCCGCTGCCCGACCCCCCCACAATCGACAGAAAGTCGCCCTGCGCGATCGACAAGCTCAAATTTTCATGTACGGTGGACTTGATGCCGCGGCTCCAGACAGAGGACCGCAACCCGTCAATGTGCACGACGACAGGCGGCGCGACAGGGGCTTCGATCACAAGCCGAGCCCCTTGAAGACCACTGCGAACAATGCGTCCACCAGAATCACCATGGTGATCGATGTGACCACCGACGCCGTGGTCCCTTCGCCCAGGCTTTGGGTGTTGGGCAGCACCCGCAAACCGTAATGGCATCCGATCACGGCGATTACCAGCCCGAATACACCCGACTTGGCCATGGATAGCCAGAGGTTGGAGATCTGCACCACTTTCGGCAGGGAGAACACAAAGTAGGCAGGGCTCAGGCCCAGGGCCAGGTCGGCGGCCAGCATGCTGCCCAGCAGGGCGGCCAGGGTGGTCCAGGCCGCCACCAGGGGCATGGCCAAGACCATGGCAATCACGCGCGGCAAAACCAGCCGGTAGCCCGCCGGAATCCCCAGAACACGCATGGCATCGAGCTCTTCGGTCACCCGCATCACTCCGATCTGGGCGGTAATGGCCGAACCCGATCGGCCAGCAACCAATACGGCGGCCAGCACCGGACCGAGTTCGCGGATCAGGGCAATGCCCAAAATATTGACGATAAAGGTGTCCGCGCCAAACTGGCGCAACTGACGCGACATGAGGTAGGCCAGCACAATGCCAATCAAGAAGCCGACCAGCGCGGTCACCGGCAGGGCCGTGGCACCAATGCGGTACAAATGGCCCGATACGTCCCGCCACGGACCCTTTGCGGGTGCACGCAGCAGGCTCCCCAGGTCCAGCAGCAGTTGGCCTGTCAGCCGCAGAACCGCCAGCAGATGGTCCAGCACATTGATGACCAGGGCGCCCAGGCGAAAAAACCACCGATTGGGCGATCGGCGCCGGGTTGTGGGCGGCACGACCGAGAACTGCGCCACCCTGTGCAGAATGGCCTGCTGATCATCCAGGACCTGCAGCTGCGTTGGCCAGCGCTGGCCCCAGGCGTTCCACAGGAGTTGGGCCCCGGTGTGGTCGAGCCGCGCCAACGAGCGCAAATCCCAGGCCACCTCTTCAGAATGCAGGGACGCCAGGGAACGCTGGACAGATTGCCACGGTGCCGGCAGCGCCAGTTCGGCGGCACTCCAGTTTCCATGCAGCACCGCGCGTACGCCGTTGCCGGCAGGCTCCATTGCAATACGGGGGGCACTGTGTTCCAAGAGGTCGTACCATGGCGAAAAGATATGGTGCGCATGGTACCGCCATCTTCCCGAGTGCAAGCAAAATACGGGGGAGCTGACATTCCCCCTCCAAACCATGAATACTCCTACCGCTGTGCCATCCACTGAGTTGTCTGTAGAGCAGCGTGGCAATGTGCTCTGGCTCACGATTTCCCGGGAGGACAGGCGCAATGCAATGAGCCACGGCGTATTGGCCGGCATGGCCCAGGCGATCCAGGCGGCGCAGGCAGAGCGCGATATCCGCGCCATCGTCATCACCGGCTCCGGCAGCAAGGCGTTTTGCTCGGGTGCCGACTTGCAAGCCGAACACAGCTTCACCAGCGACTACTCCGAGCCCTACGCCCACCTGGCGCAGCTGCTGCGGGTAGCCCATGCAAGTTGCATCCCGCTGGTGGCCCGCGTCAACGGGGCTTGCATGGCCGGTGGCATGGGCTTGCTGTCGATGTGCGACATGGCGGTAGCCACGAGTTCAGCCGTGTTCGGCCTGCCGGAAGTAAAGGTCGGCGTTTTTCCGGCCCAAGTCCTCAGTGTTCTGCAACACCTGATCCCCCGACGGGTACTGGTGGAGATGTGCATCACCGGAGAGCCCATCACCAGCGCCCAGGCGCTGGAATACGGGCTGGTCAACCACGTGGATGCAGATGTGGATGCCAAGCTGCAATGGCTGCTTGCGCGTTTACTGGACAAATCACCGGCGGCGATTCGCCGTGGCATGTACACCCTCAAGCATGTGCAGTCCTTGCCATTCGAGCAGGCCGTCGCTTTTACCGAAAGCCAGATTGCCCTGTTCACCCTGACCGAGGACGCCAGGGAAGGCAAGGCGGCTTTTCAGGAAAAGCGCAAACCCCACTGGACCGGAAGGTAAGCCTCCGATGGAATCTCTTTCTTTGCACAGCCCCCTGATGGAAGCGATCGGTGCCGGCCTCTTTGGTCTGGCATTGATGCACACCTTTTGCGCCAAGTATTTCGAGGTGCTGGCCCACCGCAACCCCCAACATGCCGGCCTGCTGCACTTGCTCGGTGAAGTGGAGGTGGTCTTCGGGTTTTGGGCCATGGTTCTGGTGTGTTCCATGGCGCTGCTCGCTGGCAGCGGCCCGGCGATCGCCTATGCCGAATCCCTGCACTACACCGAGCCGCTGTTTGTGTTTGTCGTAATGGTAGTCGCGGCCTCCCGGCCGGTGCTCGTGGCGGTACAGGGTGCTATCGGCGCCCTGGCTACGGTAGTTCCGCTGCCGAACCACCTGGTTTTGGCCTGGATGGGCCTGGCACTGGTGCCGCTGCTGGGCTCCCTGATTACCGAACCGGCGGCGATGACGCTGGCCGCGCTCATGCTCGGTCCGCACATCTTTCACCAGGGCGTTCCTGAAAAACACAAGTACGGAGCGCTCGGTGTGCTGTTCGTGAATGTATCCATCGGTGGCACGCTCACCTCTTACGCAGCACCACCGGTGTTGATGGTCGCCGGCGCCTGGAATTGGGACACCGCTTTTATGGCCCACACTTTCGGCTGGAAGGCCGCATTGGCAGTCCTGGTCAACGCCACGGGCATGGTTTTTGTGCTGCGCCGGCACTTGGCAGAGCGGGCAGCGCCAACAAACACTGATGCTGCCGCGAGGGTCCCGGCGCTGGTCAGCGCCATCCATCTGGCCTTTCTTGCCTGCGTGGTGGTGCTGGCGCACCATCCGGTTCTGTTCCTGGGGGTGTTCCTGTTTTTCCTGGGCTACACACAGGCCTATGCGCGCTTTCAAAGCCCCCTGATCCTCAAGGAAGGGTTGCTGGTGGGATTCTTTCTGGCTGGGCTGGTCGTGCTCGGCGGCATGCAGCAATGGTGGCTGCAGCCCATCGTCTCCGGTCTGCCACCCACCACCCTGTTCTTTGGTGCCATGGGCCTGACGGCGATTACCGACAACGCGGCGCTGACCTACCTGGGTTCCCTGATCAGTGGGATTTCAGATGCATCCCAGTACATGCTGGTGGCGGGCGCGGTGGCCGGCGGGGGCCTGACGGTGATTGCAAACGCGCCCAACCCGGCAGGCGTTGCCCTCTTGAAAAATGGGTTCCGTGACCAGTCCATAGGCGCAGGCGGCTTGCTGCTCGGTGCCATGCTTCCGACCGCCGTGGCGGCCGCTTCCTTTCTGATGCTATGACCGAGAACACCTTTGACTACATCATCGTCGGGGCCGGAACAGCCGGCTGCCTGCTGGCCAACCGGCTCAGCGCCGATGCCAGCAGGCGCGTGCTCCTGATCGAGGCGGGCCGCAAGGACGATTACCACTGGATCCACATTCCGGTGGGTTACCTGTATTGCATCGGCAATGCCCGAACGGACTGGCTTTACAACACCGAACCCAGCGCAGGCTTGAACGGCCGCTCCTTGCGCTACCCGCGCGGCAAGGCGCTCGGTGGATGCAGCAGCATCAACGGCATGATCTACATGCGCGGGCAGGCGCGGGACTACGACCGGTGGGCCGACCTGACAGGGGACAGCCAGTGGTCATGGCAACAAAGCTTGCCACATTTCATGCTGCACGAGGACCACTACAAGGGGGCCAGCGCGCTGCATGGCGCAAAGGGTACAACGCCAGCACTGCTGCAGGACGATGGCACGCCCTACCGCAAGGTGCTGCGCCATCGGGGCGCCGGCGGCGAATGGCGGATCGAGAAACAGCGCCTGCGCTGGGACGTGTTGGAGGCGTTCGCCAAGGCGGCTACCCAGGCGGGGGTACCGGCGAGCGAGGATTTCAATACCGGCGACAACGAAGGCGTAGGGTATTTTGATGTCAACCAGCGGGCCGGCTGGCGCTGGAACACGGCCAAGGCCTTCCTGCGTCCCACCTGCTACGCCCGGCCCAACTTCGAACTCTGGACCCATGCCCAGGTGGCCCGCCTGGTGCTGGAACCCAATGCAGCAGCAGACGACACGTCCGGCAGGGACAGACCGTTGCGCTGCACCGGCGTGCAAGTCTGGGACGGTCACCAGATGGTGACTGCCACAGCCCGATGCGAAGTGTTGCTCAGTGCTGGCAGCATCGGCTCACCGCAGATTCTCCAGCTCTCCGGGCTGGGCCCGGCGGGTCTGCTGCAGCAACATGGCATTGCGGTGGCCCACGATCTCCCCGGCGTGGGCGAAAACTTGCAGGACCATCTGCAGATTCGCGCCGTATTCAAGGTCAAGCACGCCACCACACTCAACACCCAGGTGCACTCGCTCTGGGGCAAAGCCCGTATCGGTCTGGAGTACGCCCTGCGACGCACTGGGCCCATGAGCATGGCCCCGAGCCAGCTCGGCGCTTTTACGCGCAGTGACCCAGGCCAGCCCTTTCCCAATCTGCAGTACCACGTTCAGCCTCTGAGCCTGGATGCATTTGGCCAGCCCCTGCACCGGTTCAATGCATTCACCGCCAGTGTCTGCAATCTCAACCCGACCAGCCGTGGCAGCGTGCAGATCCGATCGGCCGACTTCCGGGTCGCACCCGCCATTGCACCGAACTACCTCAGCACCGATATCGATCGCACCATTGCAGCCAATTCGCTGCGCGTGACGCGGAACATCGTGGCACAGCCTGCACTGCAGCCGTATGCGCCTGAGGAATACAAGCCGGGCACCGAATTCCAGAGCGACGCCGATCTTGCCAAACTCGCGGGCGACATCGGCACCACCATCTTCCATCCGGTTGGCACGACCAAGATGGGCCGGACGGACGATGCGATGGCCGTCGTGGATTCCCGGTTGCGGGTACGTGGCGTCGCGGGCTTGCGGGTGGTCGATGCCGGTGTCATGCCGCTGATTACCAGCGGCAATACCAACTCCCCCACCCTGATGGTGGCGGAAAAGGCGGCGCAATGGGTCGCCGAAGATGCCGGACGCTAGGATCTTTCGGGAGATCTAGGGTTAGTGCTGAAGGGTTAGTCCTGATGCCCATCTCCAGGTGGCGGCTTACAGTCCGGCCGTGCATTGCGAAGTTCTGGCCCACGGTTGGAAAAGCAATCAGCCTGCGGCGGAAAGACACCGAGGAGATCGGTAGACATTCGGACAAATAACAAAACGGAAGCAGTCCCTTGAACTGCGTTACCGTGTCCTACTTGAAAGAGCATCGGAAACCCCGGTGCTCTTTTTTTTCGCACGCGCGCATGCCTCGTCCGGGCGCCAAAGCGGCGGCTTGGTCATTCAATGGACTAAAAACGCATGCATGCGTTCAGCCATGGATACCAAAACTGTCGCACCCGCAACCGCCACGCCGTAAGCATTACTGGCCATCACGCCGCTGGTGACATGGCGAGTTTTGTGCCCGTATCCAGTGCGACAATGCAATGATGGACTTGTTCGTTGTAACGCTGGCATCACTTCTGGCTGGCTTTATCGACGCGATTGTGGGCGGCGGCGGCCTGATTCTGGTGCCCGCACTGTTCTCGACCTTCCCAAGCGCTGCACCGGCCACGCTGTTTGGCACCAACAAGGGCGCGTCCATCTGGGGCACAGCCATGGCGACTGTGCAGTACAGCAAAAGGGTGCGCATCCCCTGGCATGCCATGGTGCCGGCCGCAGCCGCCGGCTTTCTGGCCTCGCTCGCCGGGGCCTGGCTGGTAACGGTGGTTTCAGCAGCGTTGTTGCGCAAGGCCATGCCCGCGATGCTGCTGGCAGTGCTGCTCTACACGCTGGCAAAAAAAGAAATGGGGCGCGAACACCGGCCGCATTTTTCCGGCGTTGCCGAAATCCTGGTGGCCTGCGCCATCGGCATCGCGATCGGCTTCTACGACGGGTTTTTTGGACCCGGCACCGGCAGCTTCTTTGTCTTCCTGATGGTCCGCCTGCTGGGCTACGACTTTCTGCACGCTTCTGCGTCAGCAAAGCTGCTCAATACCGCCACCAATCTGGCGGCGCTGATCCTGTTCTCCATCAAGGGCCATGTCTGGTGGCACTTTGCAGTGGCCATGGCGGCGGCCAATGTCGCAGGCAGCCTTGCGGGAACCCACCTGGCAATGCGGCGTGGTACCGGCTTTGTGCGCAGCGTGTTCATTGCCGTGGTCTTTGCGCTGATCTGCAAGACCGGTTACGACGCGTTCCTGCGCAGCCTCTGAATCACCGCAGCGGCGCAACCCCGGCTGCACTTTCGGAGGACAGCGGCTTGGGGGGCCAGGGCACATCTTGTGCCCGCAGCGGTGTGCCAATGGGCGCGGTGGCCAGCCCCTTGCTGACGGCAGCCATATCTTCCGGGCTGGGGTATTGCCCGAGCAGGGCATAGTCGAATACCCGCCTCGCGATGGGTGCCGCCGAGGCCGCACCGAAACCGGCATTCTCGACAATCACGGCCAGCGCAATCTTTGGCGCATCCGCAGGTGCAAAGGCGATGTACAGCGAATGGTCACGCTGGTGCTCCTCCATCCTCGCGGCGTTGTATTTTTCTTTCTGGCCCAGGCCCACTGCCTGCGCCGTTCCGGTCTTGCCGCCGCTGAGGTAGCCGGCGCCAGCAAATACCCGCGCAGACGTGCCGACCTGTGTGACATCGACCATGGCCCGACGCACGACTTCCACGCTGCGGGGGTTCAGGTGCAGGTCTTCGGCTTCCCTGACGGGTGCCGGGGTACGCAGCCGGGTAGTGGCGTCCTGCGTTGCGGTGACCAGCTGCGGCGCATGCTTGATGCCGTTGTTGCTGAGTATCGCCACCGCCTGCGCGAGCTGCAGCATGGTGAAACTGTTGTAGCCCTGACCGATACCCAGGGAAATGGTCTCCCCGGCATACCATTTCTGTTGTTCGGGCTGCTTGTAGTACTTGCGTTTCCAGGCCTCGCTGGGCAGGACGCCACGCACTTCGCCCTGGATGTCGATGCCGGTCAGCTGGCCGAAGCCCAGGGGCTTCATGAAGTCGTGCATGACATCCACACCCAATTCATTGGCCAGCGAATAAAAGTAGGCGTTGCTGGACTCCACAATCGCCCGGTGCATGTCCATGATGCCACCACGCTCGTTTTCGGGGCTGCCAAAGCGGTGTCCGCCGAACATGTAAAAGCCAGGGTCGTTGATCAGCGTGGTCGCCGACCGGGTGCCGGTCTCCAGGGCCGCCAGCGCCATAAAGGGCTTGTAGGTCGAGCCGGGCGGGTAGGTGCCGCGCAGGGCCCGGTTGAGCAGCGGCTTGTCGGGCGACTCATTGAGCATTTGCCAGTTCTCCTGGTCGATACCCTCCACGAAAAGATTCGAATCAAAGGTGGGCTTGCTGACAAAGGCCAGCACCTCACCGGTCTGGGGATCGAGCGCGACCAGCGCACCGCGGCGCTGGCCGAACATGTCCTCGACCAGTTTTTGCAGCTTGATGTCGATGGACAGCAGCACCACGTTGCCGGGCGTGGCGGGTCGGCTGCCAAGTTTGCGCACCGCGCGCCCGCCGGCAGAAGTTTCAATTTGCTCCACGCCGGTCCATCCATGCAACTGGGTCTCGAAGCTTTGCTCTACCCCGAGCTTGCCGATGTATTGGGCCCCACGGTAATTGGCCTGTTCGTCGCTGTCGTCAATCCGCTCCTTTTCGGCGGCACTGATGCGACCGATATAGCCAATGACATGGCTGGCCAGGTCACCATAGGGATAACTGCGAAACAGCCGGGCCTTGATTTCCACCCCGGGGAAGCGGAAGCGCTGCGCAGCAAAGCGCGCGACCTCTGCGTCCGACAAGCGGGTACGCACCGGAATCGAATCAAAGCTCTTGGACTCCTCCAGCAGCTTCTTGAAGCGTCGCCGATCGCGTGCACTGATATCCAGCACACCGGAGAGCTCATCCAGGGTCTGCTCGACCGGACCGCTCTTGGAGGGTGTGATCTCCAGGGTGTAGGCAGAATAGTTGCTTGCCAGCACCACACCGTTGCGGTCCATGATCAGCCCCCGGTTGGGCAAGATCGGTACCACCGCGGTCCGGTTGTTTTCCGCCTGGGCCCGCAGATCATCGTGGCGCCACACCTGCAGATAAAAGAGACGGGCTGTCAGCAATCCAAAACACGAGAGCACCACCAGACTGACCACCAGGATGCGGAACCGGAAGCGGGCCAGGTCGGCCTGCACATTGCGCAACTCCGTCATGCTTACAGCGGCCGGTTGGCGTCAGGGTCCGGCGGGCGCCGCTGCGGCAGCAACAGCAGCACGCTTGCCACCGGCCACAGCGCCGACTCGATGAAGGGAGCCAGAAAAATGCTCCACCCAGGGAAAGCGCCGCCGGCGAGCAAGCGCAAGACCAACTCGACCAGGTGTGCGGCAAAAAACAGGGGGAATACCTGCGCTGCCTGGGATGGAACCTTGAACCACAACAGCCGCCGGTGCACGGTAATGGCGAAAAAACTCAGCACGGTATAACCCATGGCATGCTGGCCCAACAGGCCGCCCTGGTGCACATCCATGAGCAAGCCAAAAACGAAAGCGGCGCCTATGCTCACGCGCAGGGGCTGGTGCACTGTCCAGAACACCAGCACGACGGCCAGCAAGTCCGGCGTCCAGGCTGCGCGGCCCCAGACGCCCATGTTCAGCAGCATGCTGAGCGACAGCGCAGCGGCCAAGCTACCCCAGATGAACAAGGGATTCGCAGGAAGCAGTAACTGCTGGCCCGGGCGCATGATCATGCGCAGACTCCCCGGCTGGCGCAGCGGCTCATTTGGCATCCCCCTTGCGGACCTTGCCGGCCGGCGCTGTCGTTGGCAAGGGCGGACGGGCGGGAATTTGCGCGGCCAGCGGCTGCAGCACCATGACATGGGTGGCACCGGAAACCAGGGCCACCGGTTGCAGATAGACGCGTGCAAACACCGTGTCGACACGGCGCTCCACGTTTTCGATCTTGGCCACCGGCAATCCTGGCGGATAGACGCCATCGACGCCACTGGTGGTGAGCAGATCGCCAACGGCCACATCCGCATTGGCCGCCATGTAGCGTAACTCCATGGCATCGGCATGGGTGGAGGTATCGCCAAAGGCCACGCCGCGCGCCCCGGTGCGGGTGTTGAGCACTGGAATCGCATGGTCCCGGTCGGTGATGAGCGTGACCTCGCTGACCAGCGGATAGACGCGCGTCACCTGCCCCAGCACCCCCGACTCGTCCACCACGGGGGAACCGAGTGCCACCTTGTCGGCCAGCCCCTTGTCGATCACCACCTTGCGGGTGTACGGGTCTGCCGCATCGTAAATTACTTGGGCAGCGGCGCTGTCCGACTGCAGCCGCGGGCGCAGCGCAAGCAGCATGCGCAGCCGTTCATTTTCCAGCAGCAGTTGCTCGACCTGGTTCGCGCGCTGGGACTGAAGGCTGCGGCTTTTGGCTGCGTCCGCCTGGGCGGTGTGCACGGCCCGCAGGGATGCCAGGTATTCGCCACCGAACTCGGCAAGCAGCACCGGGCGCATCACCAGCCATTGCATTGGGTAAAGGAGGGTACCCAGCGCAACCCGCACGGGTTGCATCACTTGGAACCGGGTATCGGCCACCATCAGAAATACCGCCAACGCACTGAACACAGCCAGCTTGGACAGGGCCGAAAGACCCTGGCGGAAAAATGGGGGAGGATCTCTGTCCAGCGTACCTAAAGGCATCGCTGTCCCTGGAACTATTCGCTGGTGAAAATGGAGCCGAGCCGCTCCATCTGCTCCAGTGCAATTCCACAGCCGCGCACCACACAGGTCAGCGGATCTTCAGCGACAAACACCGGCAATCCGGTTTCCTCAGCCAGCAGCCGGTCGAGGTCCCGCAGCAATGCGCCGCCACCCGTGAGCATCATGCCGCGGTCGGCAATGTCAGCACCCAGTTCGGGCGGGGTCTGCTCTAGCGCATTTTTTACCGCAGACACAATGTTGTTGAGCGGGTCCGTCAGGGCTTCCAGAATCTCGTTGCTCGAGATCGTGAAGCTGCGCGGCACCCCTTCCGACAGGTTGCGGCCGCGCACTTCCATCTCCTTGACTTCGCTGCCAGGAAAGGCTGAACCGATCTTCTTCTTAATGGCCTCTGCCGTGGGCTCGCCAATCAGCATGCCGTAGTTTCTGCGGATGTAGTTGATGATGGATTCATCGAACTTGTCGCCACCCACCCGCACGCTGCCTTTGTAAACCATGCCGCCGAGCGATATCACGCCAACTTCGGTCGTGCCCCCACCGATGTCCACCACCATGGAGCCACTGGCTTCCGATACCGGCAGGCCAGCGCCAATGGCAGCTGCCATGGGCTCTTCGATCAGGTAGACATCGCTGGCACCAGCACCGAGGGCAGACTCCCGGATGGCGCGGCGCTCCACCTGGGTCGATCCACAAGGTACGCAGATGATGATGCGCGGGCTGGGCTTGAACACGCCGCGCGGGTGCACCATCTTGATGAACTGCTTGAGCATCTGCTCGGTCACTGTGAAATCGGCAATCACGCCGTCCTTCATGGGACGGATCGCCTCGATATTGCCCGGCACCTTGCCAAGCATGGCCTTGGCTTCACGGCCAACCGCCTGAATCGTCTTTCTGCCCTGGGGTCCACCTTCATGGCGGATTGCAACGACCGACGGTTCATCCAGAACAATTCCCTTGTCCCGCACAAAAATCAGGGTGTTGGCAGTGCCGAGGTCAATGGCCAGGTCGGTAGAAAAATACCGACGGAAAGCTCCAAACATCTCTTATCCTCTCGGCGCTCGGAGGGGCCGGCCCATCCGTCGCCATGTTTTGTCATTCAAAGGTGCGCCCTGGGCACCAGGAAAGCGCTGGCGCGCCCGGGTGGCTAAAGGTTGGATAATAACCGATCGCCTGTGCAGAAGGCACCGCAGACCCTCCGGAGCGCAACCCAACAGCTGCGGTTTGACACCGCCCTAACTTATGTCCCTGACACCCCAAGACGTCGCACGCATTGCCACGCTGGCCCGGCTGGAACTCGAAGCCGACCAGAGCGCGCGCATGCTGACCCAGATGAACAACTTTTTCGCGATCGTGGAGCAGATGCGGGCCGTGGACACCACCGGCATCGAACCACTGACCCACCCGGTCGCAACCATTGGCGAGATTGCGCTGCGCCTGCGGCCCGATGTGGTGAGCGAGACCAATGCGCGCGAGGCCAACCAGCGCAGCGCCCCCGCAGTGGAACGCGGCCTGTTTCTTGTCCCTAAAGTCATCGAATGAACCCGCGCCAGCAACCATGACGACTTCCACTTCCCTTTCCCGGCAGGCGCTGCACGACCTAAGCGTCTGCGAAATGGTCGCCGCCTTGCAGAGCCGGCAGCTTTCGGCCGTAGAACTGGCGCAGCATTTCCTGCAGCGGGGACAGCTGCATGGCAACCTCGGCGCATTTGTCGACATCCAAGAGGAGGTGACGCTGGCGCAGGCCCAAGCGGCGGACGCGCGCCTCGCGCAGGGCAGTACAGCCGCGCTCGAAGGCGTGCCCATCGCGCACAAGGACATCTTTGTCACCCGGGACTTTGCCACCACGGCGGGTTCGCGCATGCTGCAGGGCTACCGGTCCCCGTTTGACGCCACGGTGGTGGCCAAACTGGCAGCCGCTGGCATGGTCACCCTGGGCAAACTCAATTGCGACGAATTCGCCATGGGCTCGAGCAACGAAAACAGCGCCATTGCGGCGGTAGGCCACAGCGCGGTGCTGCCCGTACGCAACCCTTGGAACACGGACTACGTTCCGGGCGGCTCGTCCGGCGGCAGCGCCGTCGCGGTGGCGGCACGCCTGGCGCCGGCTGCCACGGGGACTGATACCGGGGGCTCCATCCGCCAGCCGGCGGCTTTTTGCGGCATTACCGGCATCAAGCCCACCTATGGTCGGGCCTCGCGCTATGGCATGGTGGCGTTCGCCTCCAGCCTCGACCAGGCCGGGCCCATGGCGCGCACCGCGCAGGACTGCGCGCTGCTGCTCAGCGCCATGTGCGGACCCGACCTGGACCGCGATTCCACGTCGCTGGATGTGCCAGCGCAGGACTATTCGCGCGGTCTGAACGATGGCCTCGAGGGCTTGCGCGTGGGCGTTCCCCGGGAGTTTTTCGGCGAGGGGCTGGCAGACGATGTGCGCAAAGCCATCGACGCGGCGCTGCAGCAATTGGAGTTGCTCGGCGCCCGGCTGGTGCCCATCAGCCTGCCGCGCACGGAGCTTTCGATTCCCGTGTACTACATCATCGCGCCGGCAGAAGCCAGCTCCAACCTGGGCCGCTTTGATGGCGTGAAGTTCGGCCACCGTGCCCCGCACTACAGCGACCTGGCCGACATGTACCGCAAGACGCGGGCACAAGGCTTCGGTGCAGAAGTCCAGCGGCGCATCATGATCGGCACCTATGTGCTGTCACACGGCTATTACGGTGCCTACTACCTGCAGGCGCAAAAAATACGGCGCATGATTGCCGACGATTTTCAGCAGGCTTTCCAGCACTGCGATGTGATCGCCGGCCCAGTAGCACCCACCGCCGCCTGGAAACTGGGCGAAAAATCCGACGATCCAGTGGCCAGCTACCTGGCTGACATCTTCACCCTGCCGGCCTCGCTTGCCGGACTGCCGGGCATGAGCCTGCCGGTCGGTTTCAGCGGCACCAGCGGCCCACCGGGACTGCCAATCGGCATGCAGCTCATCGGCAACTATTTCCAGGAAGCGCGTCTGCTCAATGTGGCGCACCGCTTCCAGCAGGCAACCGCGTTCCACAGCGCCCGGCCCACAGGCTTTTGACCATGGCAATCCCTCACACCCCCTCACTCCTGGTCGGCGGCTACGAAGTCGTTATCGGCTTTGAGACGCATGCCCAGCTCTCCACCCAGTCCAAGATTTTTTCCCGGGCCTCGACCGCCTTTGGCGCCGAACCCAACACCCAGGCCTGCGCCGTGGACTTGGCACTGCCAGGCACCCTGCCGGTGATGAACCGGGGCGCAGTAGAGCGGGCCATTGCTTTTGGCCTGGCCATCGGCGCGCACATCGCACCCAAGAGCATTTTTGCGCGCAAGAATTACTTTTACCCCGACCTGCCCAAGGGCTACCAGATCAGTCAGTTCGAAATCCCGGTGGTCCAGGGCGGGGCGGTAGAGTTTTTTCTGGGCGAAGAGAAAAAGTCGGTGCGGTTGGTGCGCGCGCATATGGAGGAGGATGCAGGCAAATCGCTGCACGAGGACTTCGTGGGCCAGAGCGGCATCGACCTGAACCGCGCCGGCACGCCGCTGCTGGAGATCGTGACCGAACCGGACATGCGCTCCAGTGCCGAGGCCGTGGCTTATGCCCGGGAATTGCACAAGATCGTGACCTGGATTGGCATCTGCGACGGCAATATGCAGGAAGGCTCGTTCCGCTGCGACGCCAACGTCTCGGTGCGCAAGCCCGGTGCGGCGCTGGGCACGCGCCGGGAAATCAAGAATCTCAACAGCTTCAAGTTCATGCAGCAGGCCATCGACTACGAAGTGCGCTGGCAAATCGAGCAAATCGAGGACGGACTCCCGATCCAGCAGGCTACCGTGCTGTTCAACCCGGACACCGGCGAAACACGCGCCATGCGCACCAAGGAAGACGCTGCCGACTACCGCTATTTCCCTGACCCGGATCTCCCGCCGCTATGCATTTCAGAGCAGTGGATCGAGGAAGTACGCGGGCAAATGGCAGAATTGCCGCGCTCCATGGCAGCCAGATTCACGGCGGACTATGGCCTGAGCGAGTATGACGCCACATCACTGACGCACAGCCAAGCGCTGTCGGCGTATTTCGAAGCAGTCACGCGGACCTGCGGACAGGCCAAGCTGGCCAGCAACTGGATCATGGGCGAACTGTCGCGCCGCCTTAACGCCCAAGACCTGCCGCTGGTGTCGGCACCTGTCAGCCCGCAAACACTGGGCAGCCTGATCACTCGCATCGCCGACGGCACGGTCTCGAACAACGCCGCGCGCCAGGTATTCGATGTGCTCTGGGAGGACAGCGCCGCGTCGGTGGATGCAGTGATCGAGGCCCTGGGGCTGCGCCAGGTCAACGACGCCGGTGCGCTTGAAGCCATCATTGCCGAAGTGATCGCTGCCAACCCCCGCAACGTGGATGAATTCCGTGCCGGCAAAGACAAGGCATTCAATGCACTCGTCGGGCAGATCATGAAAGCCAGCAAGGGCAAGGCCAACCCGCAGCAGGTCAACGAACTGCTGCGCCGTGCGCTCGCAGGCTAGTCCCGCGCAGCAGTACCGTTCCAGATCTGGCGCAGCCGCACCTGTTCGTCGTCGAAGTTCAGGTTGATGCGGCGGATTTCGTCTTCCTGCTCGGAGATGGTGCGTGTGACCACCTGGATGTTCTGGCCCAGGTCGTCCACCTGGCGGCGCAGGTACTGGGGTGCCTTGGTCGGGTCCATGCGATAGAACTCCATCTCCGCATCGAGCCTGATGCCCTGTTTCTTGAGCTCAGACAGGCGCGCGGTCGCGGCCTTGAGGGCCGACCGGGGCTGGGCCAGCGCTGATTCCCGGGCCTGGTCGGAAGCGGCCTGGTTCGGATAGCGCATCACCAGCAGCTTCATGCGCCGCTTTTCCTCGTCGGCCCGGCTGCGCTCCTCGTTTGCCTGCTGCTCCTTGCGTTCTGCCGCTGCTTTTTCCAGGGTGGTCGGTGGCGGCGCCAACTTTTCCCGAACGGTGCCGCTCGGGTTCAGCACCCTTTGTTCACGGTCCGCGCATTCCGGAATCGGGCGGTCGGACGTCAGCTTGCGCCCATTGCCGTCCACGCAGGTGTAAATGCCGGCCGCCCAAGCGCCTTGCGCACCTGCCAGGAGCGACAAAAATACCAGCACCCGACCAACCCGCAATTTCCGCATTCCTCGCATCCTCATGATCTCCCATCCTGTAACCCTGTTTGTGGGGCCCCTCTTCCGACCTGGGACCCAACCACAGCGCCCAACTGCCCCAGCGCGCTAATCCTTGGCCATGCTCACCGTCCAAGCCCCGCGCAGGCGCACCAGGTCATCGTCAAAGCGCCGGTTGATCCGGCGAATTTCTTCTTCCTGGTCGGCAATGGTGCGCTTGACCACCTGGATGCTTTGGCTCTGGTCCTCGGCTTGGCGCCGCAGGTACGGCGGGAGCTTGGCGGGGTCTTTTTTGTAGAAGTCCATCTGCTCGTCGAGCTTGGCCGCCTGGTCTTTGAGTTCAGCCAGGCGCGCAGTGGCGGCCTTGATGGCAGACCGGGGCTGCACCAGCGCCTCGGTACGCGCCTGCTCATACGAGGCCTTGGTGGGGTAGCGCAGCACCATCAGCTTGAGGCGCCGCTTTTCCTCGTCAGCCCGGCCACGATCGTCAAGCGCCTGCCGGTCTTTGATTTCCTGCGCCGCGAGCTCTTGCGCTGTCGGCAGGGGGGCAAGCTTCTGGCGGACGGTGCCGCTTGGGTTCAACACCCGCTGCTCGCGGTCCAGGCATTCCGGTACCGGCCGGTCCGCCGTCAGCGTGCGGCCGTTGGCATCCACGCAAACGTAGATGTCGGCAGCAGACGCCGGCTGCGCCCCTGCAAAAGTCACAGCCAGCACCAGCGCCAGTGCACTGTGCCCGCAACCCGCTACCGGCTTAGTCAAGTTTCATCCACCCCATATGCCCGTCGATAGGCTTCAACCCGCTGGTGATCGGCCCCACCGTGCGCGCCCGCTTCGCTGGACAAGTATTGCATCAAATCAGCCAACTTCGCAACCGCGCAAACCTGCATGCCAAGGCTGCGCTGCACATACTGCACGGCGCTATAGGGCACATCCTGCCCGTTCTCCGTGGCCTTCTCCTGGCGATCCAGCGCAATACAAACCGCATGCGGTGTTGCACCGGCGGCCCGGATCAGCGCGATCGATTCACGCACTGCGGTGCCGGCGGACATGACATCGTCGACGATCAGGACCCGCCCGCGCAGCGGCGCACCCACCAGGGTGCCCCCCTCGCCATGGTCCTTGGCTTCCTTGCGGTTGTAGACAAAGGGCACGTTGCGGCCACGCTGTGCCAGCGCCACGGCAAGCGTCGCGCCCAGGGGAATGCCCTTGTAGGCGGGGCCGAACACCATGTCGAATTCAATACCACTCTGGAGCAGGCGCTGCGCATAAAATTCTGACAGCCGTGCCAGCTTGGCTCCGTCGTCGAACAGGCCGGCATTGAAAAAATACGGGCTCATGCGGCCTGCCTTGGTCTTGAACTCGCCAAAGCGCAGCACCCCGCAATCCAGGGCAAACTTCACAAACTCCTGGGCCAGCGGGTCGGGAACTGTAGCGACTGACGGCTTTTGCATCGACATGGGAAATTCCTTGTACACATTAACCAGCCTCAACCTCAATGGCATCCGTTCGGCGACCAGCAAAGGCCTGGAGGCCTGGCTGGAGCAGGCCGGGGTGGATTGTATTTGCGTGCAGGAGGTCAAGGCGCAGGCGCCGGACCTGGCCGGCCGCTTCGAGCAACTCGCAGGCCTGCAAGGCTACTTTCACCTGGCCGACAAAAAGGGCTATGCCGGCGTAGGTGCGTACACCCGGCACGAGCCCAGCGCGGTGGTAGCGGGCTACGCTTCGTCCGAGTTTGACCCGGAAGGCCGTTGCCTGGAACTGCAGTTTGATACCCCGGGGCGCAAGCTGTCGGTGATCAGCGCCTATTTCCCCAGCGGTTCATCGGGCGAAGAGCGGCAACAGGCCAAGTTCCGCTTTCTGGCGGAGTTTTACCCGTACCTGCAAAAGCTGCGGGGTGAACGCGAGTTCATTGTGTGCGGCGACATCAACATTGCGCACCAGGAAATCGACCTCAAGAACTTCAAGGGCAACCGCAAGAACTCGGGCTTCCTGCCGCAGGAGCGCGACTGGATGGGCCGACTGCTCAGCGATGGCGGCCTGGTGGACGTCTACCGCCAGCTTCATCCCACCGCCACCGACGCCTGCTACACTTGGTGGAGCAACCGTGGCCAGGCTTATGCCAAGAACGTGGGCTGGCGGCTGGACTACCACCTGGCCACCCCCGCACTGGCCGCCGGTGCGCGCACGGTAGAAATTTACAAGGGAGAGAAGTTCTCCGACCATGCGCCAGTGACGATTGCCTACGACTGGGCGCTATGAACCCCATTGGCCCCAAAAAATTGCTCCTGAGCAAACGGACCGCGGTGCAACCCGTCGCCCGCAACAAGCACTTCCTGGTGACGAAAGTCATCGCACCCGAGCCGCCGGCGGTGGCCGTCGAATGGGTGGAGCTCGAAGCGGTGCACTCCAAGACCATCACCCGCATCGATTGGCGCGCGCTGCGCGATGCCAGCCGCTGGCGCCAGGGCTGGGTGTAAGGCGCTCGCCATGCTGCGCTACCTGACCATTCCCGTCACCCCGTTCCAGCAGAACTGCTCGCTGGTCTGGTGCGATGACACGGGCCAGGCCGCCGTGATCGACCCAGGCGGCGACCTCGACGTGCTGCTCGACGCTGTGGACCGGCTGGGGCTGACGCTGACGCAGATCTGGCAGACCCATGCCCACATCGACCACGCCGGCGGCACCGCCGAGCTGGCCGCGCGGCTGCACCTGCCCATCATCGGGCCGCATCCGGGGGACCAGTTCTGGATTGATGGCCTGGCTGAGCAAAGCAAGATGTTCGGCTTTCCGCCCTCAGCGCCGTTCACACCCACGCGCTGGCTGCAGGACGGCGACACCGTCACGGTGGGCCACTGCAGTCTGCAGGTGCGGCATTGCCCGGGCCACACGCCAGGCCATGTGGTGTTTCATTCACCCGAAATTGGACGGGCTTTTGTGGGAGATGTGCTGTTCGCCGGCTCCATTGGCCGAACCGATTTTCCGCAGGGCGACCACGACACCCTGGTCAACAGCATCGTGCAGCGGCTGTGGCCCATGGGCGATGCCACCGTGTTCATTCCCGGCCACGGACCGGAAAGCACCTTTGGCCGTGAGCGCAAAACCAACCCCTACGTTGGCGGCACCTGAAACAGGGCCGTCAGTTTTTTCGGGCCCGCTCGTACAGCGGCAGCACCTTGGGCAGGTTGGCCTCGATGTCCGCAATACGCGTGCTGCCCGATGGGTGGGTCGAGAGCCATTGGGGCGGCCCATTGCCATTGGCGGCGCCCATCTTCTGCCACAGGGTGACACCGGCGCGCGGGTCGAAGCCGGCACGCGCCGCCAGTTCCATGCCCACCAGGTCCGCCTCGGACTCGTCGGAACGGCTGAATTCCAGGGTCAGCAACTGCGCGCCATAGTTGGTCACCGTCTGGCCCAGTTGCCCCAGCCCCAGCACCTGGCCGAGCAGGTTGGCACCGATGCCGGTAGCGGCGTTTTTGCCCATGCGCTCGCGGGCGTGTTCGCGCAGGGCATGGGCAATTTCATGGCCCATGACCATGGCCACCTCGTCGTCGCTGAGCTGCAGCTTTTGCAGGATGCCGCTGTAAAAAGCAATCTTGCCGCCGGGCATGCAAAACGCATTGACCTGGCCCGAGCCCAGCAGATTGACCTCCCAGCGCCAGTCCCTGGCGCGCTCGTTCCAGGGGATGGCAAACGGAATCAGCCGCTGGGCAATGCTGCGCAGGCGTCGCAGCTGCGGGTTGTCGGCGCCGGCCAGGGCGTCCTTGTCGGCCGCTTGCCGGAGCATTTGAGCGTATTGCTGGGCCGCAGAGCGCTCGACCTGGTCGGCCGGAACCAGTTTGCTGAAGGCCGAATTGCCGCCGACTTCCACGCCTTCGCGCGCCTGCGCGCTGCAGGGCGCTAGTGGTGCCAGCAGCAAGGCGCCAGCAAGACAGGGCAGCAAAACAGCAGAGCGAACACGGTAGAACACGGTCAAACTTCCTTGGGAGGGGTGCAGGTATTATTCATCGATGACTGATTCCCTGCACGAACCGGCTGCGGCGGCGGCCCGCCCCGCTGGCCTGGACCTGCTGCGGGTGTACCTGGAGCCGGCCAGCCTGCGCATGCTGTCCCTGGGGTTTTCGGCGGGGCTTCCCCTGTTGCTGGTGTTTGGGACGCTCAGTTTTTGGCTGCGTGAAGCCGGGGTCGACCGCAGCACGATTGGCTTTTTGAGCTGGGTCGGCCTGGCCTACGGTTTCAAGTGGGTCTGGTCCCCGCTGGTGGACCGCATGCCGATTCCGGTGCTCACCCGGCTGCTCGGGCGCCGGCGCAGCTGGCTACTGCTGGCGCAGGCGATGGTGATCGCCGGCCTGGCCGGCATGGCGCTGGGCGACCCGCGCCAGGCGCTGGCGCCCATGGTCTGGTGTGCCATTGTGGTGGCCGTGGGCTCTGCCACCCAAGACATTGCGCTGGACGCCTTTCGCATCGAGTCCGCTGACAGCCGCCACCAAGCGGCACTTGCCGCCACCTACCAGACCGGCTACCGCCTGGCCATGATTTGGGCGGGTGCGGGCGCCCTGTGGGTTGCCGCCCGCGCCGAAGCCGGGGTGGCTGCGGCAACGGCGGCGTACCAGCCGGGGGCCTGGCACACCGCCTACCTGGTCATGGCCGCGAGCATGCTTCCGGGGGTGGCAACGGTGCTGTTGTCGCGCGAACCGCAGCAGGCGCCATTGCCGCCGGCCCGGAATGCCGCCGCCTGGCTGCGCAGTGCCCTGGTGGAGCCGTTTGCCGAGTTCATCGGCCGCTACCGTTGGCAGGCTGTGCTCATTCTGGGGCTGATTGCGACCTACCGCATCAGCGATGTGGTGATGGGCATCATGGCCAATCCGTTCTATGTCGATATGGGCTACAGCAAGGACGAGGTGGCAGCGGTCACCAAGATCTATGGCGTGGTGATGACCCTGGTGGGCGCCTTTGTCGGTGGCTCGCTGGCCCTGCGCCTGGGGGTCATGCGGGTGTTGATGCTGGGCGCGGCGCTGAGCGCCGCCAGCAACCTGCTTTTTTCCTGGCTTGCAGGCCAGGGCCACGATGTGAGCAAACTGATTTTTGTCATCTCCGCCGACAACCTGGCCAGTGGCATCGCGTCCAGCGCTTTCATCGCCTACCTGTCGTCGCTCACGAACGTGAACTATTCCGCCACCCAGTACGCCCTGTTCAGCTCCATGATGCTGCTGCTGCCCAAGTTCGTAGCGGGCTATTCCGGCGTCTACGTCGACCACCTGGGCTACGCCAGCTTCTTCACGGCCACCGCGCTGCTCGGCGCGCCGGTGCTGCTCCTGGTGTGGCTGGCATCGAGAATAAAATCTGCCCCGAGCCCTTGATTTACTTGGGCCTACTGCTATTATTTTAGTAGCGATTAAGTATTGGATTTTTACCTTTCTTTACCGCCACCGGGCATGGCAGTGGTATCCCCGCCGGGGGCCCAGGACTACACTGGCACCATGCAACACCACCTGCTGCTGATCGAGGACGATGACCGGCTCGCCGCGATGGTCGCCGAGTACCTGGGGCAAAACGGGTTTCGCGTCAGCCTCGCGCCAAACGGCCAGGCCGGCATGGCCGGCCTGTCGCCAGGCACCGCCCTCCTGCCCGACCTGGTGATCCTGGACCTGATGCTGCCCGACATCGATGGCCTGGAAGTGTGCCGGCGCATCCGCGCCCTGCCCGCGCCGGCCTCGGGGACTCCGATCCTGATGCTGACTGCCAAGGGCGACCCGATGGACCGCATCATCGGCCTGGAGATGGGTGCAGACGACTACCTGCCCAAGCCGTTCGAGCCGCGCGAACTGCTGGCGCGGGTGCGCGCGGTATTGCGCCGCAAGGTGGAGTCGCCAGCCACTGCGGACCACACGCTGCGCTTTGGCTCGCTGGCGATTGACCGTGATGCGCGCAGCGTTGTGGTGGCCGAGACTGTGTGCGACCTGACCTCCTACCAGTTTGACCTGTTGCTGGCGCTGGCCGAGCGCGCTGGCCGCGTGCTGACGCGCGACCAGATCATGGAAGCGGTGCGGGGCCGCGAGCTCGAAGCGTTTGACCGGTCGATCGATGTGCACATGGGGCGGATCCGGGCGGCGATTGAGTCTGACCCCAAAGACCCCAAGCGCATCCTGACGGTGCGCGGTGTGGGCTACGTTTTCGCGCGCCACCAGGACTGAGCGTGTTTTTCCGCCGCCTCTATATCCGCATCTGGCTGGCCGTGGTGCTGGCCGTGGCGGTGCTGACGCTGCTGGTGGGCTACGCCTGGCAAATGGCGGCAGAGCCCCCCCTGCGCGAGGTGGTGGTGCGCAACGACGGGGGCGAAATCATCGGCAGCGGACGCATGCGCATGGTGCGGCCCGAAGGCCTGCGCGATGCGGAGCACGCCGAAGAAGTGCCGGCGCCGGGACGCTTTGGCGCCGGGCCGGAGTTCACCGTGCGCATGC
>Ga0007791_10000102_pt1 | contig 21653 bp, 17 predicted proteins | sample CryBogmetaGMA05M_FD_60368 | JGI IMG/M metagenome (GOLD analysis project Ga0007791, IMG submission 60368) | Freshwater microbial communities from Crystal Bog, Wisconsin, USA - MA0.5M | ecosystem: Environmental > Aquatic > Freshwater > Lake | place: Crystal Bog, Wisconsin, USA | collected 2009-07-06 | reverse complement strand
CTCTGAAAATGGGCAACCTCAATGTGGACATGTGGTACGGCGTGCTGGCTCCGGCCGCCATGCCCCCGGCCGACATCGAGCGCTTGAGCCTGGCGCTGCGGGACATCCTGGCCTTGCCCTCCGTGGCGACTGCTTTCGAGACGCAGGGCATGACGCCCGAGCACAGCACGCCCGATGCCTTCCGCCAATTGATGGCCGCCGATGCCCAGCGTTGGGCCGAGTTGATCAAGGTGCAAGGCATCACGGTCGACTGATGGATCCGATGATTGACCACAACGTGACGATGAACATTTCTGCAACGCCGCAGTGTGATGCAGAAGTGGTGATCGTGGGGGGCGGGCCTGTCGGCATGGGGCTGGCGGTTGAACTGGGGCAGCGCGGGGTGCGCTGCATCGTCGTCGAGCGCTATGTACATCCGCAGCCCATCCCCAAAGGCCAGAACCTGACGCAGCGCACGATGGAGCATTTCCATTTTTGGGGTGCCGAAAAACAGTTGCGTGCAGCACGAACGATTCCTCCGGAGTACGGCATTGGCGGCCTCACCGCGTACGGCACGCTCCTGGGCCCCTATTCCCACGATTGGCTGCAACGCGACCTGGTCAAGCAGTATTACTACCAGGCGAACGAGCGTCTGCCGCAGTACGTGACCGAGGCAGTGCTCCGCGAGCGGGTGGCGCAATTGCCATCCGTTCAAACGCTGTACGGTTGGGACGCTGCATCGATTGTCCAGGACGAAGAGGGCGTGACGGTATCCATCACCGAACGTGCAGGCGGCACAGGGGGCGAAGTACGCACGGTGCGCGCGGCCTACCTCGTTGGCTCCGACGGCAGCGGCTCGCGGGTGCGTGAGCAGGCCGGTCTGACGCAAACGCTGACGGCGCACGACCGCATGATGGTGCTGCTGGTTTTTCGGTCCACCGAATTGCACGAATTGCTGAAGTGTTACCCCGGCAAGTCGTTCTACAACGTGCTGCAGCCAGCGCTTCAGGGCTACTGGAAATTCTTCGGCCGGGTCGATCTCGGCAACACTTGGTTCTTTCATGCACCCGTGCCGGCGGGCACCACGGCAGAAAATTTCGATTTCCGCGCCTACCTGCATGAGTCGGTCGGCGCAGCGTTTCAAGTCGAGTTCGAGCACATCGGTTTCTGGGACCTGCGCTTTGCCCTGGCCGATTCCTACCGGGCCGGGCGGATTTTCATTGCGGGCGACGCGGCGCACAGCCATCCGCCCTATGGTGGCTATGGCATCAACTCGGGCCTGGAAGATGCCCGCAACATCGGCTGGAAACTCGCTGCTGTGTTGCAGGGCTGGGGCGATTCAAAGTTGCTGGATTCTTTTGATGCCGAGCGCAGACCGGTGTTCCGGTCGACGATCGATGACTTCATCGCCAAGTCCATAGAGAACGACCGCGACTTTCTGGATACCTTCAGCCCGCAGCGTGATCTTGCCGCGTTCGAGGCCGCCTTGCAGGCCCGCGCAAGCGGAGCGGTTGGTGAAGTGCAGGCCTTCGAGCCCCACTACGAAGGCTCGCCCATCGTGGAGCGCCCTCCCGGCGAACATGGCCTCAGCAGTGCGAAGGGGTCACACCGCTTTGAGGCCAGGGCCGGCCATCACCTTGCGCCCGCCGTGCTGGGTTCAGGTACCAACGTGTTTGAGCTGCTGGGTTCCGGGTTTACCTTGTTGGCATTGGGCGCTGCGTCGGAATCCGTCCAGGTATTCCGCGGAGTTGCTGCCGCACTGAAGCTGCCGCTGACGGTGATAGAAGCGCCTGCCGTGGGTGAAGCGGCACGTTACGGTGCCACCTTGGTGCTGGTCCGGCCGGACCAGTTCGTCGCCTGGTCGACCTCCGAGGCGCATATTGCTGCCTCTGCGGCACGTCGAATTCTTCAACATGCAAGAGGTGCCGACGCACACTCCGAATAAGGCCACAAGCCATGCGGCGTTTCAACACCCATGCACAAGCCGCTCCATCCATAGAATAACCAAGCCATGACTGACCTACAACAGGCGCCACCCCTGCCCGACCACCTGTCGATTGATCCCCGCAGCCCCCACCATGTTGCAGCCTGCTTTGGGCACGAGATTGGCATTCGTCTCAACGGCAAAGAGCGTGGCGATGTTGAGGAATACTGCATCAGCGGCGGCTGGGTCAAGGTTCCCGCTGGCAAGGCGCTGGACCGAAAAGGCAAGCCGCTACTGATCACGCTCAAAGGAACGGTGGAAGCCTTCTATCGCTAACGACGGTAACAAAAACCCCCGCAGACGCATGCAGCGCCGGCGGGGCTTGTGAAATGCTTATTTCCGCTGGGGTAGCCTATTTGGCGCTCACAGTCACCGCAACTGTGGCCTGCGCGCTCAGCCCGGCACCGTCCACCACCGTCACTTTCAGGCTGTAGTTTCCGGCAATCGGGTTGGGCCAATTCGCTGTAAGGGTGAATCCGCTGCCCGAAAAGCCCATGCCCAGGGGTACGCCCGAGATAGAGACCGACAGGGAGGTCGCGCCGGGGTCGGAGATGCTGATCGTGCCAGTCAGGGGTTTGCCCGCCACGCCGCTGATGGCCCCCGCGGTGATTACCGGACCCGCTGCGCTGATTTTGACGGTCATGACGCCTTGGCCGCTCAGGCCGGTCTTGCTGTCCTTGGCGATCACAGTCACGTTGTAGCTACCCAGCACCGGGCTGGCCCAGCTCAGCACGCCCGCGCTGCTGATGGCCATGCCGGCGGGAGCGCCACTCAGGGTGTAGGAGACGGGGTTGGGCGCCGTTGTGACAACGGTGTACGACAGCGCCGATCCGGGCTTGCCATTGATGGTCGCGGCATTGACGACCGGGGCTGAAATCGCCGAGATCGCCACCGAATAAACCCCTTGGCCACTCAATCCCGTCTTGCTGTCCTTGGCAATTACAGTCACCGCGTATGTACCCACCACCGGCGTCGGCCAGGTCACAACTCCGGTGCTGCTGATGGCCATGCCGGCGGGCGCTCCGCTCAGGGTGTAGGTGACCGGGTTGACAGCGCTCACCGACGTCGTGAAGGACAGGGGTGTGCCGACGACAGCACTGATGGCCGAACCGGTGACGACCGGGGCAGTCGCTGTGCCGGTGCCGGCCAAGGCGCTCAGCAGGCCACTCACATTGGGCGTTCCCAGCCCGGTCGGCACGTCGTAGCCGGCCTTGGCGGTACACAGCGCGCAGGTGCCATCGCTGCCTTTGGTAATGTCGGTAAAGACACTGGCGTAGGTTCCCGGGACGGTAGAAATCTGTCCGTACAGCACCGCATGGGGCGAACCGAGGGCGGGCTTGCTGGAGAGCGCGCGGGTCGCGTTGGCAATCGCAATCAGACCAGCCCACTGGGGCGTAGACAGGCTGGTGCCGCCCACACTCATCCAGCTTGGTGTGGTCGCACCTGGCGTCATCACCGCCACGTACTGGCCCGAGGCAGGGTCTGCATTAAAGGCAACGTCGGCAACAGCACGCCGTGTCACTGTGCCCAGGCCGGGAACGGCGTTGGTCTGGTAGCTCGGCGCAGGCGTGTAGGCGCTGACGCCGCCACCGGTCCCCGACCAAACAATTTCCGATCGGGTGCCGGTACCCGAATAGCTCAGCGTGGTTCCACCCACCGCCACCACATTGGGCGACACCGAAGGCCAGGACACTGCAGCGCCCGAGTCGCCAGTCGCAGCCAAGTAGGTCATATTGGCCGCAGTGAATGCCGAATCTACCGACGCGGTCCAGTTGCCTTCCAGCGCACCAAAGCTCATCGAGACGATGCCGGGTCCCATGGCGTTGGCCAGTTTGATGCCGCCCAGGAGGCTGTTGAGCGAAGCATCTGCCGATTCAATGAGCACAATGCGCGCCAGGGGCGCCGTTGCATGCGCCCACTGCACATCCAGCGCGATTTCCGTCGCCCAGCCTGCGTTGTAAGCGGGCGCGGTGCCGGTCATGCCGCCGGTGGCGGTGTTGTACACCACGGAAAATTCGCAAGCAGTTGCCGAGGCTTTGCCCAGGGGAAGGGCGGCAGTGGCGGCAATTGCTTTGGTCGTGCAAGCGGGCAGACCGAACTTCTGGTTGAACGCTGCCAGCTCGGCCGCTGCATTCGGGTTGTGCTGGGCGTCAACGATGTAAATGGTCTGGCCTGCGCCCATTTGTGCCGCTTGCGTGGCCGACAGTCCGGACCAGGACGTTGGCAGGGCGGGCAGCCCGTAGGCTGCGCGGATCTGTGCCGGGGTGTAGGTCGTGACTGTGCTGCCAGCCGCCATGGGCACGGCGTTGCCGTCAGGCGCTACTGCGCGGTTGCGGGCGGCGTGCATGGACTTGGGCGCCTGCAAGTCCTGTACTGTCAGGCGCCGGGTGGACAGATCGCTGAGGTCCGCGGACAGGGTTTGGCTGCGCGGTGCCTGGTTGGCCGATGCCTCGCTGTACATCGCATCAGCGTCACCCGGGTCTGCCAGCAGCGCCGGTGCCGCGTGAAAATAGGGCTGGGCCAACTGCGTGGCGACCGCATCAGGCAGCGTCACCATGTCGAGCTGCAAGCTTGTGGAGCCGGTGGCCACCAGCACAGGTTCTTGCGCCGGCGATGCGACAGTGCTTTCACCGCCCCCGCAGCCGCTCAACACAATGGAACCTGAGGCAAGCAATGCGCCAGCCCAGGACAAGGGATTGACAGACAGGGAGAAGTTTTTCATGGCATCCACGCTCCAAAAAAGGGCGAGGGCCACGCTCTGACGATGTTGTGTTTAACACCGGCAACCCCGCTGCCGTGGCGCTTGCGCGCTGTAGGCCGGTGGCTTTGCGTCCCTGTCTTTCAACAGGTTTGCCCTCTAAAACTCTGCTAACTGCAGAACATGGGACAAACTTTACACCAGTTTTCCGAAGCTTCAAGTACTTTGCAAAAATATTTTTGAAGCGTCCGAATTCTGTGCCGTATGGCGCGCAGGGTGGTGCTGACGGGCATTGTGGCCTTTCTTGACATCGCGCAAGGAGGCCGGCGGCGTCCACGCCGACACTGGCCTGCAGTGGGTCCAGGGGTGGTCCGCGTTGTCGTCTGTCCGGGTGCTTGATGTATGTTGTCTTCTCCAAAGTTCCGCTGGCGGCTGGCGGTTATCGGGTTGGCGGTGGTGGTGGGTGGCGTGCTGGGCGTGCGCTGGTGGCGAGGCACACCGGTCAGCACCGAACATGCCGTGCGCCGAGATTTCGTGCAGACGCTTGTGGCCAGCGGACGCGTCGAAAATCCGCACCGAGTGGATATTGGCGCGCAGATCACTGGCACAGTTCGGCGCGTGCCGGTGCGGGAGGGACAGGCGGTTCGCGCCGGTGATGTGCTCATCGAGTTGGTGGATCTTGAATTGCGCTCGGCCGAACTGCAAGCCGACATTGCGGTAGCGCAGGCACATGCCCGCTTGCGCCAGCTCACGGAAGTGCAGCGGCCCATGGCTGAGCAAAGCCAGCGCCAAGCGCAGGTCAATCTGGACAATGCGCGCGCCATTCAAGGTCGCAACGAGGATCTTTTCGCCCGGCAGTTCATCGGCGAGGCCGCACTGCAAGAGTCGCGCAGGGCCGCTGACTTTGCCGAGGCGCAGTGGCTTTCTGCGCAAAAGCAGTGGGATTCCACAGGGGCCAGCGGCAGCGATTACGCGATGGCCCAGACCGCCGTGGCCCAGGCCCAGGCCAGTGCGCAGGCGGCCCACGCACGCGCCGCCTACGCCACCATCCGGGCGCCCGCGGCGGGCCTCCTGATCGGGCGCAGTGTCGAAGCCGGCGACGTCGTCCAGCCCGGCAAGGTGCTGATGACGTTGTCACCGCAAGGTGACGCGCAACTGGTGCTGTCGATTGACGAAAAAAATCTCCGCCTGATTGCGCTGGGCCAGCAGGCCCTGGCCTCTGCCGACGCGTATCCCCAGCAAAAGTTCCCGGCCGAAGTGGCCTACATCAACCCGGGCGTGAACCCGCAGACCGGCGCGGTCGAGGTCAAGCTCAATGTCGCTCGCGCGCCCGCCACGCTGCGCCAGGATATGACGGTGTCGGTGGACATTGAACTCGCGCGCAGGGACCAGGCGCTGCTGCTCCCCCTTGCCGTGGTGCATGACATCGAGCGTGCCGCACCGTGGGTCTTGCAGTCGGCGCAGGGCATTGCCGTCAAGGTGCCGGTGCGCATCGGTTTGCGCAGCGGCGGTTGGGTGGAAGTGCTGCAGGGCCTCGGGGAAGGGGCCGCGGTGATTGCCGCTCCGCCGGGCGTGGCTCCGGGTGCGCGCGTGCACCCCGGCCCCTGAGCACGCACGATGGGCACCGCCTGGCTTCCGTTGGAGTGGATTGTGTCCCTGCGGTTCCTGCGCGAGGGCCGGTTGCAGACGGTGTTCATCATCACCGGCGTGGCCATTGGCGTGGGCGTGATTGTCTTCATGTCTGCCTTGCTGTCGGGCATGCAGGCCAACTTTATTCGCCGGGTGCTTTCCACCCAGTCCCACATTCAGCTTTTGCAGCCTCAGCAGGTCACCCGCCCCTTGCGCTCCGCAGGCCGGTCCGGTACCGGGCCTGTGGAAGGGGCCATCGTGCAGCCGCCGTTGCAGCAAAACAAGTCCATAGACCAGTGGCAGGCGGTGGTCCAGCAGGTGCGCGCCATGGCGGGCGTCAGGGTGGTCTCGCCGGTGGCGAACGGCCCCTTGCTAGTGGTGCGGGGCAGCTCCACCAAGGCAGTCAATATCACGGGTATTGAGCCGGAATCGTATTACCGCATCGTCAACCTGGATGAAAAACTGTTGCGCGGGGTCTCCCGGCTGGCGGCGTCCGACGTCATGATCGGCAGCGAACTTGCGGCGGACCTGGGGGTGGATGTGGGCGACAAGCTGCATGTCACCTCCGCTGCCGGGCGGTCCAGTGTGCTGACCATTTCCGGTGTGTTTGATCTGGGTAACCGGGGCTCCAACCGCCGCGACACCTTCACCACCCTGCACACGGCACAGAGCCTGCTCGACATGCCCGGCGGTGTCTCGACCCTGGAAGTGACCGTGCAGGACATTTATGCCGCCGAAACCATTGCCCAGCAGATTGCGGTACTCACCGGGGTCGAGGCCGACAGCTGGATCAAGAACAGCGCGCAGTTCTTCGCCGCCGTGAGCGCACAGACCACGGCCAATACGGCCATCCGCTTTTTTGTGGGCTTGTCGGTGGCGTTTGGCATTGCCAGCGTGCTGGTGGTGTCTGTGGTGCAAAAGTCGCGCGAGATCGGCATCTTGCGTGCCATGGGCATTTCGCAGGGCCAAATCCTGCGGGTGTTTTTGCTGCAGGGCGGCTTGCTGGGCTTGGGCGGGGCTGTGGCGGGCTGTGGCGTGGGTGCGCTGGCGATCTTCTTGTGGAAGCGGCTGGCGCTCAACGCCGATGGAACGGTGATGTTCCCGCTGGAAATGGAAGCGCCCCTGTTCGTTTCGGCGCTGGTGCTGGCAGGGCTGACCGGACTGGTGGCCGCCTTTGCGCCGGCACTGCGCGCCGCCCGCATGGACCCGGTGGTGGCTATTCGTGGCTGAGGATGTTGTCGTGCGCCTGCGGGGCGTGAAAAAAGCCTTCAATCCGGGCACCCCGCTGGAGACCGAGGTGCTGCATGGCATTGATCTCACCCTGCGTCGCGGCGATTTTTGCGCCGTGATGGGGCCGTCCGGCTCCGGTAAAAGCACACTGCTCAACCTGATTGGGCTGCTCGACCGGCCCAGCGCCGGTACGCTCGAAGTCTGTGGCGAAGAAACCACCGCCCTGGACGATCGCGCGTTGACCCGGCTACGCGGTCACAACATCGGGTTTGTGTTTCAGTACCACCACCTGCTGACCGCCTTCACCGCAGTCGAAAACGTCATGATCCCCAAGCTCGGTGCGCGCGGCTTTCCCAGCGCACAGATGCGCCAGGAGGCGCAGGCCCTCATTGAGAGCGTGGGCCTCAAGCCTTGGGGCAACAATCTGGCCGGCAATTTGAGTGGTGGCCAGCAGCAGCGCGTCGCCATCGCCCGGGCGCTGGCCATGAACCCTGCCCTGGTGCTGGCCGATGAGCCGACCGGGAATCTGGACACCAAGAGCGCCGACGCGGTGTTTGACCTGCTGCGCGACTTTAATCGCCGCCAGGGCACCACCGTGCTGTTTGTGACCCACAATCCCGCGTTGGCCGCGCGCTGCGACAAGACCATTGAGGTGGTCGACGGTCGCATCACCGGGTAGCTCGCCGTGGCAGCCTTTTCAGGGTTGCGGACTCACCTCCAGCCGGCGCAAATCGAAGCCTTTTTTCTCCAGTCGCTCCAGCAGTTCCGCATAGGCCTGTGGGCTGACCTGCGGCGTCCTGGACAGGATCCAGAGGTACTCCCGCTTCGGTTCGCTTACCGCCACCAGCTGGTACTGGGCATCGAGGTCGATTACCCAGTAATCGCCCCACACCATGGGCAAAAACGACAACCAGGCCGGGGCAAAACGCGCCTGCAGCCGGGGGGATGTGGCAGCGCCAATCTGGCGGGCCGCGCCAACGGCTTCTTCGGTCTCGCCGCTCTCCCGGATGCAACGGTTGACGACGTGCACTGTGCCGTCAGCCAGGGCGCTGTACTGGGCCCATGTGTTGCGGACACACTGTTTCTGAAACCAGTTGGGGAATTTGGCAATTTCGTACCAGGTCCCCATGTAGCGCGGCACGTCCAGCGCCACAATGGTGGTCAGTGCCGTCGCCGGCACCTCCGCTGCCCAAGCACTTGCGGCACACAGGCTGACCACGATGGCCGCCCACTTGACCGGCGTCAGGGGCCTGACATGCAATTTGTTCATGGAGCAGCCGGGAGTTTGCGTAAAGGCCATAGGCATTGCAGTATGAACCATGTGGCGCATACATGCGTGCCGCAATTGGACGAAAATGCCCCGTCATGACAAGACCGATTAATTTTTGCTGAGGCCAGACCATGCAAGACGATGAACGCTGCTGTGGAACCGGAACCTGCCTGATCAACGCCGAGGGTGTGTGCTGGTGCGGTCAGCAATGGAACGGCCAGGAAATGTGCCGCCCCCAGGCCGCAGACCAAGAGCGCCAGAAGGCGCCTGCCCCACCGACCTCGCAGGCCGGCGACGCATGAGCCCCATGGACACACCGACCATGAAGAGCCTGCATGGCGTGGCCCTCTCCATGCTCGACCTGGTTTCCGTGCGCGAGGGCGGATCGGTAGCCGATGCGATTGCGGTGGCTGTGGCCACCGCGCGGCATGCCGAGTCGCTGGGGTTCACGCGCTACTGGCTGGCCGAGCACCACAACATGCCGGGGCTGGCCTGCTCGTCCACCGCAGTGCTGGTCGGGCATATTGCGGCGGCGACGCGCAGCATGCGCGTGGGCTCGGGCGGCATCATGCTGCCCAACCATGCGCCACTGGTCGTGGCCGAAGCCTTCGGTACGCTGGCCGAAATTTATCCGGGCCGTATCGACCTGGGCTTGGGCCGCGCACCGGGCACCGACCGGCTCACCATGCGGGCCCTGCGGCGCGACCGGGTGGAAACCGAGGAAGACTTTCCCCGCGAAGTGATGGAGCTGCAGCGCCTGCTCGGTCCGCGCCAGCCCGGGCAGCAGGTGGTGGCCACGCCGGGGGCGGGCACTTGTATTCCGATCTGGCTGTTGGGTTCGAGCCTGTTTTCGGCGCAGCTCGCCGCCCATCTGGGCCTGCCCTACGCCTTCGCCTCCCACTTTGCCCCGCGCATGCTCATGCAGGCGCTGGCGGTGTACCGGTCCGGGTTCCGCCCGTCTGCCGTGCTTCCAAAGCCTTACGCCATCGTCTGTGTGCCCCTGGTGGCAGCCACCACGGATGAGGACGCCGAGTACCTCGCCAGCAGCATTTACCAGCGGGTGCTCGGTATCCTTACCGGCGAGCGGCGTGCGCTGCAGCCACCGGTCAGAAACTTCATGGCCCAGCGCAATGCCGCCGAGGTGGCAGCAATCCGCGACTTCCTGGGAATGGCCGTGGTGGGCGGTCCGCAAACCGTCAGGCAGCGCCTGGAAACCATCGTCGAGCAGACCCAGGCCGATGAGCTGATGCTGGCCTGCGATGTATTTGACCCCGCGCTGCGCCTGCGTGCCCTCGACATGGCCAGCCAGGCGCACCAGGAGCTGGAGTGCCTGGTGTGAGCATTCCTGTCGGGCCGGACACGATCTCCCATGGCATCCAGCTGGCAGTCGCGCCCGTGTTTTTGCTGACGGCCGTCGCTGCCATGATTGGCGTGGTGGCCAACCGGCTGGCGCGCATCATTGACCGGGCCCGGTTGGTGGAAACCGGGCTGGACCCGGCGCAGGCCCCCCTGCCGCAGGACCCCGCCTGGAAGGAGTTGGGCGAGCTGCGTACCCGCGGCCTGCTGGCCAATGGCAGCATTGGCCTCTTGACCCTGTGCGCGTTTCTGATCGGCGCCACCATCGTGGTGCTGTTCCTGGGGGAGACCATTGACCTGCCGGTGATGCGGCTGTCGATTTACAGCTTTCTGGCCGGACTGGTGTGTTTTTTGCTGGCGCTGGCCTGCTTCTTTGCAGAAACCATGATCGCCACCCGCCTCCTGAATTTCGGCAAGTTCCGCGCTGCGCCCTGACTAGACAGTGCTCAGCTGGGGCTGCGCTCCACCTGCACGGCGCAGTCATAAAACGTTGGCGCATGGCCCATGTCGGTCAGGCGCTGGCTGGTCAGCTCATTCACATTGGTGCCATCGCGCCCGAGTTTTCGCCACCAGATGCCCAGGCCGTTGACCACACCCGGCCGCGCGCGGTGGTTCACGTCTGCGGCACAGCAGTAGCTGCCCCGGTCGTTGAACACCCGCACCCAGTTGCCCGACGCAATGCCGCGCGCGGCAGCGTCATCGGCGTGCATTTCCAGCAGCGGCTGGCCTTCGATGGCGCGCAGGCTCTTGACGTTCACAAAGGTGCTGTTGAGAAAGTTGCGCGCCGGTGGCGAGATTATGGCCAGCGGGTAGCGGCCATCCGGCTGCGGCAGTTCGTGGTTGGGCAGGTAGTCGGGCAGGCCGTCCAGGCCCTGCTTGGCCAGGCGCTCGCTGTAAAACTCGCATTTTCCGGAGGGCGTGGGGAAGCCGCCCTGCGCAAAGGGCGCCTCGGGCAGCGCCAAGGTGGCAAAGCCGTGTTCCAGCAGGGTGTCAAAGTTGACCTGGCCACCGAACGCTACCCGGGCAATGGCCAGGTCATCGTCCTGGAAGCAAGGCTCGGTGTAGCCCATGTGGCGCGCCAGGTCCCGAAATATCTGCGTGTTGCTGCGGGCCTGGCCCAGCGGCGCAATGGCCGGGCGGTTCAACAGCACGTCCGTGTGGCCGTAGCTGCCATGGACGTCCCAGTGCTCCAACTGGGTCGTGGCCGGCAGCAGGTAGTCGGCATAGTCCGCGGTGTCGGTCTGGAAGTGCTCCAGCACCACGGTAAAAAGGTCTTCGCGCGCAAACCCCTGCACCACCCGGCCGGACTCCGGCGCCACGGCTACCGGGTTGCTGTTGTACACCACCAGTGCCTCCACCAGCGCTCGGCCGGTCTCCGGGTTGGTGCGCAGCAGATCGTCACCGATGGTGCTCATGTTGATGGTGCGTGGCGCCGGTCCCTGGCGCAGGTCAGGCCGCTCCAGTGCATCGTCGTCATACGGAAAAGCGCCGGAGCTCGACAGCAGCACCCCACCCGCCCGGTGCCGCCAGGCGCCGGTCAGGGCCGGCAGGCAGGCAATGGCGCGCACCGCGTTGCCGCCGCCGCGCACGCGCTGCAAGCCGTAGTTCATGCGGATGGCAGCGGGCTGCCCGGCTGCGCAGGTCTGGCCATAGTCGCGCGCCAGGTCCATCACCTCGTCTGCGCGGATGCCGCAAACCTCTGCCACGCGGACGGGTGGCCACTGCAGCGCGCGCGCGCGCAGCGCGTCCCTGCCCAGCGTGTAGCGCGCAAGGTAGTCGTGGTCGAGCCAGTCGTTGCGGATCAGCTCGTGCATCAGGCCCAGCGCCAGCGCCGCGTCCGTGCCGGGGCGCAAGGCAATATGGACATGGCATTTTTCGGCCGTTTCCGTGGTGCGCGGGTCAATGCACACCAGTTTGGCGCCCAGGCGCTTGGCGGTTTGCACGTGGCGCCAGAAATGCAGGTTGCTGGCAATTGAGTTGCTGCCCCAGATGAGGATCAGCCGCGACTCGGCGAAAAACTCCACCCGGGTCCCCGTCTCGGCGCCCAGCGTGTGCACCAGGGCCTCGCCCCCGGCCGATGAACAGATGGTGCGTTCCAGCGCAGCCGCGCCCAGCCGGTTGAAAAAGCGGCCCGCCATGCTTTCGCCCTGCACGAGGCCCATGGTGCCTGCGTAGCTGTAGGGCAGTATGGCCTGTGCGTCCCTGGCGGCAATGGCCTGCAGGCGCGCGGCAATGTCGGTGAGTGCGTCTTCCCAGCTGACGGCTTCAAACTGCCCGCTGCCCTTGGGCCCCACCCGCTTGAGCGGGTGCAGCAGCCGTTCGGGGTGGTAGGTGCGCTCCGCGTAGCGCGACACCTTGGTACACAGGCTGCCGTGGGTGTGGGGGTGGTGGGGGTTGCCATGCACTGCAATGGCCACGCCATCTTGCACTGTGGTGACCATGGAGCAGGTATCCGGGCAATCGTGCGGGCAGGCACCGAGCACGGCGAAGGTGCCAGCGCCTGCGGGAGGGTCGGTCAGAGGCTTCATGGGCTCCATTGTAAAGCGTGCAGCGCCATAATGTTGCGCATGAACCTGATCGACCCCATTGTTTCAGCCGCCAGCGAAATCGCCGCCATCCGCCGCGACCTCCATGCGCACCCGGAACTGTGTTTCAAGGAAGTCCGCACGGCCGACGTGGTGGCCCAGCGGCTCACGGCCTGGGGCATCCCGGTGTACCGCGGGCTGGGCACTACGGGCGTGGTGGGCGTAGTCAAGGCGGGCACGTCTAACCGCGGCATTGGCCTGCGCGCCGACATGGACGCGCTGCCCATGCAGGAGTCCAACACCTTTGCCCACGCCAGCCGGTACGCCGGCACGATGCACGCCTGCGGCCACGACGGCCACACCGCCATGCTGCTGGCGGCAGCCCGGCATTTTTCGACCCACCGCAACTTTGACGGCACGGTGTACCTGATCTTCCAGCCGGCCGAAGAGGGCGGCGGGGGCGCGTGCGAGATGGTCAAGGAAGGCTTGTTCGAGCAATTCGCCATGGATGCCGTGTTTGGCCTGCACAACTGGCCCGGCATGGCGCAGGGCCAGTTTGCCGTCAGCGCCGGCCCGGTGATGGCGTCGAGCAACGAGTTCAAGATCACGCTGCGCGGCAAGGGCGGCCACGCCGCCATGCCGCACATGGGGGTGGATCCGGTGCCCGTGGCCTGTCAGATGGTGCAGGCCTTCCAGACCATCATCAGCCGCAACAAGAAACCGATTGATGCCGGCGTGATTTCCGTCACCATGCTGCATGCCGGCGAAGCCACCAATGTCATCCCCAACAGCTGTGAGTTGCAGGGAACGGTGCGCACCTTCACCTTTGAAGTGCTCGACCTGATCGAGCAGCGCATGCGCGAAGTCGCGCAGCACACGGCCGCAGCCTTTGGTGTGGCCTGTGAATTCACGTTCCGCCGCAACTACCCCCCCACCATCAACGCCGCCCACGAGGCCGACTTTGCCCGGGGCGTCATGGCTGACATTGTGGGTGCAGACAACGTCCTGGCCCAGGAGCCCACCATGGGCGCAGAAGATTTTGCCTACATGCTCATGGCCCGGCCGGGCTGCTATGTGTTTTTGGGCAATGGGGACGGCGCCCACCGCGGCATCGGCCACGGCGGCGGCCCGTGCACGCTGCACAACCCCAGCTACGATTTCAATGACGACCTGATCCCCCTGGGCGCCACCTACTGGGTGCGGCTGGCGGAGCAGTGGCTCGCTCCTCAGTCCTGAGCGGGAAAACGCAGCTGCGCCAGGTGCAGCAAGCCGTCGAAGATCAGGTTGTCCACCAGCTCAAAGGGCCGGGTCATGCTCGGGGCCATCTTCCAGCCGGCGCCGCCGGTCATGATGCACTTGGGCTCCACCCCGCAGTGTTGGCGCACATGCTGCACCATGCATTCCACTGCGCCGGCGATGGCATAGGTGCCTCCGCTGGTCAGTGCATCGCTGGTGTTGGTGGGAAAGGGTTTGACCTCGCCTGTGGGAACGTGCAGCCCGGCGGTGCCGGACTCCAGGGCGCGCAGCATGATGCCGTGTCCGGGCAGAATCAGTCCGCCCAGGAATTTCCCGGACATGTCTACGGCCTCCACCGTCACGGCCGTGCCGACCATGACCACCACCATGGGCTGTGCTGCGCCCTGCGACAGCATCCGGTGGTAGGCGCCAATGATCGCAACCCAGCGGTCGGCACCGAGGCGGGCGGGGTGGTCGTAGCCGTTGCGCAGGCCGGCTTCCGATTCACTGGCTACCACCCACTGCGGCGTCACGTCCCAGTTTTCCATCTGCTCCATGGCTCGCCGACGCACTGCGTCACCGGCGACCACACAGCCCAGCACCTGGCGAGGCGCGGGCAGGTCCTTCCAGGCACCTTCGGCCAGTTTGTCGATGTTTTCGAGGAATTCCGCGCCGTGGCTGAGCATGGCTGCTCCCGCGCGCTGCGCAGCGTAGAGCGCCCACTTCAGGCGGGTGTTTCCAATGTCCAGCGCAAGAAAGGCCATCCGGTTTACCCCTGGCGCCACGGCAGGCCGGCCAGCCGCCAGCCGCCGCGCTGGCCCCGGTGGGCGTGCGCGTCCGGGTCACCCTCGAAGCCTTGCAGAATGTTGTAGGCCTGCAGGCCCAGTTCGGTGGCGCGCCGCGCCGCAGCGATGGAGCGCACGCCGCTGCGGCACAACAGCAGCACTTTTTTCTCTGCCGGCACCGCGGCGCGCAGGGCGCTATCGAAGTCTGGGTTCATGGCCATTCCCGGCCACTGCTTCCACGCCACCGCAATCGCGCCCGGAACAAAGCCGACCCACTCCCGCTCCGCATCGGTGCGCACGTCCACCAGCACCGCCTCGCCTGCTTGCCACCAGGCATAGGCCAGTTCGCCACTGACGTCGCCGGCGTAGCCGGCGGCTGGTCGCGGTGCGGCCAGGTCGGGGTTGCCGGCGTCGTGGCGCACGCCGGAGCTCAGGTTGGCGGGCACCGCCTCGTCCATGCGTTGTGGCCGTGGCAGGTGCAGCGCATCCATGGCGGCGATGAATTCGGCTTCGGTCTTGCCTGCTACGCGGGCGTTGTGTGCCTTTTCGAAGCTGATGCTCGAGCGGGTGCGGCCCTGGTAATCGTGTCCGGGCCAGACCTGGGTGTCGTCCGGCAGGGCAAACAGGACCTGGGTCAGGCTGCGGTACAGGTCGGCGGCGCTGCCGGACTGGAAATCCGTGCGGCCACAGCCGTTGATGAGCAGGGTGTCCCCGGTAAAAACATGGTCGCGCCAGAGAAAGCACATGCTCCCGCCAGTGTGGCCCGGGGTGTGCAGGGCGGTGATGTGCTCGTTGCCAAAGTTGAGGGTGTCTCCATCACCGAGCTGCACCGCTGCGGTTGCAATGCCGCAACCCTGGGGCGCGGCGGTCCGGGCGCCGGTGTGTTCTGCCAGTTGCCCGGCGCTGGTGATGTGGTCGGCGTGGGCGTGTGTCTCCACCGTCCAGACCAGGCGCAGGCCGTGCTGCTGGAGCAGCGCCACGTCCCGCCCCACTTGCTCTTCGACCGGGTCGATGATGAGGGCCTCGCCCGTGGCTTCGTCCACCAGGATGTAGGTGTAAGTGCTGGACCCTGGGTCAAATAGCTGCAAGGGGTGCATGGCGTTCTCGGGAAAACGGTTTGGACAGTATGCTCTCGGTGGCGTGAACTCTAAAGGAATTTGGATGGCAGGATATCTGCAGGCCCTGGCGGGCGGGATTTTGGTGGGCCTGGCGAGCTGGGCGCTGTTTGCCGGGCTGGGGCGTATTGCCGGGGTCAGCGGCATTCTCAGCACTGCCTGGGTGCGTTCGGAGGAGTCGCCCTGGCGCTGGGCCTTTCTGCTCGGACTCATCGGTGGTGGAGCAGTATTTGCCACCGGCGGCGCTGGCTTGGAGCTTGCCGCGCCGCGTCCGGTCGGGCTGATGCTGCTGGCAGGATTGCTGGTGGGTTTTGGCTCGGTGCTCGGTTCGGGCTGCACCAGCGGCCACGGCGTGTGCGGGCTGGGCCGGCGCTCGGGCCGGTCGCTGGTGGCGGTGGTAACCTTTATGGCCACAGGGTTTGCTACGGTATTTGTAGCGGCAAGCCCAATCATTCCAAAGGCTTGAGTAGGAAATGATGAGTAAAGATGTGCGGATGGAAATGTTGCGCTTGCTGCTGGCCCTGGCCTGCGGCATGCTGTTTGCCGGCGGTCTGGTGCTCTCGGAAATGACGCAGCCGGCCCGGGTGCTCGGCTTCCTGAACGTGGCGGGCATGGCGCAGGGCCCGTTTCCGGGCCGCTGGGACCCGACACTGGCGTTTGTGATGGGCGGCGCGGTGCTGGTCACGCTGGCGGGCTTTGCCTGGTCGCAGCGCCGCGGCGCAACGCCCTGGCTGGCCCCGGTTTTTTCCCAGCCCCTGCGCCAGGCCATTGACCTGCGCCTGGTACTGGGTGCGGCCCTTTTTGGCGTGGGTTGGGGCCTGAGCGGCTACTGCCCCGGGCCTGCGCTGGCGTCGGTTTTGACGGCGGGGCCCGATGTCCTGTACTTCGTGCTGGCCATGCTGGTGGGCATGGCGCTTGCGCGCCGGCTGGTGTAGCCGCCGCGACCCAAATGGTTTACAGTTGACGTTTACGTAAACGTCAATCAGCCCGTGCCGGCCGTGGCCGGACTTTCCAGAGAACGCCCACCATGACCGACCTGTCCGCTGAATTCAAGGCCCTGGCCAACTACCGCCCGACCCACAAAGTGCGCTTTGTCACGGCGGCAAGTCTGTTCGACGGGCACGACGCAGCCATCAACATCATGCGCCGCTTCCTGCAGGGCATGGGCGTCGAGGTCATCCACTTGGGGCACAACCGCAGCGTCGACGAGGTCGTGACCGCCGCGCTGCAGGAAGATGTGCAGGGCATTGCCATCAGTTCCTACCAGGGCGGGCATGTCGAGTACTTCAAATACATGGTCGACCTGCTGCGCAGCCGCGGGGGCGCCCACATCCAGGTGTTTGGCGGCGGCGGCGGCGTGATTGTGGCACCGGAGATCCTCGAGTTGCAGGCCTATGGCGTGGCCCGCATTTACAGCCCCGAGGATGGCCAGAAAATGGGCCTGGCCGGAATGATCGGCGAGATGGTGATGCGCTGCGACAAGGACCTCAGCGGCCTGGCACCGCAGGACCTGACCGCCATTGCGGGCCATACCGAGGCCAGCTGGCGCGCACTCTCGCAGCTGCTCACCGCCATCGAAGCCGATGCACTCAATCCGGCGTTAACCCAGGAAATTCGCGGGCTTGCTGCTAGTAAAAATGTAGCGGTGGTCGGTATTACCGGGACTGGTGGCGCCGGCAAGTCGTCGCTCACCGACGAGCTGATCCGCCGCTTGCGGCTGGACCAGGAGGATGCGCTGCGGGTGGCCGTGATTTCGATCGACCCGAGCCGGCGCAAGAGCGGCGGCGCACTGCTGGGTGACCGCATCCGCATGAACGCGATTTCGCCCTGGCAGCAGGGACCACGCGTCTTCATGCGCTCCCTGGCCTCGCGCGACTTTGGCTCCGAGATCAGTGCCGCCCTGCCGGATGTGATTGCCGCCTGCAAGGTGGCTGGTTTCGACCTGATCGTGGTCGAGACCTCCGGCATTGGCCAGGGGGACGCGGCCATCGTGCCGCATGTCGATGTGCCGCTGTATGTGATGACGCCCGAGTTCGGCGCGGCCAGCCAGCTGGAGAAGATCGACATGCTGGACTTTGCCGAGTTTGTCGCCATCAACAAGTTTGACCGCAAAGGCGCCAGCGACGCGCTGCGCGATGTGGCCAAGCAGGTGCAGCGCAACCGCGAAGCCTGGGACACCCCGACCGAGTCCATGCCGGTGTTCGGCACGATGGCAGCGCGCTTCAACGACGACGGTGTGACCGCCCTGTACCAGGCGATCCTGCTGCGGCTGCAGGCGCTGGGTATGCCGGTGCGAGGCCAGGGCGTGCTGCCGCGGGTCGGCGTGCGCTTCAGCTCGAACCAGACGCCCATCGTGCCTGCAGCCCGCGCGCGCTACCTCGCTGAAATCAGCGACACGGTGCGCGGCTACAAGGCCCGGGCGCGGGCGCAGGCAACGCTGGCGCGCGAAATCCAGCAGCTCCGCGCCGCAGCCGCCATGCTCCAGGTGGGCAAGCCCGGCAAGGCCCGTGCCGCCGAGGCCGCCCTGGACCTGGCCACGCAGCGCGAGCTCAACCAGGAGCCGGCGGCACGCAAGCTGCTGGCGCAGTGGCCCGAGCTGCAAAAGGCCTATGCCGGGGACGAGTACGTGGTCAAGATCCGCGACAAGGAAATCCGCACCGCGCTGACCACCCGCTCCCTGAGCGGAACGCCGATCCGCAAAGTGGCTTTGCCGCAGTACGAAGACCAGGGCGAGACCCTGAAGTGGCTAATGCTCGACAACGTGCCCGGCAGCTATCCCTACACGGCCGGTACCTTCGCCTTCAAGCGCGAGGGGGAGGACCCGACCCGGATGTTTGCCGGGGAAGGCGATGCGTTTCGCACCAACCGCCGCTTCAAGCTGCTGAGCGCCGGCATGCCGGCCAAACGCCTGTCCACGGCGTTTGACTCCGTCACCCTGTACGGCCATGACCCGGACCGCCGTCCTGACATCTACGGCAAGGTGGGCAACAGCGGCGTGAGCATCGCCACGCTCGACGACATGAAGGTGCTGTACGACGGCTTTGACCTGTGCAACCCGGCCACCAGTGTGAGCATGACGATCAACGGGCCGGCGCCCTCGATCCTGGCCATGTTCATGAACACCGCCATCGACCAGAACCTGGAGCGTTTCCGCACCGAGCACGGCCGCGAACCGACGTCGGCCGAGGCCGCCGAGGTGCGGGCCTGGGTGATGGCCAATGTGCGCGGCACGGTGCAGGCCGACATCCTCAAGGAAGACCAGGGCCAGAACACCTGTATCTTCTCCACCGAGTTCAGCCTCAAGGTGATGGGCGATGTGGCCCAGTACTTTGTTGACCACGATGTTCGCAACTTCTACAGCGTGAGTATCAGCGGCTACCACATTGCCGAGGCTGGCGCCAACCCGATCAGCCAGTTGGCCTTCACCCTGAGCAATGGCTTTACCTTTGTCGAAGCCTACCTGGCGCGCGGCATGCACATTGACGACTTCGCCCCCAACCTGTCGTTCTTCTTCAGCAACGGCATGGACCCGGAGTACACGGTGATGGGCCGCGTGGCGCGGCGCATCTGGGCGGTGGCGATGAAGGAAAAATACGGTGCCAACGAGCGCAGCCAGAAGCTCAAGTACCACATCCAGACCAGCGGGCGCAGCCTGCATGCGCAGGAAATCCAGTTCAACGACATCCGCACCACGCTGCAGGCGCTGATCGCCATTTACGACAACTGCAACAGCCTGCATACCAACGCCTTCGATGAGGCCATTACGACCCCGACCGAAGAGTCGGTGCGCCGCGCCATGGCCATCCAGCTGATCATCAACCGCGAGTGGGGTCTGGCCAAGAACGAGAACCCCGGCCAGGGCGCCTTCATCATCGAGGAACTGACCGAATTGCTGGAAGAGGCGGTGCTGGCCGAGTTCGAGAAAATTGCCGAGCGCGGCGGTGTGCTCGGTGCCATGGAAACTGGTTACCAGCGCGGCAAGATCCAGGACGAGTCCATGCACTACGAGATGCTCAAGCACACCGGCGAGCTGCCCATCATCGGCGTCAACACCTTCCGCAACCCGCGCGGTGACCAAGTGCAGGACAAGCTCGAACTCGCGCGCAGCACCGAAGAAGAAAAGCAGAGCCAGCTGCAACGGCTCGAAGCCTTCCATGCCCGCCACGCCGACAAGGCGCCGGCCATACTCAAGGCCCTGCAGCAGGCGGTGATCGATGACCGGAACGTGTTCGCGGTGCTGATGGATGCCGTGCGCGTGTGCTCACTGGGCCAGATTACCAGCGCCCTGTTCGAGGTGGGCGGCCAGTACCGGCGCAATATGTAGCGGGCGACCCTGGCCCTCAGGCCAGCGCATGCAGGGAAATCGCCACGCCCCCGAGCACAGCGTTGCCCGAGAGCGGGTCCCGCAGGCCGTCGTCCAGCAGGGCATTGAGGTTGACGCCCGGCCGCTCAGAAGCGAGGTGCAGCCGGGTGCCGGACAGGTCGTGGCCCCAGCCGTGCGGCAGGCTGACCACGCCGGGCATCATTTCGTCACTGACCTGAACCTGCACCTCGAGGCTGCCCGCGCCGGTTTCCATCGCCGCCAGGCCGCCGTCGCGCAGATGCAGGCGTTCGGCATCGGCCGGATGGACCAGTGCGGTGCAGCGAAACGGCCCCTTGGCCAGGACCGGCAGGTTGTGCATCCAGCTGTTGTTGGTGCGCACATCGCGCCGGCCAATCACCACCAGGTCTGGCGCCGGGCGCTGCAGATCGGCCAGGGGCCGGGCCAGATCCGCCAGCAGTGCCGGCGGTGCCAGTTCTATTTTGCCGCTGGGGGTACGCAACATTTCGGGCATGCGCGGCTGCAGCGGGCCCAGGTCGATGCCGCCGCTGGGGTTGGCCGCCAACACCCGCTCCAGGGTGAGGCCATCGGGCTTGCGTCCAAACCCGTCGCCATAGGGGCCGGAACGCAGCGCCACATCGAGCCCGCGCTGCGGCCCACGCCAGGCCCGCGTGGCGTCGACCACGGCATCGGCATCCGCACCGAACAGGCGCTGCGCATCCTGGGCGAACTGCTGCGCGTCCAGCGCGGCTACATCCACCGCAGCACCTTGGCCCTGGGCAATGGCGGCCAGGCGCAGCATGTTTTCCCACTCTTCGGGCTGCCCGGGTGCGCGCTCGAGCACTGGCGGGCTGTAGCGGGCATGGTTGCGCCAGGACATTTGCGGAAACGCCACGTCGTAGTGCATGTCCTCCAGCGGCGAGGGGCCGGGCAGGATGACATCGGCGTGGCGGGTGGTCTCATTGAGGTAGATGTCCAGGCAGACCATCAGGTCCAGCGACTCCAGCGCCCGCGACAGGCGCGCTCCGTTGGGGCTGGAGAGTACCGGGTTGGTGGCCACCGTAATCAGTGCGCGCACCTGGCCTTCACCAGCGGTTTCCATCTCTTCCGCAATGCAGGTGATGGGAAACTCGCCAAACACTTCGGGCGCGCCGCTGACGCGGGAGTGCCGCCGCCCGGTGGCCACGCCCTTGCCGGCGGCCGGCCGGCCGGCTGCGTTGGCAGCGAAGGCCGCTGCCTTGGCAAACATGGCGCCACCCGGGGTGTCGAGGTGGCCGGTCAGGGTATTGAGCACATCCACCAACCAGCTCGCCAGCGTGCCGTAAACCTGGGTGCAGGTGCCAATACGCGCATACACGGCGGCGCGCGGTGTTGTCGCCAGTTCGCGGGCCAGCGCGCGGATGGTGTCTGCGGACATACCGCAACGGGCAGCGACGGCGTCGGCGGTGAAGGGCGCAACCGCCTGGCCTACGGCATCGACGCCCTCGACCCAGGCGGCCACACTGCCCAGGCGCACCAGGCCTTG